>Ga0105359_10005156_pt1 | contig 10248 bp, 12 predicted proteins | sample GOMGulsemesocosm_6_FD_83659 | JGI IMG/M metagenome (GOLD analysis project Ga0105359, IMG submission 83659) | Methane-oxidizing microbial communities from mesocosms in the Gulf of Mexico - GOM8C Gulf of Mexico | ecosystem: Environmental > Aquatic > Marine > Cold seeps | place: Gulf of Mexico... | reverse complement strand
CTTTTTGCCCACTTGCACTTTTACCATACTCCTGCTTTTTATTCTGTGCAACTGCTTTTTTCACCTCTTTTTGACTCTTTTTACTAGAGTTTTTATTCTGTTTTTTGATGAAGCTATTGTCCACACTAGCCTGAGAAGAAATCGAAGATAATTTCGTTGATAAAATTAATTTTTGACCGGGGTAAATATTGTAAGGGGATGTTATTTGGTTAAGTTTTGCCAATTTGTTTACATCGATATCAGCACGCCAAGCGATAGAGTAAAGTGTTTCACCTTTCTTAACAAAGTACTCTGTGGTCGCTATACTATTTTTAACCCGTTCATTTAATGGTGTGGAGCCTTGCACAGTCGATACTGGGGCGGGAGTCTTCCTATTTGAACAACTCGTTAATAGCAAAGCTACAACTAACACTACAGATAAAAATTTAGCCTTATCTGTAACTTGTAAAATGCTTTGATAAAAATTCATTGTTACAAAATATTCCTTTATTTGAAAAAGTGCATGATTAGAAAAGCAACAATAATTAATGCGACAACTAACCAACCAATAATATCAATATACTGCTTTAGTTTATGCTCCATTGCTTCACCGCCCCATTTAATTATGCCAGCGACTAAGAAAAAGCGCATTCCCCTGCCGATAGCTGAAACCAGCAAAAAGGGAATGAATGCCATTTGCAATAAACCCGCACTTAGCGTAAACAGCTTATAAGGTATTGGTGAGAAGCCTGCGATAAATACCACCCAAACTCCCCACGCTTCAAACCAATGCACGACTTGATCAAATTTACCTTGCCAACCAAGTTCAGTGATCAAAGGTTGGATCCAAGGCTCAAACATGTAATAACCTAACGCATAACCAACAACGCCTCCGACTACCGAGGCTGTAGTCGTTAAGGTTGCTAAATACCACGCTTTATTAGGTTTTGCTAACACCATAGGCGCTAGCAAAACATCAGGAGGGACAGGAAAAAACACAGACTCTGCAAACGTTAGGAGTGCCAGAATACGTGGGGCGAGTTTATGTTCAGCCCATTTGAGTGTCCAGGCATATAGAGCTGAAAATATCTTCAAGAAACAGCTCCTGGCACTAAAGGCACAAACCTAACCGCTTCAACTTGTCTTTCGTTATAACTTTCACCATCACGGGTAATAATTTTTAACACTTGAGTTTGTTCACCGACAGGAATAATTAATCGACCACCATCAGTTAGTTGTTCAAGTAATGCCTGAGGTACCTCAGTGGGTGCTGCAGTGACTATAATTGCTTCAAACGGACCTTTACTTTGCCAACCTAACCAGCCATCACCATGTTTCATTGAGACATTATGGAGGTCCATCGATTGTAATCGGCGTTTTGCTTGCCATTGTAAAGCTTTGATCCTTTCAACTGAAAAGACCTTCGGCGTTAACTGAGCTAATATAGCGCTTTGGTAACCTGAACCTGTGCCTATTTCTAATATGCTCGAAGGTGTACCATCGGCAATTAATAATTCTGACATTTTAGCGACGATATAAGGCTGAGAAATAGTTTGCCCTTGTCCAATGGGTAAAGCAGTATTGTCATAAGCTTTATGAGCAAGAATTTCGGGTACAAAGATATGTCTGGGAGTGCGGGCAATTGCTTGTAAAACTTCTTGATTAGTAATGCCCTCTGTATGTAGCTTTTGCGCTAATATTTCACCGCTTCGAGTCGACTTACCACCAATACGATTTCCTACTCTGATATTCATTTTTACAGCCTTTACCTATTTTATTATTGCCAATATTAAAATTAATCGTTACTAAAATTTATCTTTCGTTAAATGTAAAATTGACATTAAAACTAAAGTGATAACTCATTTATCCATTGTGTCATTGTTGCAATACTTTTATAAGCGGTCATATCTACAGTTAAGGGTGTTATTGAAGCAAAGTCATTAGCAATAGCGTGGAAGTCTGTTCCTTCTCCTGCATCATAACCCTCACCTAAAGAGCCATACCAATATATATCTCTGTTCCAAGGGTCTTGCGTTTTTTTCATTGTTTCTGCTTTATGTCGGTGCCCTAACCGCGTTACCTTAATTCCCTTTAACGCACTTAATGGGATGTCGGGTACATTAATATTAAGGATTTGATCGGCAGCTAAAGGGTGTTCTTTTAGTCTTTCAATGACTTTAGCTGTAACTATTGCAGCCGTTTGGTAATTGAGTTCACTACGTCCCGCTAATGAAACGGCAATGGCTGGCATGCCCATGTGCCTACCTTCAGTTGCCGCAGCGACAGTTCCTGAATATAGAGTATCATCACCCAAATTAGGACCGTTATTAATACCTGCTACAACTAAATCTGGCGGTACTTTCATCATTTGGCTAATACCTAAATGAACGGAATCTGTCGGCGTACCATTTACTGAAATAAAACCATTGTCCAAATATTCAGTACGTAAAGGATTTATTAACGTTAAAGAGTTGCTTGCTCCACTACAGTTTCTATCCGGCGCTACTACGGTTATGTCTGCTATTTTAGTCAACTCTTGATGTAACACTTTAATACCAAGTGCATTTACACCATCATCATTACTTAATAATATTTTCATACTTTAACCAACTTACTCTTTACCTTCAGGCGACGATGTTACAGCACGTTCTGTCATGTCTTGATAAACAATTAACTCTCTTAGTACTGTGGTCGCGTAACAACCTGCGGGTAAAAAGAAAGATAAGGTAACGTTTTTAAGAGGTGATTGCGCTATATCTTCTATCGATAGTTCTGTATTACTAATATTTAGGCGAATTCGGCGCCTCTCTTGCTTTAAACCAAAACGAGGTAGTCCTTGGCAAAACACTTCATTTTCATCAGCAATTTGTTGTTCAAAAAGATTCACTTCACCCGCAGACATTAAATCGCCAGCGCCCCACATTGGCGCTGTAATATCAATATCCTTTTCAAGATAACGTTGGTTCAGTTTATCATCAATACCTTCAGTGACAAACACCGATTGTGTGCCAGATAACATACAAACGTCGCCTGTGATTAACTGGTCAAATCGCTGCTGCTTAATACGATTACTAACAATATTGTTGAAGATATAAGACCGAGCAGCTGATAGATAAATCCCGCGTTTTTTCTTATCTTTAACTTTGGTTCCAGAGAATAAACTTAATGCTTTATCAATATTACCGCCATTAATACCAAAGCGTTGTTCACCAAAATAATTTGGAACTCCCTGCATGGATATTTTTTGCCAACGGGCTTCTAATTCACTAATTGAACTAACATTTCTTAATGTTAATTCGAAGCAATTCCCCGTAAGCGCACCAATACGCAGCTTTTTGTTGTGCCTCTTATAAGAGAGAACTTCGACGCCTTCAATAACCAAATCGGATAAATCATAAACTTGCTTACCTGGTACATGTATGCCAAACCATTGTTCGGTCACAGCAAAACGGTCTTTTAAGCCGGCATAGGAAACCAATTGCTCCTTTACTGAAAAATATTTCGCCAGTTGTCGAGCAACAAAAACAGTATTTGCGCCTGTTTTTCTTAGATGTACAAATAAATGCTCTCCTTCACCGCAGGGTTCAAAAGGCAATTGTTCAAAAACTTTAAAATCAGCCATGGTGGTACGAAGTTGGCCTGTTGATATTGGCCGCCCATAAAAATAGGCAAACTCTGGTAACATATTAATCTAACCTTTATTTCTTAAATTGACTGATTACTCTTTACAGTAGTGAATTATTAGTCATTATTATTCTACGCTGTTTTTAACGCTCACTACTTCTCATCACGTGGTACTTTCAACCAATAGCACTACGGCATGCACTGCAATTCCTTCTTTTCTACCGGTATAGCCTAATTTCTCAGTTGTTGTCGCTTTAACATTAACCTGATCTAAGGAACAATTTAAGTCTTCAGATAAACACGCTCTCATGTTAATTAAATGGGGCGCCATTTTGGGCGCCTGTGCCACTATAGTGATGTCAGTATTACCCAACTGGTAGCCTTTACTTTGCATTAGACCAACAACATGACGTAATAAGATCCTACTTGAAATATTCTCATATTGACCGTCAGTATCAGGAAAATGGTTGCCAATATCAGCTAAGCATAATGCGCCTAATATTGCATCACATAACGCATGGATTGCTACATCTCCATCAGAGTGAGCAACAAAGCCATGCTCAAATGGAACTTTTACACCACCAAGCGTTAATGGCCCTTCGCCGCCAAATTTATGCACATCGAAGCCATGTCCTATTCGCATATATTTTTCCTATTAATTATTTGAACTTGATCATTTTCAAACGCCATTAACTGAGCAGCTTGTTTATTAAGAATAAATTCCGCCAAAGCCAAATCATCAGGGCGGGTTATTTTAATGTTGTCACTGCTTGCTTCAACCAAAATACTGGCCAAATTACAATATTCAATTGCAGACGACTCATCGGTAATTTCAATGTTATTAGATTTAGCCTTTTCAATCGCTGTAATTAATTGAGCTACGGGGTACATTTGTGGAGTAAGAGCATGCCATAGATTATTACGATCTACAGTTTCACTTACTTGCTCAGTTGCTTGCTTATTTGCTGGAGTGTTGACCGAGCCCTGCTTCAATAGGCTTCTCTTCATAGTATCTCGAACAGGACTTGCTAATAAACCACCAACATTCTCAGAGAAACATTTAGTAATCAGCCCATCAATATCTTTTAATGAGACGCATGGCCTAGCCGCATCGTGTACTAGCACCCATGAAAACTCTGTGGTATTAATCGATTTTAACCCTGCAAGGACAGAGTCAACGCGTTCACTTCCACCAATAACTGTGCTTATTTTTTTATGGTGATAAAGATTAGTATCAGGAAAATATTCATCATTCTCCCCTAAAACGATGATCACATGCTCAATGCTAGCGTGAGATAACAAACGAGTTACTGTATGTTCTAAAACCGTAACCTTGTTAATCGCTAAATATTGTTTAGGGCAAGAGGCATTCATACGTTTGCCAACACCTGCCGCAGGTACTACCACTACCAAAGGATTCAGATGATTTCCTTTAAAGCCCAATTCATCCATGATTAGTTGTTACCCTTTTTATTTCTTTGTTTACTTTTGCTTGGCACAATACGAAAAAACGTTTCACCTTCTTTTATCATACCTAATTCATTTCTAGCGCGTTCTTCAATAGCTTCGGTACCAGACTTTAAATCATCGGTATCGATGTAAAGTAATTTATTACGATGTTTTAATTTCTCGTTTTCAATCAATTGACGATTTACTTCATCTTTCAATGCCAGATAGTCAGGCACGCTGTTTTTACCGAACCAAAGTCGGTATTGCAGTAATATTAGGAAAACAAAAAAAACAGCGGTAAGTGCACGCATGTAATAAAATTAACGCCTAAATTAGTCAGTAAAATAACCATAACTTTAACTCAATAAACAAAGATCATTTAATGAGAACGCTATAATTTGAATAACTCTATTATAAGTACGTACTAGCTGGTGTAAATCAAATTGAAGATATAATATGATGAATTCAGAAAATTTTAACCTAATTAGCTGAAATATTGAGAGGCTGTTTGAAGTTTCGCCAATTTATTGCACATGAAAGTAACAATTCTCTTAGGCTGGGTATTAAAGGTCTTAATTTACCGTGTTCATGCCAACAATGTCCTGCACAAGCAGCAGACATAACTTTTTTCGTTGGCTTAAGCAATCTGCCAGTATTACTGACTGCTAATTTATTATCGCTATTTACTGTTAACAAATAAAACCAGCCCGAAACATTAGTTCGAAATCTACTATTATCAATATCTATACGATCGACACAGTCGAGTATAATATGATCACCTTGTGCCACTGGTACCACTAGCCCTAACGAAAGGCTTGACGCTAAATACCAAGCATTAACATTTTCACCTTCTTGCCCCGTTAGTGGCATTTTATTACTTTGCTTCGCAGACCAACTTGCATTTTGTACATCTAAAGATAAAGGCGACTGAGATTCACTCATTGAATGCGCGGTTCTATTAATATAATAAGACAAGCTTTTGATACGAGATTGTAACGTAACAACATTTGATATCTTAGCGTCAGCAAGCAAGCGCAATTCACGCTCATAAAGCGCATTACATAGTTCAGCATAATTAGCTGACTGTTGTTGCTCTTGCCACAATGAAACTTGAGTCATGGTGATTAAAAATCAATATGTTATCGTTTATTGTTTAAGCATACTCGATTGTGACGAAAAGATAAAATTCTCCTGAAATGTTCATCAAATAAATTCGTATTTAGTGCATCTCATTTATTTGATAAAAAATGAAATAAATTCATTAGATTAAGTGTCCTTTATCAGTAACATTTATACTATCAATGACAAGTAGAATTCAATATGAAAAAACACCTAAATTCGCTATTTTTAACATCCATTTTAAGCCTAAGTCTACTGCCCTATGCGAGTAATGCTGAAAACCAAAACTTAGATAAAGTTGAAGCAGCACCAAATGGCATAGAATTACCGAAAGATTACCAAAATTGGAAAATAATCAGTTCTTCACATCGCGTAGATAATAACTCTTTAAGGGTTATTTTGGGTAATGACATTGCTGTTAAAGCATCACGTAATGGCAAGACAAACCCGTGGCCTGAAGGCAGTATTTTAGCCAAGATGGTTTGGAAAGAAGGGGAGTTGCCGACTTGGAATAAAGCAATAGTGCCTGAAAAATTTATCCATGCCGAGTTTATGATAAAAGGTAGTGATAAATATGTTAAAACGGGTGGCTGGGGCTTCGCTCGTTGGTTAGGTTTGAATCAAAAACCTTATGGAAAAGATGCTAACTTTGTCCAAGAATGTTTTGGCTGCCATACGCCCGTTAAAAATAATGATTGGGTTTACACTATTCCTTCTCAACTACCTATGGCAAAATCAAGCAAATAACACTTTTTCTATTGAGCATTAAAAATGGGCAGTTGTAGTAAGCGAATATTTATTAAAGTCATTTTATTATTTATCACGATAGGGCTAACCCCCTTTCATGCAATCGCCGCAACTCCCATTAAACAACTGGTTTTTCAAGATAACGCCTTAACTCAATGCATCTTATCAAGCGCTGAAAAACACAACTGGCAAACGGCGCTTCAAATTAGCAAACTAAAATGTCATGGTATGAAAATAAACTCTTTAACGGGTATAAGCGCTCTCAACAATTTAGTTCACCTTTCCCTTTTCAATAATAATATCGAACAAGCAGATTTACGCGCTTTAACTAAATTAGAGTCTATCAATATTGCTAATAATAAATTGAAAACAGTCAATTTAACTGGCCTAAAAAATTTAACCACTTTATATTTATTTAAGAATAAACTACTAACAGTCGATTTCACGGGTTTAAGCAAACTAAAAAAAATTCGCATCACCAATAACCTATTGAACCACATAGAGCTCTCTCCTTTGAGATCATTAGAAAAAGCTTATTTTTTTGATAACAAGTTAGAAGATTTACTGTTGCAAGGATTACCTAAACTCAAATTTGTTGAAGTAAGACAAAACCCGATGCCCGATGAAGTCTATGATAGATATGATGAGTTGGACGGCATTACCATCGTACATGATGGTAATGCCGATGACTGGAAGTAGTACGGCAGGTTCAACTAAAGTTAAATAAGTTCAACACAGGTTAAATATTATATGCAACAGATGCAAACCAAGTACTTAAATCAAAATTAGCTTTTGGAAAATAATTTAAGCCTTCTTTTGTGCGGTAATCTGCAAATATAAACTTAAACTCCCACTTACGCGTTAGGCGATAAGCCAGTTCAAAATCGAATTCATTACCAATGTTCACTTTGTTATTAAAATCACTAAATTTGTGGTAAACCAAACGCCACCTGAGTTTTTTGTATCTACCCTTATAGGTAATATATTGATCTCTAAGTCCTGTTTGCATCGCATAACCTGTAAAAACATCAGCCCAACCTTGAAACTTATGATTAGTACCTAAGGGGGTTTTAAAACCTTGATGATTATTTTCACTAATAATTTCTTGGCTAGCTTTTAGTAAATGACTCTTATATTGCACGCTTGCTTCAAGTAAGTTGTACCATGCATGATAACGTTCAGGGTTATTGTAGGCATTTTCCTGCCAAGCAAATTCGGCACTATAACGATACTTGAATCGATTAGGTTTAAACTCATCCATTATCCTTAAGCCAAAGGTATTACTTGAAAACTGGCTTTGAGTATAGTTCTCAAGCAAATAACTGTAAGCACTAATATTAAGGTTGTCTTCTGTCGTATGGTTAATATTGAGCAGATGTCCATTGAGCTTATGTTCGCCCAATTCATTTAACGGCCTTTGCTCAATATTGTTATAACGAATATCATCACGAGGTAAACTTAATTTTGCATTGTGGCCAAATATTCGATGCACTTTGTTGGTGTACACATATTGAATATGCCAATTAATTTGATCATTATAATCAAAGCTTAACGCTGAAAAACTTTGAGGTGTTTGCCAAAACTCTATAGTGCCAATCATGCGCTCATTGTCAAAAGCGATCGACTGGCGACCCAGTTTAACTTGCCACTGTGCTGAGCTTTTGTAGTTCAAAAACATTTGTGTCAGGTTAAACCCCGATGGATCGGGAATAGGTGATGTGCTCTTTTTAACAGTGACTGAATTAAAGTCCCCCTCATTGAAAGCATAAACGTAATTAAGTTCTGATAATAACTGCCACTGTTCATCTTCATCAAAAGTAAAGTGTGAGGTAAATTTTAACCTTGTAGTAAAAGCTTCACCGTCACCTAACCAATTATCATTTACATCTTGGTATCGTGTTCGCATGCCTATTTGATGTTTTCCTGGAAAAGATAAAGAAACCTCCTCTCCTGAAAGTGATTCTTGGCCAGAAACAAGTAACGAAAAACTAGTGATAAAAATGCCCAACAACAGGTAAACTTTAGACATTTTTTTGCCACTCCTTTAACCTTATACATAAACCCTGAGAGACTATAATTTCACTGGGCTCACCAATTGCTGAGCCCCCCTCCTCTTCTAGTGTAACTATTAAGGACTGCGAGTCTTTAATTAAACGCCATTGTGCAATACTTAATTGCTGCTCAATTAAATTCTCACCAACAGGGATGACACCTAAACTACGCGCTTGAGCATCTGTTTTAGAAACAACCCATAACTCCAACGACTGCTCTGACGCTAATGTCGGCGGATTAATAATATTCACCACCAACTTTTTAGATTCACCATAAGTACTTGCTACTAAATGTGCTTCGCCCCCTTGTTGAGTTAATACTGCAACATAACTTAGTGGATCACTTTGCTTGGCTAACGGGTTAATCAAAGCAAAACTAAGCACAGCAATTAAGGCGACAGAAAAAACGCTGACACTTGTATTTATTGGCGTTGCAAAGCATCCCGAAAGAAAGCTTAACAAACGATCTTTTATCGACAAGGCTCTGCCATTGCTGTTTTGTTTAACATTGTTATTATCAAGAGAAATCTTTGCAGCCGTTTTTGAATGAACTTCATCTATAGAGTCCACAGGCGGGACGTCAATAGCGGCGCTTATTCGTTGCCAAGATAATTCACTTGCCGGTAATTCATCCGTTTGTAGGTCTAAGTTAATAAACCTTGCCTGCCAGTCGTTTATCGCTTGCGCTAGTGCCTCATTTCCTTTACTTAAACTTAAGGTTCTTTGGTGAACCTTTTGCGTTAAAGTGCCTAAAACCAGTTGACTGGCAAGGTGTTCGATTATTTTTTCATTCAAATAGCGTTTTGCTGATATTCTATTTTCTCCCTTATTTTTTGACAAATGACTTTTTGGCAAATTGCTTCCTGGCACTATTGGCTTAGACATAATTGTAACCTCCCTAAACCTCTTCTGATCCACGACTTAATGGTATTAACAGGGCAATCAAAGTAATCAGAGATTTCATCACGGCTATAACCATACAGGTACGCCATTAAAATTGACTGACTTTGTTTTTGTTCAAGTTTACTCAAGCAATCGTTTAGTGCTTGCTCTGGAAAGTCTCCCAACCCTATCTCTACACAATGATTATTTAATTCGTTTAAATTTGGTGCGTTTATTTTAAATTCGCTAGTATTTTCTTCGTTGCCAGTTTCATTGTCTGAGTCATTATACTGCACCATATCATTTTGATGCCTCCTTTTATCGTACCTTAACCTGTCATAAGATCGATACCTAACAATAGCAGCCAACCAAGTAAAAGCTTCGCTTTTTTCTTGTT
>Ga0105359_10005148_pt1 | contig 10263 bp, 11 predicted proteins | sample GOMGulsemesocosm_6_FD_83659 | JGI IMG/M metagenome (GOLD analysis project Ga0105359, IMG submission 83659) | Methane-oxidizing microbial communities from mesocosms in the Gulf of Mexico - GOM8C Gulf of Mexico | ecosystem: Environmental > Aquatic > Marine > Cold seeps | place: Gulf of Mexico... | reverse complement strand
TCAGCCCATACAGAGATGGTTTTGATTGTAATAGAAGCTGTTCCTTTGATTGGGTCATCTTTTAGTTTTGATGTTTTAATACGACCTTTGTGAATACTAAACATCGCAGCAACGTTATCATCTGGATCTAAAATAGCTGAGTAAACAACAACCTTAGCGTTAAGTGCTTCTTTCTTTTCTAGAATAGAAACAATCTCATCACGAGTTGCTGATAGTTGAAGAGACATTCCGTCTTTATTGATTTCAACAGAGCTTCTAATACTTGATACTTTTTCTAAGTCAGCTTCTGCTTTATATGTTCGGCTATCAACACGTAAGTCTAATGCGTAACCTGTTAAGCAAAGAACGGGGTGATTAGTGAAATACATCTCAACCATAACAACAGGTTGACCACATACATATAATGCTTGCTTTTGTGTTAGTTCAACATCAGGACTAAGTATTGAGTTTGTCGCTGTTTCATATGCACTACGAACCCATGGTTGGTTACGTAATGATTCCATGTTCATGTAATTACTGTCTTTTGGCTTCTTTGAGCTACCCATTATAGTTTCTCCTCGAATTGTAATTTAATCTTCAAGTAACTAATGTTTTCGACATCTAAGGTATACTTGTTGTCTTTTAAACGAACAGTAAATGGTGGGTTAAAAGCGAGTCGGCTCATGTTGTGTTGCTTGCGTAGACTTGGACTGATGCTAAATGAATCACCAGCAGTGCCTGAGTTAAGTAACGTATATACTTTCTCATCATTAAGTAGAGTGAACTTATCACCAACAACCAGTTCACCACTAAAGCCAGCAATAACAACGTCTTTAGTCTTTGATGTGTAATTAGCTAAAAGTGCAGGTGTGCCAGTAATTGCATTAAGTGTTTCTTGACCAGGGAGTTGCAACATAAATGGAGTAACTGATCCTTGTAGGCTATCTAAGAATGCAGCTAGTTCTCTTACTGCACGTTTACTAGATGCGATTAGTGTTACGTCACCAGTATAAAATTGATAGTTTTGACTTCTTGGGTTACGCTTGCCATTGTTGGTTTTTGTTTTTGTGCCATACGCTGGCTGCTCTGATTTAAGCTTATATTCTGTAATAAACAAATCAGCTGATAGTGGGAGTGTTTTCATTATATGTCCTCTTGTTATGTGTATTATTTATAACAAGAGATACTCAGTATATTCAGTGAAGGAAAAGGCTCAATTAAGAGCCTTATACATTACATTACATCACGAAATAATTTACGCATTTCGTTTGGTTGTTCGCGTAAAACATCCATTAGTTCTGAATTGCTCATCTGAGCACTATGAATAGTGATAGGTGCTTGAACACTAATGTCGCCATTAGATCCTTTACCATTGTTCTCCGCTAAGTATTGTTTCAAGTCAGCATTGGTTCTTTTATCAGTGACACGTTCACCTTTCTCTAGGTTCCATGTGCCAGTATTAGGAATATTATCAATACCGTCATGTGCTTGACCTGACCATTGCTGTTGTGAAATTGTAGATATCTGAATAGCGCCTAAAGCAACAGTCATTGCAGCTAATGCAGGCCCCATATATGGACCACCCTCCGCTAGAGCGCGGGTAGCTCCTTGAGCTGTATTCATCACAGCATTAGCAATATTCATTGCTTTTTGAAGTTGGAAAGCTTTCTTATTTGTTTTGGCTGCTTCTGCAAGTAATTGAGAACCACCAGCCATAGCAAGTTTAAGTTTTCCATCTTCTGTTTTCATAGCAGTAGACAGATCTTTATTACTATAACCACTAACAACAGATGCATGTTGTCCTAGAATGCTCTCTTTTTCGCTAGTTAACGCAAGGAATGACTCAATTGTGCCTTGATTACTATACGTATCAAGCTCATTCTGTTCTTCTTGTTTAGCACGAAGATCATCCATTGCTTGCATTTTAACGTCTTTGAGTTCATTAACTAAATCAAGTTCAACTACGTGAGCAGACATCAACAATGCTATTTTGTTGTCATATGCTTCAGTTAAATCATTCATTTCATTGCTATGTATAGTTGCTCGATCTTGTTCTTCAACTAGACCAAACTTAACTTTCATATCACGTATTGCTTTACTTGAATCGGTAATAAGCTTTAAGCGTTCTTGAGCTTTTGTTCTAGCATCTTCACGATCTTTAGATTCTTTGTCTTTAACAACTTTGCGTTTGTCAGCTGCTTCAAGTTTAATACCTTCAAGTGCTAATAAACGGTCTGTTTCTAATGCAGTTTTTTTAGTTTGACTACGTTCAAGAGCAATATTTCGATTACTGAATGCATTGATGAGTTCTATTTGTTCCTGTTCCCATTTAGCAATTTCAACTATTTCATCTGAGTCTTCAAGTGCTTTAGCTTTATACTTGGCTTGAGCAGAATTAAGTTCATCAAGTGCGATTACTGAGCCTTTGAATTTGCCAGCGACTACGTTGTTAAAAGTGTCATGTATTTTTTGAGTTGCATCAGCTGCTGCGTCAACTTGTGATTGCTTAAACAGTTGAACTGCATGATCACCGTCTTGCCCATCAGGACTAGCTGCTTTAGTTTTTATAGAAGTTTTAGTATTTTCTAGTGCAGTTACGAAACTATTGGGTTCAGTAGATGTTGTTTTTTCAGCTGCTATTCTATTAGCCCTATCAATCTTGTCATTTAACTTTTCAAGCAACTTCACACTAATAGTGTCACCATCAACATTACGAGCTGATATGCCACTGTTGGCAGCTTCACGCCTGATGTTATATGTTTGTCCTTTAACTTTTGCCTGTTGTGCATCATATGCACGTTGTTCACTAACAGACGCACTCCAACCTGATTTCATTCCATCTAAGATTACTTGCTCTTCATCACGTCTACGTTCGAATGCTTTAACTAGTTTATAAGAATTATCAGCCTTTGTAATATCACCTGTATTACCATCAAACTGGGCAGAAGCAGTTAATGATTTTTTGCCATTCATAAATGGTAAATCTTTGATGTTATTTAAAACATTAGTAACTGAATCAAAGGCTGTCTTGATACTAGTGATAACAACATCTACGTTTTGTATCATTGATATCATTCCGTCAATAACACTTATTGAGAAGTCATTTACCCATTTCTCAAAACCAAGTCCTGCATCACCACTACCCATTGCTTCAAGTTTTGTTTTGAAATTAACCATAGCTGAGTCAAATGCTTCTAGGATAGCTGGAGCAACATTTGCACCTACACCAGTAAAGAAGTTACGTAGGCCATACTTAATACGAGCTAATACGCCATTGATTTCTTTTAGTTGTTCAACACCACCAACACTTGAACCAAACATTTCTGATTCTTGTCTCATGTCAATAAAGTATTGTTTGCCTTTAGATAACAATGGAACCATTTCAGCCATTGCACCATTAATTTCGTCTGCCCAGAATAGTCGTGATCCAGCATCCATTTTAGATAACTGTTCACTAAATTCTACTAGTTGATCTGCTGGTGATAGTTTATTCCAATCAGATGCTTTTTGATTGATTTCAGTGAAGAAGTCGGCTAGCGAGCCCATACCTGTTTTAGCAGTGTCAGTGATCTTAGCATTCAAATCTTTCATTGAATCACCAAGTTGATCTATTGAAATACCATTTACTTGAGCTGCGTATGTAAGTTCATTCATTTCTTTGTAAGCAACACCAAGCGTTTCAGCCCATGCGTTAATTTCTAATGATGCTTTACTTGATGCTATTGTTATAGCTGTGAATATTGCTGTTATTGCTGTTACACCCCCACCTATTTTTCGCAGAATTCCACTAAAAGAACGCATTGCACTTGCTGCCTTTTTAAAAGCTTTTACAAATGGACCAGCTATTTTCTTAGCTAAATCAGTAAATGGTTTCATTAAGTTCTTTAGTGTGTTCTTGATTTGTCTTGCTGCGATAATAAATGGAGCCATTTGTTTCTTAAACGCTTTGAATGGTGCATTTAAAGTCTTGGCCATCTTGTCACTAAACTGTTTTGATTTAGCTTCCATGTTACCTAGACTTCGAATGACCCCATTACTAGACGTTTGCGCTTTGCGTTGAACTCGATCTAATGCTTCAGTAAATTTACTTGAGTTCGCTTCTAGATCAACCTTAACGCTTGCTGCTTTAATCGCCATAATATTCTCCTGTGCTTGTTTTTTAGATATAAAAAAAGGAAGCAAGTGCTCCCTTTAGGTTTGTTGCTTTTGTAAAGCTTCAATGTGTTTCATGAATTCAATATTTTCTTTATCTTCAACATCACCACGTTCACTTTCAGTCATTAACTCAGGTGGCATTTCATGATTAGTCCACGGAATAATATCTTCTAGTGATGGTATTTTGTTTTGGTCTTTTGCGTTTAGTTGATATGTAAGTTGAAGTTGCCTAGCAATATAATATGCATCTGCTCTTGCACCTTGTGGTTCTTTGTCGATGTAAGTGAGCATTTCTTGGAATTCATGATTTGGTAGGGCTTTGATAACAGAAGGTAACTGCTTAAATCTATCAGCTACTCTCATAATATCTAAGCATTGATTGGTATTAAGATATAAAGCCCTTAGTCGTTTTTTGCGTTGTCACCGTTGCTTAGTTCGATGATTGCGGTTCCCATTTCGATGATTGCAGTTGAATCCATTTCAGCAACAACATTGAAGTCATTATCTTTAAATTCACGTTCTTTCTTTGCTGTCATAACACCAAACATTACTGCCATGACCATACGATCACCATCTGACTTTGCTTGAAATACATTTGTTAGTTCTACAACGTTAAGTGCTTTGATTGTTACTTCGTTGTTGTCTAGTGACTCGACTTGAATGGTTTTGTAAGTGGGTTTAGCTGCTTCACGTAGTTTTTTGAAATTTACTTTTGCCATAATTTTGTTCCTCATTATTTTTATTATTATCTCTGTTTATTCTTTAAGAAAAATGGGGCCGCTAAACCCCATCCAGAGGAGGTTTTTTTATTACGCTGTGTAAGTGAATGCAGGAATACCTGAAACGCTCAATGTCAACGTATACGCATTTAATGCACCTGTTTCTGTTACTGGGGAAACTTTTGTAATTACTGCGTTAGCTTCAACATCATAGCCTTTACCAGTTGAGAAGTGACACAAGATTGAAACAGGAGTTTCACTAATTGCTAGAGCGTGTAATGTTGACCATTGATCAGTAAGACCATCAGCAAGAATGGCAACTTCAACATCACCATAAGTTACGTTAGTTGTAGCTTTCATTTGTGCGCCAGTTTCTAAAAGCGTAGCTTCTTGAACTTCTACATTTACTTCGAAACCACTAAGAGCTGTTACACCTTCAATTTGAGTTGTAATACTAGCGGTAGCTACATCCCAGTTTGAAGCGTATTTCATAGTAGAGCCTTTACCTGAACTTAATTTCATATTTTTATACCTTTTGTTATTTTTATTATAGGTTTAGATAGTTAGCTACTTAACAACGTATTGGATGCCTAAGTCGATAGCTATTTGATTGAGTTGAAGTTTATATAAATCAACTATGTTATTTACTGTTGTTGATACATACGAAAAACTGTCGTCGTTTTCATAGTATTCAAAGAAATCATGTATTTTTTGTTGTGATATCTTTGCTGCCGAATACGTATCACTGATAATCGTAAGTTGTATCGTTGCAGAGCGGTGTTTGATTTCACTCAAGTTTTTATGTGAGTGAGTTGATATTGTGTTGTAAACAATAGCGGGTTTTTTGGCACCTTCTGGTAGATAGTTGGGGTAACAATTCATACCAGTAAGCTGTTCTATTTCCTTAATAATGTGTTGTTCAATGATAAACACTGTTAGCCTCCATTAGCATATTTCTTAGCTTTACGTTCTTTGCATCTGATAGCAGAACTAGCGATACGATCACGGTTGTTTTGAATACGAATAATCTCGTCATTCAACCCTTGAACGAATGTTTCAACTACTTGATCAGCATGTTTAGCTAATGCAGAACGCATAAACGGATTAGATTCAAAGCCACCAACGTTAACTTCATACGCTTTGGTTGGTTTACCATAAGCATTGCGTCTAACTGTTGAGTAATCTTGTCTACCAAATTCAACTAGAGCAGCATATTTGTTGACTTCTTTACCTGATGTTTTTACTGAAGCAGTTAAGAAAGTATCACTTCCTTTTTTAGCTAGTTTTTTAGTTCTACCTGAAACAGACAGTTTAAAACTATCTTTTAAGTGAACGTCATCTGGTAAGTTATCAACTGGAGCTGTCTTGATAACTTCCTCAAGCACTGGTTTCATAGCAGCACGAGCAGCCTTTCGAGTTGCTTTTTTGCCAAGAACAGTGCCTAAATCAGCTAACATGTCATTAAGATCATTGAATCCTTCCATAGAGAAAGTGATCATTTAGCCTCCTATGACACGACTACAAGTTATGTCGATTTGAACTTTTGTTTGGAATTTATCTACAACTGAATCAATGCTATACAACTCGTTGTTATACATAATCTTTGACTCAGGTGATAAAGTTGATGTTTTATTGGAGTAACGACACGTAATAGAAAGCTCTGTCGCGTTAATAGTTACTTGACCGTCAGTGCTTGTTGTTTGTTTAGCAATAACACGGCATCTAAGCGTCTCTGTAGGGCTCCATATGGTTTCTTGTTCACCAAATGAGTTTCTTGATGTTTGTTTTGAGAGGATTTGTATTCTGTTGTTTAAGTTTCCAAAGTTCATATAATCACCATATCTTATAATGTTTTAGCAACGCCCATGAGCTGAATGCTGCTTTATATGATTGGAAACCTTGAGTAACGTCTTGTCTATTTTCATACATTGTGCCGACAAGCATTAATAATGCGTGTCTTATATCAGCTGGTAAATCAGCTGTTTTATATCCACAATCAAAATCAATTCTTACATCTTTAAATTCTCGTCTAAAAACAATTCTGTCTGCATCTTCAACATAATCAGTTGGTAGTGTTAGAAGTTGCTCATTAACTTGAATACCAACGACTTTCGTATTTCCGTATGGGAGGAAAACACATCCTTTTGCTTGTTCAAGATAGCCTTGCACTGTTGAAAAGCGGATACGTCGATTTGTTTGGTGTTCAGCTAGTAAGACTGCGGCATGAATTAAGTCATTTAAGTAATAATCATCTTCATCGTGGTCAATGCGTAGATGGTTCTTGACGTCATATAATTCAACAGGGCAATCTGAAGATGTATACGTGATGTTATACATATCTTGCTCCTTTTAATTGCTAGCAGCATTGCACTGCTAGCTTTGTTAATTTATAAAATTAAGCAGTTGCTTTCAATGTTACGATCACGATTGCTTGAACGTCATTCACAATTGTTCCCACACGTAGTGAGTGGTAGTATTGAACGTTACCCGGAGCAACATATGGATTTGGTTGAACAACTAAACCTTCAACAGTTAAGAAAGTAAACGCCTTAGCTAACTCACCAAATACGATTACACCATTAGGCATTTCTGAATCAATTACGATCTCTTTACCTAACAGTTTGCCATCTGGCATTTCCGTAACGTCTTCATTGATGATACTACGACCATCTGAATAAACTTTACCAGCAATTGCATCACGCATTTCTTCGTTCATCATCCAAACAGCGTTTGCACGATAGCCAGTTTTTACACTACGAACAATACTGCGTAGAGCTTTAACTGTGTTAGCAGTTGTTGATGGTAATGCGTTTGAAGCACCAATTTCTGAAGCACTAAATGCTTCGTGCGCAGCACCTGCTGTGCGCTGTAGTAAACCAAGAGGTTTCTTAACACCATCACCGTTCAATGCAGCTTTATTAACACCAGCACCAATTTCAGCAATAACAGATTCAGAAAGTTCAGATACTAGATCAAACGCTGAGTCATTAACCATTTCGCTTGTAACAAAAGGATAAGCTTCAGCTTTACCAAATGTGCCAGTTACTTCAGCGTAAGATTGAACACCTGTGTTACCCAGTGCAGAGTTAGAAACGTTTTCACCACCCCAACGCATTTCGGCATCACCTGTTTTAACAAGACGTTTGTAATCTTCGTTAGCTACTGATTGGTGAGCTATGCGTGATAAGAATGCAGAGTTTTCACGTAATGGTTTGACGATACCAGCTGCGTATGCAGTGCGGATTGTAACACCAGCAGATGCTTGATCAGCAGTAGTTAAACCTTTAGACAGGATGTCTTGTGAAGGGTTAGCTAATGTAAGAGACTTAACTTCAGCGTTAAGATCGAAAGTTTTTGCGTTTGATTCCATTGAGAAATTACCTTTTGCTTGTTGATCAGAAAGATCAGAGATTTGAGTTTGTAAATTGATTAGTTCAGCTGCTTGTTTTTCAACAATTTCACTGTTTTTAGTAGCGGCGTCTGCGATTGCATCTAAGCCGGATTGTTTAACTTCAGCTAAGTCAGCAACTTGTTTTTCACTCATTGCAGTAACTTCAGTTGAAAGTTGTTCGAAAAGTTCGTTTTGGTCCATCATTGAATCCTTTAGGTAGGTGTGATGTATAAGAAAGGAAATTTAAGAAATGCATAACGACCGCAACAGCATCCAGCGTGTTTCGTTAGTTATTGATGGCATAGCATCCCGCTAATTGATCTACATTTGAGGTAGGGTTTCCGTATTTTTATACTTGTTTTTACGTCGATTATTCGACTTGTTATATGCCACGGAGGGCGGTTTCATTTTTTAAATAATTAGGAGTAATTTAGAAATGGTTTTTAGCAATCGTTAAACATAAGCATTTTTTTTATTTTTATTTGTTTATATTTCTTAGTAGATTAAGTAACTCTTCGGCTGCTTTTGTTTCTACAATATTATTTAGTTCTGCTGGAATTGGGGTTTCAATGGGAGTTTCTTGTGGGAGGAATGACTTATAGCCATCTGCAAGGAATGATTTTGATTGTTTGCGGCTTAGTCCTAGTTCACGTAGAGCTTTTTCCATTTCACGCTCAGTAGGTGTTTCATTGTTGTTGATAAGTGATTTAACAACAGTAACTCGTGATTGGTCATTGCACGGAAATGTGACAATTGATGTTTCAAGTAGATTTAGCTCATTAAGGTAATTAACACCTGTTTTGGCGTCATATGTTTCATTAACAACAGAATAACCAATAGAAAACCCACTAATAGCGTTATCTTTCATTAATGCATATGCTTCATCAGCTTGTTGAACACCTAAAGTAAAGTGCCCTTTTACGTATAGCCCATGATCATCTTCATACATCTCATCCCAAGCACCAATAGGTTGGTCATGCTTGTGTTGCCAAAGCATTGCTGGCATTGTGTTGTTTTCTTTATGACGTTGAATGGTTGCTAAAAAAGCACCTTTTTGAGTGTCATCGCCCGCAAAATCTACAAAATTAAATGTGTTTGCGTAGCCTTCGAAATAACCAGTATCTGTATCGATAGCTTTTACTTCGAACTTAACTTGTTTTTGTTTCATATTACGCCTCAGGAAGAGTTGGTGCTGGTGGGATATTTTGAATGTTCAATGATTGGATTTGATCCAAGTCAGTAAGTTGGCCTAGTGTCGTATTGTTAGTTGCAATAGCTAATACATCACCGCCGTCAATAGCTTCAAGTCCAGAATTTAATCTGATTTCATTTACTGTCATTGCAGACATTTTGAATAAAGCACTATGCACTTCAGCTTGAGTTTTACTGTCACCACGTAACAAATGTCTGTCATCTAAATCAATTTCTAAATCAGCATCTAGGTGTAAGTTGATTTTATTAACAATACGAGTCATTAACGGAACTAACGTATCACGATGAAAACTTAAAATAGCTTGTTCAACATTTGAGTATTTTACGTCTGCTTCTTGGAATACCATTTGTGGTGGGACTCGGAAAATAGAACATATTTCTGTTTTCTGGAAGTTGCGTGTTTCTAAGAACTGAGCATCTCTGTTATTAACAGCAATACTGTTCCATTTCATACCACCTTCAAATAACGCAGTTTTGCTTGAGTTGCGTAGACCTTGCATATTTCCGTTGTAAGCATTCAAGAACCTTTCAGCTGCTTCAGGGCTAAGTTCATCAGGTGTTGAAAGATAACCATTAGGTGTAGCTGAGTTATTGAAAAACTCTTCACCGTGTTGCTCACCTGCCATACTTAATGCAATCGCTTTAGCTGCATGTCTAATAGGTGAAACACCCATAAAGCCATCAGTCGAAGGGCCTTTAATGTGTAGTATTTCATCAGCAGTGAATTTAGTTTTAGATAGCCCTGTTATTGCATCTTGTGGGATGTCATACGTTAAACATCCAGCTTTAACTGTGATTGACACTGCG
>Ga0105359_10005140_pt1 | contig 10279 bp, 10 predicted proteins | sample GOMGulsemesocosm_6_FD_83659 | JGI IMG/M metagenome (GOLD analysis project Ga0105359, IMG submission 83659) | Methane-oxidizing microbial communities from mesocosms in the Gulf of Mexico - GOM8C Gulf of Mexico | ecosystem: Environmental > Aquatic > Marine > Cold seeps | place: Gulf of Mexico... | reverse complement strand
GCTGGCGAATAAAACCATCGCCGTGGCCAGCGATGAAGCCTTCAGTTTTATTTACGAGGCGAACCTGCGCCAGCTGCGCGAGATGGGCGCCGAGGTGGTGCTCTTCTCGCCGCTGCACGATGCCGCTCTACCAGCAGCCGATGCGGTGTGGTTGCCGGGTGGTTACCCGGAATTACACGTGGCCAAATTGGCAAGCAACCAGAGTATGCACGCGAGCCTGCGTGAACACTTTTTTGCCGATAAACCGATGATGGCCGAGTGTGGCGGTTTCTTATACTGTCTGGAAAACCTCACCGATCTCAAAGACCAAGAGCACGCCATGCTGGGTCTATTAAACGGCGAGGGTGCAATGCGTGGAAAGCGAGGTTGCCAAGGAATGCAGGCCGCCATCTTGCCGGAGGGTGAGGTGCGTGCACATTCACACCACCGCTCGCGCAGCGCCAATACCCCGGAGCCTATTGGTTATGGCCGTCGCCAACGTCACCCGGCACCCGGGGAGGCTATCTATCGTGAGCGTGGTTTAACCGCCGGTTACCTGCATTTATTTTTCCCCTCGAATCCGCAGGCGATTGCCGCGCTCTTCGGTGCCGGCGAACAGGCTTCAAATAGCGTCGATAATTCAGGTCGACAAAGATCTGCCATGGACGCAGATCTATCCACTCGTGCCAGTAAGACTTATTGAGATTGACCGTCATGTTAGCTGAAAGTATTACTCTGATCGGCGTAGGTTTTACCTTAGGGCTTTTTCACGCGTTGGATGCCGACCACGTTATGGCGGTATCGGCCCTGAGTGCACGTAAACCCAGCGTTTGGCGCACGCTGCGCTTTAGCGCCAACTGGGCCTTGGGCCACGGTGGTGTTCTGCTACTCAGTGGCGCGCTGTTATTTGGTTTGGGTTTGAGTATTCCCGAGTCGCTGCAGATGCTGGCCGAGGCAAGCGTCGGCGTATTGTTGATGGCTTTAGGTGTCTGGTGTTTCTGGGGCATGCGTCAACAGAGCGTGACACTGGAAAAACACACCCACGGCGATATCGAGCATATCCATTGGCGCTGCGGTGAACATGGTCGCGGCCATTCAAGCAGCGACGCAGCAGAGCCGGCCACGACTTCTGATAAACACGCGCCGGTTATGGTGGGTGTATTGCACGGTTTGGCGGGCAGTGCACCGGCCTTGGCGTTGGTGCCGGCCGTTGCTCAAGGGGATCTTTGGTTGGCCGTGGGCTACTTAATGTTATTTTCCGTTGGCGTGATGTTGTCGATGGTAGCCTTTGGTTTGGGCCTGGGCTCATTGCAGCGCAAGCTGGGAAAAAGCAGCGCTAAGCTATTTCAATTCAATCGTTATTTAATCGCCACCAGCTCCGTTGTACTCGGTGCGGTGTGGCTCAATCAGGCGATATAAGTTGAGTGACGGTTAATCCCCTATGTGGCCTGAGAGCGGCGAACAAGCCAAACCCTTGCGCACTGGTTTAACCACCGGCAGTTGCGCGACCGCTTGCAGCTTTGCAGCGGCGCGCAGTTTACTGTTCAACGAGCAAGCACCGAACGTCAGTATTACCTTGCCAAGCGGCAAGCGCGGTAAAAAGTCGGTTGCGGAGCCCTCAGCGGCTGTAAAAGAGGAGTCTTCAACGGTTGTAACAGAGGAGTCTTCAACGGTTGTAACAGAGGAGCCATCAGCTGTTGTTAACGAACGCACAGTTGAAATGTCGATCGAGCAATATGTCTCGACGAAAACTGGACTAAAGACCAGCTGTATTAAAGACGCGGGTGATGACCCTGACGCTACCCACGGTGCACGGATTTGGGTTGAAGTGCAATTAATTGCACAGCAGGGCGTTGAGTTTGTTGCCGGTAAAGGTGTGGGCACCGTGACACTTGAAGGCTTGGTACTGCCCGTGGGTGAGCCGGCCATAAATCCCGTACCTAGGCAGATGATACAAACGCATCTTTCAGCGTTGGCGAGCGAAGCAAAATACTCAGGCGGCTTTCGGGTGGTTGTCGGTGTGGAGAAGGGCGAAGAGATCGCCCTAAAAACCATGAATGGCCGTCTGGGTATTGTCGGCGGTCTATCTATTTTGGGTACCACCGGCATAGTGCGGCCTTTTTCCTGTGCGGCCTGGATCGCTTCGATCCATCAAGGGATAGACGTGGCCAAGGCCAACGGTGTGACGCACATAGCGGCCAGTACCGGCAACGCCAGTGAGAAGGCCATCGCCGACCATTATCAAATGACGGACATGGCACTAATAGAAATGGGCGACTTTGCCGGCGCGGCGCTCAAACATTTACGCAAGGCACCGGTGGCCAAACTGAGTATTTGTGGCGGCTTTGGCAAGATCACAAAATTGGCCAACCGCCACATGGACTTAAACAGCCGCGTGTCGAGTATCGACTTTGAACAGATTGCGCGGGTGGCGGGCGAGCAGGGCGCATGCCCTTCACTGCAGGGGGGGATTCTGCAGGTCAACACCAGTATGCAGGCGTTCAAACTTTGCCATGAGCAGGGCGTCGATTTGGCGGCGGGTATGTGCCAGCACGCGCGGGCGTTTGTGCTGGATAAATTACCTGCAGGTATTGAGGTGGAGGTTTGGGCGATCGACCGTCAAGGGCAGTTCGTAGGCTGCGCTCGATGAAGTTGTTGATCTTGGGCGGCACAGGTGATGCTCGTCGACTTGCGCAGGCGCTGATCAAGAGCGCTAAGTTAAGTCTCCGACCACTAGAGATTATTTACAGTGTGGCGGGATTGGTACGGCACCCGCAGCTCGAGTGCGAAATCGTCAGCGGCGGTTTCACGCCGTTTGGTGGTCTGGCGGTTTACATCCGCCAGCGCAATATTGATGCACTGCTCGATTGTACCCATCCCTACGCGTTGGTCATGAGCAGTAACGCAGTAACGGCCGCGGCTGAAACGGGTATCCCCTGTTGGCGGTTGGATCGCCCAGCGTGGCAGAAACAGCCAGGCGATGATTGGCGAATCTTTTCTGGTTGGGATGAATTACTGGAACAGGTGGCACAATATCGCTCGGTGTTTATCACCAGTGGCCAGCTGTCCGTCTTAGTACTGGAGGGTTTTAAAGGCATTATTTCAGAGGCTGAAGAACCTCAATCGCAACTGTTGCGCACCGCGGTAGCATCGGTGCATGAACTGCCGAGCAGCATGCAATGGCTCAAAGCCATAGGGCCGTTTGAGCTAGAAGATGAGTTAACCCTGATGCAAGAACATCGTATTGATTGCCTCATCAGTAAAAATAGCGGCGGTCAGGCCACCGAGGCAAAGTTAGAGGCCGCGAGAATATTAAGCATTCCGGTGCTGATGTTGGCGCGTCCGGACTTGCCCGGTTGTGATTGGCTTTTTGATACGCTGGACGCGTTACAAATGAACATTGAACGCAATTTTTTATAAGGCCTGATACTAGATTTGGAATCATCAATAATGAGTCAGTACCACTACGAGAAAAATCCCCAGGCGATCGAGCGTGAAAGTTTTCGCCAGATTCGCAGTCTTGCTGACTTATCGTCATTTGGTGCGGATGAACGTCAGGTGGTGATGCGTGTGGTACACAGTTTGGGTTTGCCGCATCTTGTGGAGCAGATTCGTTTCAGCGAGCGGGCTTGCGAAAAAGGCCGCACCGCTCTGGCCAACAATTGTGCGATTCTCTGCGACGTGGAAATGGTTAAACAAGGCATTACCAAGCGCATGATCGAGCGCGAGCCTTTTTGCTACCTCAATGACCCTAAAACCGTAGAGTTGGCTAAGGGTTCTGAAGAGACTCGCACAATGGCGGCCCTACAGCTTTGGCACAATGAGCTGGCTGGCAGTGTGGTGGTGATCGGCAATGCGCCCACGGCGCTGTTTCGCTTGCTGGAAATGATCGAGCAAGGGGCATCTAAGCCGGCATTGATTATCGGTATGCCGGTGGGTTTTGTTGGCGCTGCGGAATCCAAAGCCGCGCTCTGGCAAGCGCATAAAGCGCTGGGTATTGAGTGCATCACACTGCTCGGCCGCGAGGGCGGCAGCGCCGTGTCCGCGGCCAGTTGCAACGCGTTGTTACGCTGCAACATCAATGAATATTATTAAGGGCGATTGAGATGACGAACAGCCCTGAGCGGGTAACCGAAATAACGCTGCATATTATAGGCCTAGGCGTTACCGAGTCTCACTCGATGGCGAGCCTAGATGATGGTGCGGCGTTGGCTTTGCAAGCCTCCCAGCTGGTGATCGGCTCTGAACGTCAGCGCCAGATTGTCAGTGAAGTGTTAGCACCTGAGCAGCTGCAAATGGAATTGCCTAAGCTCTCGGACTTACCGGAACTGATCGCTAAGGCCGAGCGTGACGGTGTACATCAGGTATCGGTATTGGCTTCGGGCGATCCGCTCTTCTACGGTATCGGGCGTTGGTTTGGCAATAATTTCCCCGTTGAACGGTTGCGCTTTTATCCAGCCGTTTCCAGTGTTCAAGCTGCTTGTCATGAGCTGGGATTATCGCTGCAGGATGTCGAGGTGTTGAGCCTACACGGTCGGCCTTTGGAAAGAGTTCGTCGCACACTCAAGAAAAACATGACCTTGGTGCTCCTCACAGACAAGTACAGCACGCCCCAGGCTCTGGCGCGTGAGTGCGTGACGGCAGGTTTTTCTGAGTCACGCGTGTATGTCTGCGAGCTATTGGGTTATTCGCAGCAGCGGGTGCGAGAATTTGGCTCTGCTGAATTACAGCTGAGCGCAGAGGTATTTGATCCGCTGCACGTAACCGTGATCAAGGTACGTGGCAGCGGTGGTGCCTTGCCTGAGTTCCCCGGCTTTGCCGACGATGTGTTTATCACAGATTTAGACAGTCAAACCAACGACGGTCGCGGGCTGCTCAGCAAGCGTGAAGTGCGCTTGATGATTCTGTCGCTGCTTGAACCGGGCAATGACGATGTTATTTGGGATGTTGGTGCCGGCTGCGGCGGTGTGGCGGTGGAATTAGCCTACTGGAACCCGCGCACCCAGGTACACGCTATCGAGCACAACTCGCAGCGCTTTGGATGTCTGGCGGCAAATCGTGACAAGTTCGGCGTAGTGGGTAATTTAAAATTGGTGGCAGGGCGTGCGCCACTGGTTCTGGCGCTGTTGCCGGCCCCAAACAAAGTATTTATCGGCGGCAGCGATGGCGAGTTACCGCAGTTGTTGCAACAAATTTGGCGGCAGCTTCCCATAGGCGGCCTATTGGTTGCCAGCGCCGTCACTGAAAATACCCGTCAGCATTTAATCGCCTTCTATCAGCAGCGCAGCGACAGTGGAGACAATCTGGTGAATAGCACGCAATTGGCGGTCAGCCGCGCCAGCGAGTTGGCTGGGCAGTTATTATTTCGCCCCAATTTACCAGTGACGCTTTTTCAGTGGCGTAAGACGGCGCTTTAAACGGTCGCCGTCATAAAGAATATGAGCCCAGAAATATGGGACCCATTACATGAGCGCAGCACAATGAAAACAAAAAGCAGAGGCAAGTTTATCGGTGTGGGTGTGGGCCCTGGCGACCCGGAGTTGATCACACTCAAGGCGCTGCGTTTAATTCAGCGTGCGCCGGTGATCAGTTTTCTGGTCAACGATAAGGGTCACTCACAGGGCAAGGCGATTGCGAGTGAAGCCTTTGTCGATTTTGATAACACCCAGCAGTTAGAACTGCCGGTGGTGATGCCCATGAGCACCGACCGCAGTCTCGCCAACGCTGCCTACGATGAAGCCGCGCGCGCCATCGCCGAGCAGTTGCAGCAGGGTTTGGACGTGGTGTTTATCTGTGAGGGCGACCCGCTGTTCTTCGGTTCTTTCGCCTACTTGCTTGAGCGCTTGCAGGACGATTACACCACGCAGGTGGTGCCGGGTATTTCTTCGATGAACGCCTCGGCCTCGGCGCTGCAATTGCCGTTGACCATGCTCAAGGAATCCTTCGCGGTGATCAGCGGACGTCACAGTGATGAGCACATTCGCCAGACGTTGGAGAGTCATGACAGTGTGGTGATCATGAAAGCCGGCCGCGCGCGTCCGCGTATTCTTCAGGTGCTGACCGAAACAGGCCGTTTACCCGAAGCCAATTACCTAGAAAATATTGGCCGCAGTAATGAAGTGATTCTTAAGGATGTCAGTGGCATGTCGAGCGAGTCGGGGCCGTACTTCTCTCTGTTTGTTGTACTGCGTGCCGAGCGAGACCGTGGTTAGGGAGGGCACATGATGGCTCATGACTTTATACGCATAGTCGCTTTGACCGAAGCGGGTTTGCGCTTGGCCGAAAGGCTTGATGCGTATTATCAAGCCCAGGGCGTCAAGTGTGGGCTGTGGTTTAAACCCAAGCCGTTCGCGCACGAACTGCAGTCGGCTTTTCAGCGCGGCGAAAAACTTTTACTGATTTGCGCCGCCGGCATTGCGGTGCGCAGTCTGGCCCCGGTTATCGCCAGTAAGTTGCAGGACCCACCCGTGCTGGTGCTCGATGAGCTGGGGCAGTTTGTGATCCCGCTGCTTTCCGGCCACGAGGGCGGCGCCAACGATTGGGGTCGTGAGGTGAGTAATGTGTTGGGCGCTCAGCTGGTGATGACCACCGCGAAACCTTATTTAAAACCGATCTATACCGTTGGTATGGGGTGCGAGCGTCACTGCCCTGAGGATGAATTGCAGCGGCTGCTCAATACGTGTCTGGCCAAGGCGGGCTTGGGCATTGAACAGATTGCGAATATTAACAGTATTGATATCAAAGCCGACGAAGTGGGTTTGATTGCATTGGGGGAAACACTGGGTATGCGATTCGATACCTGGAGTGTGCCGCAGCTTAGCTCGGTGGAACATTTACTTAACAGTAAATCTGAATATGTGTTTAACACCGTGGGTGTTTATGGCGTGGCGGAATCAGCGGCGCTGTTTGCCGCGCAAGAGCTTACCGGTGATGTTGCCGAGCTTGTACTGATCAAGCACAAAACGGCCAAAGCGACCTGCGCCATTGCGCGCAGTTTTCCTTTTAGCGACGCCGCGGCGCTTCGCGGTAGGCGCTTAGGGAACACGATAGAAAAATACATTTAGTGAGTGCGTACGGTGAACTCAAGGAATTAACGATTACGAATTTGGTTTTAGATAAAAGTAGAAATGATATGACGAAATTATACGTAGTAGGCACAGGCCCCGGTGATATAGATCTGGTCGCGCCTAAGGCCATGGCCGCGATAAAGGCCAGCAGTGATCTGGTGGCCTACGGCCTTTACTTGGACCTGTTGGGTGTGGTTTGCGACGGGAAAACCCACCACGACCTGCCGCTGGGTGAAGAGATCGGTCGCGCGCGTTTGGCCTTAACGCTGGCTGCCAGTGGCAAGGCCACAGCATTGATTTCCAGTGGTGATATTGGTATCTACGCCATGGCGACCTTGGTGTTTGAGTTACTTGATCAGCAGTTACAGGGCGAGGGCGCGCCGCCGCGTGGCGAAGATGACCTTCATCCCGAATGGCTCGACGTTGAAATTGAAGTGGTGCCGGGTATTTCCGCCATGCAGGCGGGCGCAGCCAGTGTCGGCGCTCTGTTGGGGCACGACTTCTGCACCATTTCCCTGTCGGATCTTTTGACGCCTTGGGAGACCATTGAGAAACGCTTGCATGCCTGTGGGCAGGGCGATTTCGTGGTGTCTTTTTACAACCCGCGCTCTAAAAAACGAGATTGGCAGATCAACACCGCCCGCGATGTTTTACTGCAATACCGTCCAGCGTCCACGCCTGTATTGCTCGGCCGCCAACTGACCCGGGCAGACGAATCGATCACCTTCACGACGCTGGGTGAATTGCATTCGGACAACGTCGATATGTTCACCATGGTATCGGTGGGCAACAGTGAATCCCGCCATATCATTAACGGAAACAAAGAGTGGATCTATACACCGCGTGGCTACAAGAAGAAACTGTAGGGATGCGTCACGCCGGAATTGACGCATGTCGGCGTTGAGAAATGATCACCTGCTACTGGTACCGAAAGTAGGCACTTGTAAGTGGGCTCACATTTCTAGCCTTGCCCTGCACCAATTCTGAAGCGCCGAGCTGTAAGGCCTCGGTGTTGAATTTTGATTTTCACCTGTGGTGTATTAACTCAATATGAGTCAGATAGCTCACTGAAAAACTGAGAGAAAAACATGAAGGTTTATTTTATCGGCGCCGGTCCCGGCGACCCAGAGCTGATTACCGTTAAAGCACTTAAATGCATGCAGAAGTGTCCGGTGGTCATGTACGCAGGTTCTCTGGTGCCGCGTGAAATCCTACAGTCCGTAGAAGAATCGGCTGAATTAATTCTTGATAGCGCGTCGATGGATCTAGATGAAATCATTGAGGTTATAAAGCAGGCCGCGGCTAAAGGTAAGAATGTGGCCCGTGTTCATTCAGGCGATCCGTCTGTGTACGGCGCCATCGGCGAGCAGATTCGCCGCTTAGATGAGCTGGGTATTGAGTTTGAGATTATTCCAGGTGTTACCGCCACCTCTGCTTCTGCGGCTTACCTAGGCAAAGAGCTCACGCTGTCCGGTGTGTCGCAAACCATTATCATGACGCGCTACGAGGGCAAGACGCCTTTCCCCGAGCGCGAACGACTGCCTGCTCTGGCGGCCAGTGGCGCCACTCTTGCGATTCACTTGGGCGTGACGCGTATTCATAAAATCGTTGACGACCTGATCCCCCACTACGGTGAAGACTGCCCCGTGGCCGTGTGTTATCGCACCAGCTGGCCAGATCAAGACAAGGTCACTGGCACGCTTAAGGATATCGTAGAGAAAGTTCGTGACAAAAAGTTTACCCGAACCGCGCTGGTTCTGGTCGGCTACGTACTGGATGCAAAAGAGTTTGAGGATTCCTATCTGTACGATCATGATCAGGCCCACGTCTACCGTCCTAAGGTGAAGCGCGGTGCCAAGCGCACTGTGAAAACATCGATTGCGCACCCTACGGCTAAAAAGAGAGAGACGGTGTAGGGCACGTGTTGATTATCTAGCGTGTTTCTACCCGCTACTCATAGGGCTTTAGTCGCGTAAGCTTCGAGCTTCCGAGCAGTCTTTTGTGGCCCTAGTACTCGAGCTGGTAACGGTGGTAGTTTATGGCAACCTTGATACTCTTGTGTGCGCACTCAGGACTTCGCTATGCTACTGACTTTGACGAAAAAGTTTGCTGTTATATTGGCCTTACCTATACGCTCATCGGTTGCAGTACTCAGCATAGGATCGATGCGCAAGAGCAGGTGTTTTCCGGATACCTGAATCATTATCAGCAGATGGAACCGTTAGACAATCAGCGCGGCTTGCGCTGGTTCTCTGGGGATTTAAGCGAGTACAGAAACGTTATCCTAACCCCCGTGAGCGTTTTCCCTAATCCCAACTTACAACTAGTTGAGGGAAGTGCCCGAGCTCAAGCAATAGCTTCTTATCTGGATGATGGGTTTCGAAAAACATCAGCGCGTGTAGGACGTCTTGCCGCGACCCCAGGACAACAGACATTGCGTGTTGAAGTTGCCATCACCGGTGTCTTCTCCGAAGTACAAGACATGAAGCCTCGTCAGTACGTACTGCCCGTGGCGTTAGCTCGCACAATAATTCAAGCGGTGACGGACCGCCGTCCAGCCGTTGCCGTGGTGTATCTTGAAACGAGAATATTCGACAGCGTGACCGGTGAATTAAAAGGGGAGCTCCTGCGCAAAGGCATAGGTAAGCAATCGAAGAATACTGAAATTACCCAAGCGGATGTCCAGGCGCTGCTCGATGACTGGCTCGAATCTTACGCCGCTGGTCTGCAGCGCATGCGGCCATAAAAGTGCAGTGGGGAGGGGGCATCTCACGGGGCCTCAGTAAGTGGCTCCCAGACCTAACCCCACGACTGTTAACGCATACGATCCAATTTACCCGAGGGCATAAACTTGATCAGTGATGAACGCGCCATTGAAAACCTTTTGTACCGTTACGCCGAATTGATTGATGACGGAGACTTGGAAGGGCTTGCGAGGCTCTTCACCCAGGCCATCATTAAAACCCAGTTCGGTGACGATGGTTTTCAGGGGTATGAGCAAGTACTGTCGATGTATAAGGGCATCACTCGTATTCATGATGTTGGGACACCGCTGACACAGCATGTCATTAGCAACTGTATTATTGAGCTGACCGATGCATCTTCTGCCATCGCGCGCAGCCGTTTCAGCGTGCTGCAGGCGACAGCAGAATTACCTCTGCAGGTCATTATTACCGGCCGCTACCATGATCAATTTTTAAAGGTTGATGGCCAGTGGCACTTCAGCGAACGCG
>Ga0105359_10005137_pt1 | contig 10281 bp, 12 predicted proteins | sample GOMGulsemesocosm_6_FD_83659 | JGI IMG/M metagenome (GOLD analysis project Ga0105359, IMG submission 83659) | Methane-oxidizing microbial communities from mesocosms in the Gulf of Mexico - GOM8C Gulf of Mexico | ecosystem: Environmental > Aquatic > Marine > Cold seeps | place: Gulf of Mexico... | reverse complement strand
TTAGCACATTTAAAAGAAAAAGAGCATAACAAAGCTTTTTACAAACTTTGTCAAAGCATGTTGCCTGACTATCATCAACTTGAATTAGATTTGCGAATTTACCTTACACAAATAGAAGAAATTGGCGATATTTACGCTAATTGATACTTGAGCTTCAGTTTAGCTATCAATAGGCTCAGCAACATGAAAATCCAGCCAAGTATGCTATAAATAACTATACGTTCAGTTAACGAATAGAGCTACCTTGTTATGCTTACATGGTTGATAAGCATTAGCTTACTCCTACTGCCAATTAGCAGTTTGGCAGAGTCTGCAAGGGTTGATATTCGTCATCGACCTCCAGAAATGTCGATCGTTGAGAAAAGCTACTCCGGTCCTATCATTGATATCATTGACCTTTTACTTGAAGACGCAAACTTAGAAGCACAATGGTTAAGTGTGCCTTGGGCAAGAACTTTGCTTAGAGCCAAATTAGGCCAAGTTGATATAGTCCCTCGTCACTCTATGACCCCAGAAAGATCAGGATATTTACTACCTATGTTGTTAGGCTATGAACAACGCAATGTGCATTATTTATTATCCCCCAATATAAGAAATATTGAACAGTTCCAATCACCGAAGCAGTTTGGCGGTTTAATCTTTGGCTTGCTAAGGGGCTCGTATTACGGGCCTTATATTAAAAGTATTGATAGTAAACTCAGCACCGTTTTTACTAATGATATTGATCAGTTAATGTCACTGTTACTATCTGGACGTATAGATATTATGCCGATTCAAAACTTGAGTTGGGCAGAGGTTTCTTATGAGAAAGTAAAACATCAACATGCTGAGAAGAAGTATCAAATAGCGGCTTTTAAAGAATCTTTTATCAGTGGTAAATACCTTAGCATTCCCAAAAGCTCCCCCTTAGCAGCTAGGTACCACCAGCTAAACTGCAAGTTATTTAAGCTACGTAACGCCGGCACTATTGATAGCATTTATCAAGAATACTTAATCCCCACTTATATTCAGATCCTAGATAACCAAGAGAGTCTAGAGCAACTAGATTCTTGTCTAGACCCGCATGTGAATCAATAAGGTTAAAATATATATTGTAATCGTGCGGTAAATGCCTTGCCGTCTGTATGTTCACCTACTAAGTCAACAGCACCCGGGCCGCCAACATCTGATATTAAATAGTTAGCCATCACTTTGATCTTTTTATTAAGGTAATAAGTAACACCTAAGGTGATTACATCCGCCTTAGTACCTTGGTGATCAGAAGTTGCATCAAATTGACTCATGCGGGTATAAAATTCCCATGCACCATTTTCAGAGATAGGTATAGGAGATTGAAATACACCACGTTTTTTGTAAAGCCTACTTTCACCCGTTAAATAATAACTCGCCGTTACATAGTAGCCCTCATGCACCACGTCATTAAGGCTATCGACCGCATCAATATCACGTAGGGCATATTCACCTTGTAATGAGAATGGTCCATAAACGCCCGCAAACTCTAAACCATACTGGGTCATATTATCAACGGCGAAAACACTACCGCCAGCAGAATAATTAACAATACGAACATTAGTATTACGTACTTCGCCCCGTGCAGTTCTTGGTCTTAAAATATCCCCCCCCATATCTCGCTCTGATCCCCATGCACCAAAATGCAGAGTTCTGCCTTGAATATGAACGGGCGACCAAGTTAGACGCCCGGTGACGGAATGGTTAACATCACCATTTGAGTCTTTTCCTAATGTGCCAAAGCTGCCGCTTTTAAACGCACCTAATGCATAACGAAGACCTGTACTTTTGAAGTACTGATAAGCCGATGCCCCGTATTTAAAATAAGGTGATATGGCATTCGACAACATGGGCCGTGAAATAGCAGTAATGTGTTTACTACTTGTTAAAGACTCTAGACTTATATCTTCGCGGATCTTGCCCACTTTTATTGTTGGACCGCCCTTAAAGCCCTTGTAGCGTAATCGAGCCATAGTTATTTCACCGCCGTTTTCGGCAAAATCAAGTAGTAACTTATAATCCCAACTGTCCATATGTCCTGCGATGTAGGTTCGTATTCGCCTTGGGAATAAATCTGTTGCCGTTTGACCATCAAGACCTGCAAGCTTTGCGCTAGAGTTATATGCGCCATTAAATCGGTTATAGTCCAACTGAAAGCGACCACCAACTTTGAACGACTTAGCGCCATCACTACTCTTTACTTCAAGGCCGCCACCTTCAGTTTTAATGGTGGCAGCTTCTTTTGTTTTCTCAGCCTCTTTATCTTGTTGTAATGCTTCTACGGCTTTTGTCAGCTTTTCAACTTGCTGTTGAAGCTTTTTTATTTCATCAGTTTCGGTGGCTTCTGTAACCAAAGGTAAAGCTAAAACAAACGCTATGAGCAAACTTCCACTATTAATTTTTCCTTTAGCTCTAAAGTATTGCTTCTCTTTTTGGTACGTTGCTCTCATATACAGAAATCCTACAAATTTTCTTCAATACTTTTTATAAATATTTAGGTCTAGCAATATTAGATCCTGACGGCTTTAACCCATGGTTACGATATTATGTATAAGGATGAAAATAGTCGCTAAATATTAATTACTTAATGAGTATAGAAGAGAATTATTTAAACTAGGTGTATCGGGGCTAGATTTTGCATCATTTACAGGAGAACTTAGCTGTTACCACTCGACAGCCTATTTATTTTCATTACAATGAAATCTCTTTCGTATAGCAAAAAATATTAAAATGTCTGAAACAAAAATTAAGTTTGAACTAGAAAAACAAAATAAAAACAGTGTCCGCTATAAAGAAATACCTAAAGATGGCATGCCGCCTATTTTAGGCTCTATTTACGTGCAAAAGTGGTATGCCGGAGATAGTAAATATATAGAAGTGACAATAAATAAACCTGATTAATTGAGCTTATCTACTGGTTATTCCTTAAAGTGATTACCGTAAAAACTAAAAAACCAGAATACCTAGTTATAGGTAATTCTGGTTTTTTGTATAAGACGCTAGAAAAGTAGCGCTTTAGATTTTTCTTCTTATGCTTTAGATTTTTCTTCTTATGCTTGATATAACATAGCTAGAAAATCTTTAGACTCATTTACTTTAGCAAATTTAAACAATTGTGAGCCCGACTGATCTTTAACAACAACATTTAACTTGTTTATTGAAATAGATTTTACTGGTGCTGCAATAGCGTAAATCTTACCTTGATAAGTATAAGACATAATATAACTCCTTTAATTACGTGAAAACGTAATATTAAAAAGCTCGATTACTGTACAGTGTAAAACAAAAAATAATACGATGAATAGACCGATAATGAACCGGAATTTCATACAGCAAAAAGCTTTAATATAATAACTTTATATAAGGTGATGGCTGACTGTGAAAGGGAAAGCAAAACACGAAAAAATTACTGGGGATCAACGTTGTTTAACAGAGGAATGCTAAACAACGCCGTTAATTTACCCTGTCTTGTTGAAAAAGTAAACTTTTTTTTTGACTTTTGTGTCAATAAAAGATTTCCAACTACACCAATGTTAGATGACGGCACTTACAGTCTTCGTTAATCAGCCAAACATCTAGCTTCATTTTAAAGATAAAATATCACATTGAACATTATCGAGAATTTTTTCAACAAGGTTACCAATGAACTTGCCATTATTGGCCATTCCCATCACGAGTAAGTCAACATGGTTCTCTTTTACTAACTCAGGTAATTCAAATTCAGCTGAGCCCGCAACTAAATGTGTCGATTTTTTATCAAAGCTATAATCACTTAGTAACTCTTCAAAGGCTACTTGATGATGTTGCTTTATTGCCTCGCTGTAATCATCAAAATTACCATTGACTAAGCTATGATCCATACCAACTGAGCTCATTCCTTGCCAAAGCTCAATGCCAATAGGTTGATAACAATGACAGACATGTGCATGACCATCAAACATCTCAGCCATAGTCATAGCCGCTGATAGTATTTTTCCATCTAATGCTGCGGGTTTATCATGCTCTTTATCTGGGTCAACCGCAGCCATCACTCTGTCATATGATGAATCACTGAGGCTTTTCGTTAATAGTAATGGCACAGGACAATGTTCAAGTAGTTGCCAATCACTCGGGGTAAAAAATATCTTTTTGATAGTCGAGTACTGCTTGGTTGACTTGATCACCAACGATATGTGATTACTAGCTACCTTCGCCACCACGGCACTACTAAAATCAGGATGCCAAATTACGTCAAGTTTTGTGTGTACCCCCTGCATTTCGGCTTCGGTAACATAAGTTTCTAACCAACGTAATTTAGAGCTTACATACTCTTTTTGAAGATCTGCTAACTGCTCTTTATTAAAGTTCCAATGACTAACAAAGTCACTATTATATGCAACAACAAATAGCTCTATAGTAGCTGATGTTTTCTTCGCTATTTTTATTGCTTGTACTAATGATGGTTGATGGTCACTTGCTGGATCCATAACAACCAAAATATGATTGATAGTTTTCATAATTTCCTCCAAAACTGCGCGCTTTATAACGTTTAGCAACCCCTACTTAAAAATTAGTTGAGTGAAGCTTTATTAGCAAAGTATATAAAGTTAAATTGAGCACTACTTGATCTAAATCGTGCATCATTTCAACTACACTTGTTTTATCTTTACAGTAACGATATTTTTGAATTTGCTATTGATGATATCCACCTGTGCAATCAATAAACTAACACTAACAACATCCTCTCCCCCGACTCGGAGCAATGATTATGTTAAAGGTCAAGTCTGTCGCTATAGACACTTTTAAAGAAAATGTTGCCTATTTGCACCGAGAATGTCCGCTTTACCGCACTGAAGGCTTTCAAGCATTGATGAAGATTGAGATATATCTTAAAAAAAATGACACGCCAATTTTAGCTGTATTAAACATTGTTGATGATACCAGTATTGTGAATGTCGACGAACTGGGCTTGAGTAAACAGGCATTTAAACAGTTTGATAAGAAACAAGGCGTTAAAGTAAGTATTGCACCAGCAAAGCCACCTATTTCATTAGCTGCTGTGCATAAAAAAATAGCCGGTGAAACCCTTAACAAAGAGGAGTTTCAATTGATATGCCAAGATATTTTGGAGAATCGCTACTCTAAAATGGAGATAGCGGCATTTTTAGTTGCCTGTAGTCACACAGGTCTAGAGCGTGAAGAAATATTCTTTTTAACAAAAGCTATGGTTGAATCAGGTAAACAGCTTAACTGGGGCGAAGCCATTGTGGTTGATAAGCACTGTATCGGCGGTATTCCTGGTAATAGAACAACCATGATAGTGATGCCGATTATTGCGGCTCACGGCATGTTAATGCCCAAAACATCTAGTCGAGCAATTACCTCTCCTGCGGGTACTGCAGACACTATGGAAGTGTTGGCACAGGTTGAACTTTCTATTGAACAAATGAAAAAGATAGTACAGCAACATCGCGGTATGCTGACTTGGGGCGGCACTGCTAAACTTGCCCCTGTTGATGATATTCTAATCTCCGTTGAACGCCCTTTAGCCATGGACTCTACCGGACAATTAGTCGCTTCTATTTTATCGAAAAAAATTGCCGCCGGTTCTACTCACTTACTCATTGATATTCCTGTTGGTCCCTCAGCAAAAGTACATCAAAATCATGATGCCTTAAAATTGAGAAAACTCTTTGAGTATATAGGTGACTTATTTGGCTTACATATAGATGTGGTTGTTTCTGATGGTTCACAACCTATTGGCAATGGAATTGGTCCAGCCCTAGAAGCCCGTGATGTACAAAAAGTACTAAGTAATCAAAAAGGTGCTCCTAGTGACTTACGGGAAAAGTCATTGAGACTTGCTGGTCGTATTTTAGAGTTCGATCCTGATATTCGTGGTGGACAAGGTTACGTTATTGCTCGAGATATTCTTGAGTCTGGTCGAGCTTATGAAAAAATGCAGGCTATTATTGAGGCACAAGGCAAAAATGAATTCACACAAAAGTCGGCACGTTTTGAGCACAATGTTATCGCAACTAAAACAGGCTATATACATACTATCGACAACTTTAAAATAGCCACCATTGCGAGTTTAGCGGGTGCACCTATCGACAAATATGCAGGCATTAATTTGCTTAAGAAAGTCTCTGATAAAGTGAATAAAGGTGATGCTCTTTTTACTATTTACGCCGATTTTAATAGTAATTTTGATTTCGCTACTGAGTTTGCAGATGATAATGAAGTTTATACCGTTAAAAAAGTACCACCTGCTGAGCAAGACAATTACTTTATTTAAAGATAAATATTAAATTAAATCTAACTTTTTAGGAAGCTAACATGACATTAGTTCTAGGCTTTGATGATTACTTAATGCCTGCCAAAAAGCTTGCTCACCTTTTGCAAACTGACTTTGCCTTAGTGAAGCGACACCCTTTTCCTGATGGTGAGACTAAAATAACGCTGCCAACAAATCTGCCAAAAAGAATAATCATTTGTCGAACGCTCAATCAGCCCAATCCTAAACTCACCGAGCTGATCATAACGGCCAGTGCCGCACGTAACCAAGGTGTTGAACATATAACCTTAGTAGCTCCTTATTTGTGTTATATGCGTCAGGACATTGCTTTTAATGAAGGAGAAGCGATTAGCCAAAAGATAGTTGGTAAATTACTCGGTGATTATTTTGATAGTGTTATCACTATTGACCCGCACTTACACCGTATTAATAAACTCATTGAAGCAATACCAACCCAGCAAGCGGTAGCTCTACACGCAACCAACGCCATGTCAGAGTTTTTAATGCAACACTTTAAAGCCCCGGTGATTATCGGACCTGATGAAGAATCGGCACAATGGGTTAAAGCCATTGCTGAGCCTCACAACTGGCAATATAGCGTTGCCACTAAGCAGCGATTTGATGATAAACATGTTGCAGTAAAGTTAGGAGGAATGAAGCAGATAAATACCTCTCTATCAGCTGAGCAGGCTATGACGATAAAAGGTAAAGATGTGATTATCGTTGATGACATTGCTAGTACAGGTAAAACACTTGAGCAAACAGTAAAGCAGTTAACACAATATCAACCTGCTAGCATATCGGTTTTAATTAGCCATGCTTTTTTTGTTGATGGCTCTATAGAGCGTTTAAATAGTTTAGGGGTTAATAATATTTGGAGCAGTGACAGTGTCATTCATGATAGTAATGCTTTTAGCATTATTAAAACTATCGCTGAACAGCTTACACATTCCAGTAAGCGTTAAATAAACAGTAAAGAGGTTACCAACCGTTAGCTTTCTCTCTGTTTAATGGTCCATACATCAACATTAAGGTTATTATCGCTAATAGCCTTATTTAACCTTTTTAAATACCTGTCTTTTGTTCTAGGGTTTACAATTAACACAATACCTGCTTTTTTACCCGTCATTGCCGAGTAAAAAAGTGCTTGCCCTAAAGATTCAGCCCATTTCTTGCCCCAATCATACTCAATTGCATGGGTATCCGTTAAACAATCAACCCGTGTTCTATCGGCCAATACAAACTCAACTTCACCACGACAATGAGCATCAACAAAATCGGCCTCATGCCACTTCTTTGTTTGAACTATTTTCACTGGTATAGCTTGAACATGCGTTGCGATACTTAAAAAAGTGCCAAGCAAAGTCATGAGCAATAATGTATTAAGTAATACACCTTGCTTGGAGGTAAGTCGTTTAATCATTTATTCAAGAGTCTTGTCATTGTTATTGTTATTGTTATTGGCTTAGTTATTATCGCAGCAAGTGCATAAAAAACATAAGCACTAATTGTAAACAGCGCCTAAAAACATCACTAAATAGGGAACTTATCGTTTTTACCCCAAATAACAAAACATAAAGATGTTAAAAATGTCATTGCCTAGGTAGAATTGCGATAATAGTGTCAACAATCACTTAGGTGTTGTCTAGCAAAAGGTAATAGTAACTTTATGGATTATTTTGAACAGTTAGGTGTAAGTCGCGCAGCGACAACCACCGAGATTAAAAAAGCTTATCGAAAGCTGGCTAATAAATATCATCCCGATAGAAATGATAGCGCTGAAGCAAAAGAAAAATTTCAGTTAGTTCAAGAAGCTTATGATGTGATTTCCGATCCTAAAAAGCGCTCTTTATACATAAAGGATAACTATACTGTTATAACAGATCCGAGAGAGATTTCTGACTCATTTTGGCACAGTGCTTTAAGTTAACTTTTCAGAAGACTCTCCATTAGGCTCTTTATTAGGAACAATGAATGCAAACCGAAAAAAAATTACCTGATTATTTAAGCGATGATTTTTCGCTTTATTTAGAGAACATGAGTTCATTAGATGATCCGGAAAATCCAGATTTATTATCAAATTATTTGTCTAATTTATTTGAACAATTAAAGACAATGCCTTTATTATTTAGTGGCATGGTTGATCAACTTGCCATGGCAATATCAACCAAAGTTAGAATTAATAGCAAAGATTTAGCAAAAGTAGATCTTACACAAGAGCCTTCTTGGGCCGATATAAAACCTTTTGTCGGCGTACATGCTGATGCGAGAGCGTGTATTACTGAAATAATGACTCAAGCAGAAGATGAGTTGAAAATAGCCATTTTACTTATTCATTTTTATAACGGCTATGATGCTACCCCTTTGAAAGCAGAAGAAGATGAAGAATTTGATAACTATGACTCAAATGCGTTTGAATCAGATGACTATGATGAGAATTACTAGATATTTATAATATATCTCAACTTAATAAATTAAAAATCTTCATAGAAACTAATTAATAGATATGTTTTAAGGAATCACTTTGACAAAAAATGCATTAATACTTGCTAGCGACATTATTGAACAAGCACAGCATAGCGGCAGACGAGCAGGCACATCATTAGAAGCCATTGCTTCTGAACAAGGTGATGAGACTATGCTTGCAGTGTTAACCGAGATGGATATTTTAACCGTCGCTAAAATTGTTAGAGAACACGACGCAACTATTCCTTCCATTGCAACATGGTTAATGGATGCTGAATCAATTAAACAACTGCTCAATGTTGAACCTTCATATTGGCAAAATATGGATGAAGAGCACGTATTTTGCGCTCAAACTGAAGCTCATAGTTTATTGACACAAATATTTCTTTCTTTTGATGATGAAGAAAAGCAATTAGAAGTACTCAATACCATTGTTGAAGATGATTTTGGTCTTTTGTATTTATCTTTGCCATTTGTCGGTCACGACTTTTCAGAGTTAGAAGAAGATGAAGAGCAAACCTCTGGTAGTATTGAAGAGCTACTAATGAAAATAAAAGGTTTAAGTGAAGAAGCCTACCGTGAAGTAATGACAGTAAGTACAAATGGTACTCTTGCAAATATTGAAAATGCATTAAAACAAAATGCGAATAAACAAAGAGTCACTTCCGTTGAAATGGATACTGACGATATGTTTGCACCACTTTAATTGCTTAGGATTCATCAATGAAAATTGCAGAGTTAAGAAATCACCCTTTTCTCCTTCTCGTGTTAAAAGATGGAGAAAATGAAGGCTATTTCACCCCACAGTTTATACAAAAAACTAAGCAACAATTATCTGATATGTCACTGAGAATTGCCTCTGATAACTTATCAATAATTTATGCCGACCAAATAAAAAAAGGCTGTGAAATTGTACTAGGAATGTGCAACTTAGGTTTATTGGAGCTTTGCGACAACGATACCGATAAAGCTAAAGAAATTATAAAAACTGAAGGTATTGTCTATTGCTTTAGGGCTGGTTGGGGCAAGTATGCACAATTGAAGAAAATATCGCCTTCATATTTTGAAAGTGTTTCTCTTAATAGTTACGCTTTAGCCACCAATGATACTTCTGACATCAAAGCTATGCACGCGGCACTTGTCAGTGAAGGCTATCAAAGTGCCATGTTATTACAAGCCTATAAAAGTATTGCTGCCAAATACAGTGCTAACACCTTAGTAATTGATAGTGATGAAGATGTTTTGAAGTTTGAATTACAAAAATTTCTTAATACGGCTATAGCATTACTGCTTATTGATAGTGACAAAAAAGTATTTACTAACACCTTATATCAGCAGTTAGATACTTACCTAACCAAGACTGATAAAGCTTCGGTACTGACTAATATTGACCGCTGTATTGAGGCTTTTGCTCAGCACCTACCGCTGTTGACAAAAGAATACTTACAAGATACTGAATTATTAGGCTTTAATGATTTCAAGGGCATAATTGAACAACACGTAAATATATCTGTTTATATCCCTGAAAT
>Ga0105359_10005134_pt1 | contig 10283 bp, 13 predicted proteins | sample GOMGulsemesocosm_6_FD_83659 | JGI IMG/M metagenome (GOLD analysis project Ga0105359, IMG submission 83659) | Methane-oxidizing microbial communities from mesocosms in the Gulf of Mexico - GOM8C Gulf of Mexico | ecosystem: Environmental > Aquatic > Marine > Cold seeps | place: Gulf of Mexico... | reverse complement strand
TTCATGATCATTTAGCGATAATTAAAGAAGACGGCGGATGGCAAATTCTTCATAATAGTACTCACGTTAAATCGCGAAATTAAGGATTAAAAATGCCTGCTTCATTATCTGAGGTGCGTAATATGCACCTTGGACGCATGTTATTAAAACTAGAGAGGAAGTTTACTCGGCTGGTGCTTGATAAATTAGCTGAGGATGGAATCAACGACATCACTTTGCGTCATTTCGTGGTTATTCCCTATATTGATGATAAGGGAGTTCGAGCGATTGAAATTGCCAAACAGGTGGGGATTAGCAAGCAAGCGGTCAGTAAATTGGTAGATGAGCTGTTGCAGAAGGGTTATTTGCAATTAAAACCTGATCCCTCTGACGGTCGTGCATCTTTGGTCTATATGAGTGCTAAAGGCAATCAGTTCTTAACCCTAGCGATTAAGCATACTCAGCAAGTTGAGCAAGAGTGGGGCGCACTTGTCGGTGAAGAAGAATTCAATGTTATGAAATCTTCGATGAATATTCTTTTAAAACAATAAGTTAGGTTTTTTACATGATTATATTCAACTAATCGGTTGAATATAGGCTTCGCCGGGTATATTGTTTAACCTAATGGTTGAATAATATAAGGATTATAAAATGAAACTGACTAAGAAAGTCTTTGTTATTGGCTTACCTGTGTTGCTCAGTATTTTAATCGTGAGTTTTGTCACGATCAAAAAAGTATCACCGCTCAGTGCTTTTTTGTGGGGGAAGGTCAACGTAGAAGATAGTATTGCGGCTCATCAATTTGACCTGGTTAGTTATTTCTCTGGCACGGCTCAACAGGGTGAAAAACAATTTACTGCTGACTATGAAGGGGTGACGTATTACTTTGGCAGCATAGAGAATAAGCAAACATTCAATGCAGAGCCAAGCCGTTATATTCCTCAATTTGGTGGTTATTGTGCCTTTGCTACTAGTAAAGGTTTTACCGCAGATTCTGATCCACAGGCATGGACGATTGTGGCTGATAAATTGTATTTCTTTGCCGATAATAGCGTAAAGAAAGAGTGGGTTGAGACCATGGGATCAGGTTCGCTGACTCGTTCACATGATAATTGGAATGCTGCGTTTTAATGCAGACTTTCATTAAACGAGGAAATTATGTCTGCTGATAATACCGACTCACTTGATCTCGTTTTTATGGCTTTGGCCGATAAAACGAGACGTGAAATGGTACATCGCTTAGCCAACAATCAGGAGCTTACGGTGACTGAGTTAACCCAAGATTTAACGATGTCATTAGCGGCTGCTTCTAAACATATTAAGGTATTAGAAAAAGCTAAACTGATTAGGAGAAGAATTGAAGGGCGTACCCATTATATTTCGTTGACCCCTGAGCAATTTGGTATCGCGTTGGATTGGATTAGTATTTATCGTAATTTTTGGCAGTCACGTATGAGTGAGCTGGCAAATACACTGAAATAAAACACCAGAATAACCGTTAGGAGAATTACCATGTTCCAATTAAATATGACGCAAAACTTTAATGTGCCTATCGCTCGCTTATTTGAAGCTTGGTCGAATATCGATATTATAAAAACCTGGTTTGCACCCGGTAATATGACGGTTCCGGAAGCGACTGCGGAGGTTGAAGTCGGTGGGCAATATCGCATTGTAATGCAAGATGAAGATGGTGCTCAGCACATTGTGGGCGGCCAGTATAAAGAGGTTTCGGCCAACGAGAAATTAGTGTTTAGCTGGCAGTGGGAAGGTAGCCCAAATACTACGCTAGTGACGGTTTTATTTAAGGCGATAGATGAGGGAACAACGGAGTTAATGCTCAAGCATAGTGAATTCATTGAAGAAGGGTTTCGTGATCATCACCTCAAAGGTTGGGAGGGTTGCTTGGCTAACCTACACAAAATTGAGGATTAAGTGGCTTGGTGATTTTCACAAAACCAAAGAATGACTTGATTGCCAGCTTGTCCAGAGGACACGTCAAGTTGCCAATCTTGCTGTTCGGCTATTTGTCTTACGATATCTAGCCCTATACCAAAACCTTGACCGCGGGATAGGCCGCGTAATGATTCCTGCTGAAACTTATCGCTTAAGCCCGTACCGGTATTAGTAATAGTCACCCGAGTTTCATCTAAACAGATATTTATAGTGCCTTGGATCGTATGTTCAAAGGCATTACGAATTAGGTTGTTTAAAGTGATCTGGCAAAGAGCTTTGGGTAAAAGGTGTGGGTGATTTTCTTTATCTAAATCGTTTAGTCTTTTGTTAAATTCAACTGTAATTTCTTCCCCTGTATATTTCTCTAGTGAGTGATCAAGCAAGTATTTATGTTCTTCAATTGAAGAGAGTATTAGCTGGCTCAGGTCTACATTTTCTACGTTTATTTGATCGCTTTTTTTGCGGCTGAGTAAAAGCAAAGCTTCGGTAATCTGAGCCATGTCTTTATTAGCTCTGCGTATGTGGGTATGTTGGTCTGCAATGTCTGTATTCTGTTGAGCTGCTCTTAAGTCAATGATGTCGAGGGCCGAGGTCACTACGGCAATGGGAGTGCGTAATTCATGACTGGCATTTTGTAAAAACTGCTTTTCTCTTTGATGATACTGATGAATACGGCCCATGGTTTGGTGCAAGGTTATAGCCACCTGACCGATTTCTGTATTGTCATTCATAATATCGAAAGACAATTCGGGTTGGTTTTCATCCAAACTATTAGCCATGTCACTGAGTTCATTCAGTGGCTTGAGAACTCGGTTGATCAGCCGTCTTGCGACCCAGTAAATAAGAGCAATGGCCAGTAGGGTAATGAGAATAATTGATATGGGCACATTTAATAATAACCCCGGTTTTTTCGGTGGATTCAATTTATTTTGTGGGCTATCGCTGAAAATCAGATAAAGTTTTTCTTTCGAATCATTTAATGGTTGGCTAATAAGAAAATGCACCTGTTCTGGTGGGCCAAACAAAGAAGTAGGATCGCCTTCACTAATTAACATTTTATGATTATTATTTTTATCCAACTCATGATGAAAGCGATCTAGTATTTTCTTCGGAATATTTTGAATGCCAATGTAGGCGCGATAATCACCAGAGGTTGGCAAGAGATAATTTTTATTCTGTTCTATTTGTTCAGCATAATGTTTTGCCATGGAAGCCATGGTGCGATGCATAGTCGTGCTAATGCCAATAAAAAATAATTGGTGCAATAAAAATGCGAAGACAACAACCAATAAACCAATACTTATGGCTAACTGTTTTTTGAATTGATAATTGAGGCTATCTTTAGCTTTCACCTTGTTGTTTACCTTTGATAGCAAGGCCTATGCCTCGAATGGTTTGTATCAATGGATTATCAAAGGGTTTGTCGACTAGTTGTCGTAACTTGTAGATATGTGATTTCAATACGTCTGAATCGGGTAGTTGATCGGGCCAGATGATGTGTTCGATTTCTTGGCGAGTGACTACCTTAGGAGAGGCGAGAAGTAGGGCTTCTAATATTTGCCAGCAGGCTTTATTCAACTCGATGCTCTGTCCCGCACGCTTAACCTCGCGTAGCTCAATATTCATGGATAAATCGGCGACAGTTAATTCTTTTTGGCTGCTTCTTTTATTGGTGCGTTTTATAAGTACTTTAACTCTTGCAACCAGCTCAGGCAGGTCGAAAGGTTTGACTAGGTAATCGTCTGCCCCAGCATCAAAGCCTTGTAGCTTGTCTTCTAAGGTATCTCTGGCAGTGAGCATTAATATCGGCGTATTTTGATTTGAGCTAGTTGTTGATTGTCTAATCTGTTGGCAAATACTCATGCCATCTATGCCCGGCAGCATGATGTCTAGGATGATAGCGCTGAAAGCTTGGCTATTGGCGAGTTCTAAGCCGAGATGACCGTTGTCGGCATAATCGCATTCAAAGCCATGAGCCTCAAGAAACTCAATCATGTTGCCTGCAAGAGCTCGATTATCTTCTACGACCAGTACCACCACAATAATCATGCCTCCAAATAATTTGTATTAATGGGTTCAGTATAGCTAATTCCAAAAAGGGTATTTCACTTAAAATTCACCTTAATTTCACCCCGAATTCACCTAGGCTTTGCTAGCGTGTTTATTGCAATGTGAGCAACTTATTTTTGGAGAAAATAATGATAAATTCCATAGGATCAAACGTGCAAATGCCTAGCCAGCAATCTATGCCAGCTAAGCCGCAAGAGATGACATCGGATCAGAAGAGCCAGATAGAAGATATTCTTGAGCAATACTCTGCTGACAGTTTAAGCGCTGAAGATGCTTTGAGTATTGTTAAAAGCTTTGAGGAGCTGGGCATAACGCCTGGGCAGAAGCTTGAGCAAGTGATGGCGGATAAAGGCTTTGATGCTAAGTCGGTTGGAGAGATGGCAGGGCTTCAGGGGCCGGGGGGAGAGGGAGGAATGCCACCACCACCGCAAAAGGAGGTTAGCAATTCCACCGAAATGGTCAGTTTTCTAGAGGAAATATTAGAAAACTATGGTGAGCAGCTGAGTGATGAAGATAAAGACTCTATTTTAACTGCGGTGCAGGAGAGGTTTGGTATGGAGGATTCTAACTCTTTAATTAACCTTAAGGCTTAGCAAGTAAAAAGTGAATGTTATTGATTAATCAGCCTCCATTCGATGCCATAATATTTATCCATTATTAGGTCAAACTTCCCATTACTTCTAAGCCTTTCTATTGCATTTTTTAGTAGTGGGATTTTATTCAGGTGTTTTGATTTTTTAGAAAATTGTAGCCATTGTTCTTTTTCACCTAATACTAGCTTGTTCTCTAGATCCACATAAATAAGAACATTATTGGCTTTTAACTGATAGCTGAGAACAAGGGCGCTGCCTGCGATGGCATCAATGCGTCCATGTTTAATCATCTTTGCTGCTTGCTGGTAATTACTTAATTCAATGATATTAAGGTCAGTATCTTGATCGAACTGCTTGCTTAAATGTGTACCTCTGGTTTTGCCAATTGTTATGTTTCTTAAATCAGCATAATTTTCTATTTTTATGCCTTTAAGTGCTATCACTACGGTTTTGACCGTGCGAATGGGTGCAACGTATTCAATGAATATTGAACGTGATTCTGATTTAAAGATGATGCCACCATCGTGCTCACCTTGTTTGATGCTTTGCCAAATTCTGGGGTAAGGCAGCAATATCTTATTAAGACAAACATTTGATAGCTTATGTATTTCCGTTAGGTAATCCCAATGCACCCCCGTTGCTGCATTTGTTGAGTTATTAAAACCCATGGGAGCGTTTTCTATTACGTGAAAAGTTGGGCAGTCTACAGGCTTCTCAGCCCATGTAGGGACGATGTGCAATAAGCAAATAATGATCAGAAATAACTTTTTCATACTTTGGCCTATACAACATTCACCTAAATTTCACCCATCCATTAGTAAGCTAGCGATGGTCAATTACCTTTAAACAGTATAAGTAAAAAATGGGGTTTGTATGAAGAAATCAGAACTATTAGTGCTCTTAATTCCTTTGCTTGGCTTAACCGCCTGTATTGGGGAGGACTCGATTGATGATGATGTAACGATTGGTGGTATTAATGGGGGTGCCACAATCGACCTTTCTAGCTGGATCATCAATGATGAGGCGACATCAAAGGAAATCTACTCAACCAGCGGCAGTGTACTGGTTGATGTGCAATCGGCTGAAGTAAAGAGTGATGGTGGTGCTAATTATGTCGTCGTTGAGACTGGCGGTATTCCTAAATACGACGTGACTATGACGCAAGCCATGGTCAATGCGTTAAATGAGCGACCAAAAGCTGATACTGATTTTATCTCAAGCATTACCACAGCGGTAGTTGGGCAAGTGGTGACCTTTGGTGATGATATTGGTTATAACAGCAGTAATCAGAATTGTGATTCAACAGGTGGTGCGGGTTATTGGCCACCGGGGCCTGGTTGCCCAACTCAGCAAGCTAAACAGGTTTATTTTCCTGCTGAACCTACGGTTATTGAAAGTGATGAGGTGTGTGAAACAGGTCTAGGAAAAATTGGCCTGATGGTCAATGGCACCAGTATTTATAACTGGGGTGATGGTATGAGTGAGGGGGATAATCTTTGGTATACCTTGGCTCCCGTTGCTGAGCAATACGATGTTGATATTTGTGGAGGGCATGCGGCAGAGGGTGATTACCATCATCACTTTTATACTAGCTGTTTAGCAGACCTTGTGGCTGATGATGGCAGTCAGCATTCTCCAATATACGGTTTCTCTGCCGATGGCTATCCATTGTATGGTCCTTATGAGAGTGCGAATACTTTAGCTGTAAGTGCATGGCAAGTACGTGATTATGGCACTGATATTAATGCGGGTGGTTGTGGTACCGAGGGTGAGCGCAGCTGTGTTTTAGTTGATCCTTATGATATTTCTAAAGGTGTGAGTCAGGTTACAAATGGCCCAGATATAGGTGCACAGGTGACGACTTTATCGGGTAATACCTTGGCTGCTGATGATGGTTACTTTTTTGAAGATTATTATTATGCAGAATTGGCTGTCACTGGCGCTCAGTTAGATGAGAATAATGGTCACGATACCAATGACGGTAAGGGTTATCACTACCATATTACTTTGTCTGCAGGCGATGATGGAAAGTTAAGTCCCGCATTTCCTTATACCATCGGGCCGAATTTTAAAGGCGAGCTTGCGACTAACTCAATCACTGAATGTGATGCTGCTCTGGGTGGAATGCCACCTATGGATGGAGAACTGCCCCCTATGAACGGCGATAATCCTCCTATGGATGGCACTATGCCTCCTATGCCACCAAGACCTTAATGCCTAAAGAAAAAGAGAAATAAAATGAAAACTTTGATGTCGCATTGTATTAACTGCTTGTCTGTTTTGTTAATGATGTTTTCGCTGACGGCTTGGGGAAAGATGGATCATTCTCATATGCCTATCGCAGTGCCCGAGTCTGTTAAACCAGTGGCGTTAAGCTTAGTATTAACTAAAGATGCTATGTCAGGGTTTAATTTAACTCTGCAAACTCGTCATTATAACCTGATGCCACCGCGTCAGGGGTTGAGCATGGATGAGTCCATGGCGGCATCTATCAATGCTGATAGTGGCTATGTAGAAGGCCACGCTCATCTTTATATTAATGGTGAAAAAATTCAGCGAATTTATGGCGAAAATGTTCACCTACCAGAGACTCTGTTTAAACAAGGCACTAATAGTATTTCGGTGACCTTGAATAATCATGGCCACATGGCTTGGACTATGGAAGATAAAAAAATTGTCTCAACCTTATATATAGATGGAGTTTTATCAGCAGAGATAAAGCATAAGTTTGAAAGCTATCCGCTATTTAAACAAGTAAGATCGCAATAGAACTAATACTTAGAACACAACCAGTAATGAACAAGCCAAATACTCGGAAAATTAGTTTTTCTTTTATTTGGCTAACCCCATAAATATGAGCCAGTCTGGCTAAAATAAAGGCGTTGCACAATCCATGAACCAATGGAGTATTTTGGCTTTGTATTTCGACAAAATAAATCATGATTAGGGTGAACGGAACATATTCCGAAAAATTACCGTGAACTCGGATAGCTCGCTTCAATTGTTTATCTTTACCATCTCCTAGTGAAACTCTTAATAATTGCCTTAAACGAATGACTCGAAAGCTCAATGCTACGTATATCAGGGCGAGTAAGGCGGCATAGTAGGGTGTAATCGGCATGAATAATCCTTGAAAGATAACTTTGAAATTCGACATGGGAAAGTTATTCTATTACTGATGGTTAAACAAGCCATTAATACTTACCGATAGACAACTAATTGTTTCTTATGGGCTTGTTTTATGAATGCTAGGAATGTTCCACCAATACAGTTTATACCGGTATTTGAGGCGGCAGCTCGTCATCTAAGTTTTAAACTGGCAGCGCAAGAGTTGTGCGTATCGGCCCCAGCGATTGCGCAACAGGTGAAGGCCTTTGAGAATTGGTTGGGTAAGCCATTATTCAACCGGCATACCCGCGCACTCAGTCTGACGGCGGAAGGATTGTTTTATTTTTCTGTGGCGAAAAAAACGATGAAAAGTCATCGCCAAGGTCATGTTGAATATATAAGGCGGTTTGAGAAAAAATCGTTAACCATTAGTGCGCCTTTCTTTGTGGCTCAAGAACTGTTGATGCCAAACTATCTGAAATTCACCGACTATTGTCCGGATACCGAATTGCGTATTGAAACTCGAATGTCTTATGTCGATTTTGATAGCGATGCAATTGATGCCGCGGTTCGTTTTGGTGATGGTAATTGGCCAGACCTTGATTGCCAGCTTTTATCTAAGGCGGTGGTTGCCCCTGTGTATGGTCCGAATTATGAATTTAAAGATAGCTTTTCTAAAATATCCGAGCTGTATAAGCACAGGCTTATTTATGCTGATCCAGAAATGCGAGATTGGGGTGAGTTATTTTGGGCAGAAGGAGTATCACAAGAATTTGATAATATTATTTGTGATTCTTACATATCTGCGATTAAGGCGGCTGCGGATGGCTTAGGTGTCGCGCTGGGAATTTTCCCAACGTTAAATAGTTGGGTCAATAATAAACAACTGCTGATGCCTTTTGCTGATCAGATTGAAATTGATAAAGGGTTTTGGCTTGTCTCTCCCAAAAAAGAAATACCTGCACAACAAAAGGAATCGGCTGAACGGGCTGGCTTGTATCGCTGGGTCAAAAATATTTTTGATGATATTCCTCTGCTGAACACTGACAATCACTGACATAAATTAGTGATCAGCTGACAGGACTACCACGGAATAACCAGATGTAACTGCCTACTATAATTTCATATCTCAAGTTTACGCTATAAAAAAGAGAGGAATTAAAAGTGGATGTTAATACTCAATCACCTGTAATCGTTGCACTATCAAATACTTCTGTCACTAATATATCAAATGTCAAAGCTGAAAATAATCAATCGAGCAAAGACGCTCCGCTTAGCGTAAACGGTTCTGCTAACGTTGAGTTGTCTGATCAAGGAAAGCTATTTCAGCAGTTGGATGAAAAATCTGAGAAAGTAGAAAATATGCTGCGGGCGAATATGACTCCAGAACAGGCCGCAGAAGTTGAAGAGAGCTTTCAAGAAATTGATGCCATTTTAGAAAAGGAGCAATTGACTGTCAAAGATGAAAGAGTCCTCGATAAACTGAGTGCTAAAATTGATAATGCTTTTGCCCATAGCATCGAGAAAATGAGTACCACCGAAAAGAAAGAGTTTAATAAACTGGACTCGGAACTTGAGGGTCTGGAACAAAAGCTTGAAAGTATACCCGAGCAAGAGCTAATGAATTTTCAGTTAGATCGGCAGCTTCCTTCCGCAGGGTTTGAGTCTTTTTCAGTGAGTTCGGTAAATTCTTCGGTAGGAGAAACAGCAGGTAAGCAATCCTCTAATAATCTCAGCTCACTAACTACTGTGCAATTAAACAAACTGTCAGCTCTTTTATTGAAAAAGCTGAGCAGTATTCAATTAAATAAGCTTAATGCTACTCAGCTGAATAAGCTTGAAGTCACTCAGTTAAGCCAACTTAGCCCAAGTAATCAAGCCAAGTTAAGTGCAAGTCAGTTAGCTAAGTTGGCTTAATGGTGTAACGGAAAGCGGCTATTGATAGGGCTGAGAGGCCGCAAATGTCACTATAGTTGTCCTTCTATGTCATTGAGCGATTGCTTGTAAAATATTATCTTTGTTACCCATATAAATCCGATTAGTTTCATCAACACTGATTTGTCTATTGTGTTGGCGTGATATTAGCGGGTGCGCAATGGAATAATTATAAAGGTACATTATGAGTAACGGTGCTAAAGCTTTAATAAAAACCCTTTCTAATTCGGGTGTCGACACATGTTTTACCAATCCAGGCACTTCTGAAATGCACTTTGTTGCAGCGCTGGATAGTTCTGATATGCGCGCGGTATTGTGTTTGTTTGAAGGGGTAGCCACAGGCGCTGCTGACGGCTATGCCCGTATAGCGAACAAACCTGCTGCGACGTTACTGCATTTAGGATGTGGTTTAGGTAATGGTTTAGCGAACCTGCATAATGCTCGTAAAGCTCGAGTCCCAATGGTGAATATCATTGGTGACCACGCTCTTTATCATAAGCAATACGATGCACCGTTAGAGTCAGATATTGTTACTGTTGCGCGTAATGTTTCTAACTGGATACGTACGTGTCCAACTACTGAGCAAGTCGGTGCAGATACGGCGGAAGCGATTACAACTGCACAAAAAGCACCTCAGCAAATTTC
>Ga0105359_10005131_pt1 | contig 10284 bp, 8 predicted proteins | sample GOMGulsemesocosm_6_FD_83659 | JGI IMG/M metagenome (GOLD analysis project Ga0105359, IMG submission 83659) | Methane-oxidizing microbial communities from mesocosms in the Gulf of Mexico - GOM8C Gulf of Mexico | ecosystem: Environmental > Aquatic > Marine > Cold seeps | place: Gulf of Mexico... | reverse complement strand
ACACCGGACGCTTGCTGGTGACGGAATGGCGACAATGGCTGCGTCTATGTTTGGCGCGCCACCAAACACCACCTACAGTGAAGTAACTGGTGCAGTAATACTAACTAAGGCATTCAACCCTGTTATCATGACATGGGCAGCGGTTATCGCAATCGTGTTGGCTTTTGTGGGTAAACTCGGTGCGTTACTGCAAACCTTCCCAGTACCAGTGATGGGCGGCATCATGATCTTACTGTTCGGTACAATCGCAACCGTAGGTCTTAATACGCTTATTACTAATCGTGTCGATTTACACAAATCTCGCAACTTAATCATTGTGGCGGTGACATTAGTATTCGGTATTGGTGGTATGGCATTTGGTATCGGCGATTTCAGCCTTCAAGGTGTGAGTCTATGCGGTATCGTGGCGATTATTCTTAATTTAGTATTACCACATGACTTAGGTGATAATCATGTTGTTGATAATGTTGAAGTAAACACAGACATTGACCCTAAATAATATCGCTTTTGACTAGATAGATAAGTAGGTAAATCGATAGATAATAACAAGTTATAACGGATGATTTATCGGTTATAACTTGTTGATTCGTTATTATGCAGCAACTGGTTTTGACGTATCGTAAACCAATTCATAATAATGATTGTTGTTATATTCAAACTCTTGAATAACGGTTAGCCCTAATTTTTTAGTATGCGCCGCATAAGATCGTGGATTAATCTTATTAATAAAGGTCACTAAAATAGGGAAACGCTTAGCCATATGTTCTCTAGAAAAATCAAACATGGTTTCTAATGCGCCCGTACCACGGATACTTTTGTCAATACAAACCGGACCATATTGATACGAGTTATCGATTGTCAGTTGCTGACCTAAATAGGCTAAATTAGGTAAATCTTTAACCATATGAGCAAACATCGGCCAGTTTGACCAAAACGTCCAAGATGCGGCCATCACATAAGCAACTACCTTACCGTCTTTACGCGCAATAAATAGCCCACTTTCTTCAGTAATTAACCGGGTTAACTCTTCCTTGGTAAACGGCGTTGTGACAAAACCATCCGCTTTATCTTCTGCTGCAATTGAATCCACTTGGTATTTATAATGAAGTGTTAAGGTATCTTCAATATCGCTTAATTCTGCCACTTTTAACTGCATGCTTACGCTTCCTGTTATGTCATGTCCAACTAATGACGCGAATATAACACTATCCTTATAATCTGATCCAGTGAAAACAAGGTAGGCTTAATGAATGAATCATCAAGCAGTCGCTTAGATATAAACGCTTACTTTGGAAATCCGGCAAACGTCGGAGCAACTAAAGCCGCGTCATACCACGCTGCGCGCTCGTGCCAAAATATATTGTCTTGCGGTGCAACGTTAAGCAAAGTCTCCTCATCCACATCTAATGAACCCGCGGGTACGATTAAGGTTTTACCTTTATTGACCAAATACGGTAATCCAGTACCACACTCGGTGCAAAATACGCGCGCGAAATGACGATTGGGATAATCGAAACGCTTGGTTTTTTCCGTGCCAGCCAACCACGTAATGTGACTAGATTGGCAGAATAAATTAGATGCATGAGCAGAACCTGTTATTTTTTGACACTGCTGACAATGACACAAATGAAACTGACTAAAGTCATTGTTCACTTCAAATTTAACCGAGCCGCATAAGCAGCCCCCTTTTATTTTACCCATTGCTTATGTCCTTATTAATTGGAAAGTTAACTGTCTCCAATACGGAAGCCTATTTTCAGTGTCACTTGAAAATGCCCCACCGCACCATCAACAATGTGTCCACGGGTTTCAACTACTTCAAACCAATCCATATTCTTTACTGTTTTACTGCATTCTGCGAGGGCGTTATGAATGGCCTCTTCAATGCTTGTTTTTGACGAACCGACCATTTCAATTTTTTTATACGTATGATGATTTGACATAACAGACTCCAATTAATCATAAAACAACCTAAGTGTAAATATAGTTCGATATTTGCATTCCATAACAGGAACACTAAATTTGATTGTATTTATGGCTTTGGGCATAAGCGCTCAAATTAATCGCCGTAGTATTGCTACTATGATTAAATCAAGGAGGTGATATGTTCAAATCATTAAACAAATTGTTAACGAGAGCGGTTTATGCGCCAATCATCATCGCGCAAGGGCAATATGTAAAAAAAGTAACACCAAAGCTACCAGAAGCGACGGGAGAACGCTCAGGAACAACAGGAGAAGGGCAAAAAATACGACTGCTTATTGTTGGTGATTCAGCTGCAGCAGGTGTGGGTGTGGATAATCAATCGCAAGCGTTAACAGGACACTTGGTTTCAGCATTAGCCGAGTGCTATCAGGTAAATTGGCAGCTATTAGCGAGATCCGGTTATACCACATTAGACAGTCTGAAAATGCTATCGGAACAACCACAGCAAACCTTCGATATCATCGTTACCTCATTAGGTGTGAATGATGTCACTGGTACACTACCAGTATCAACGTGGCTAATTCAGCAACAAGATTTAATCACGTTATTACGTGAACAATTTAACTGCCAACAGATCCTTATTACCCAAGTCCCACCAATGGGCCAGTTCCCTGCGCTTCCCCAACCGTTACGACGCTATTTAGGGGCGAGAGCAACTCAATTCAACCGTAAGTTAAGTACCTTCGTCGAAAGCCAAAGTGATTGTCAGTTAATTGATATCAACAATGAATTAAACGCAGACGATATGGCTGAGGATGGTTTTCATCCCGGACCTGTGATTTATCAACATTGGGCAGAAGTGATTGCCGAAAAAATTAAATCTCAACGCTGTAACAAACCGCTAAAACAATAAAGCCCTGCGTACACAGGGCTTAGTAACGTTTATGCTAATTCAATGAAAATTAAGTCATTCTTAGCAATTATTCATAATAAGCACTGGGCCTAGCACCTTCATAATAACGATATAGTCTCGGTAGCATCGCAGACGCGTCGCCTTTTTGCAGTGCATAGGGATTATTTGTTTTCTCACTGTCTTGAAGATATTCAGCCATGCCAAACAAATAATGCTGATTAAGTAAATGACCCCAAGCATTACCACCTTGTTTTTCGTATACAGCACCATCAATCTCGATAATATCGCTACCATCTTCTCGCAGAGGTGATAACACGCCTAGCCTCGCAACCAAATCAAATTGATTAGCAAAATTTTCAATATAAGGTAAACCTATTAACTCCCCTTTACTATTGGTGGAGTGACAAACATAATTCATCTTATCCGCACAATTAGCAAAAGTATAAACCTCTAACTTTTTCATCATGCTCACCAAATAAGAATCAAGTTCGTCATTGCTGAAGGTGAAAATAGTTTCCATCCAAAACAGATCAAATGCCAACCGTTCTAAGTTGTTCAACTGCAGTGTTAACTTCATTTCAGGTGCTTGATGCACGACTTTAATTTGACTGATGCTTTTCTGTAATGCCCGCAGTACATTTGCAGTAATGATCGTACCTTGTGAGTGACACAATAATACGACCCTTTCTTTAGCCGGATCTTTCAATGCTTCTAATACTGCAATTGTAGCCTTCACCGCAGGTTCAGTCATTGACTGTTCATCATCAAGATTCGGGTTAGTTTTAAATACTTTACCTGTTACACACTGCACAAGGTCTAGAATCGTTGAATCAGTCTGGTTATGCACAACGGTCAATGGACGTTGGAATAACTGACTAAGTAGCTCAGCGTTCATCGTGGCGACATCTTCGTTGGTCGCGATACCATTCACATAAATCCACTGCTCATTGATAAATGAGGTGACACTTGCTAACGGGTCTGCTTGTTGAAAATAGCTGCTTGGTCGCCAAAACAAATTTTGAACAACTGGTGGCAGTAAAGTCCGAGCCCAAGGACCTGGGCCATGCGGAAATGCGGGCACCAAGGTATCGACTAAGTAATTAGCCGTTCTTATTGGTCGCCAAAAATCAATAATGTTAAATTCAGAATCTTTTTTGTGTGGCGGTATCCAAGTACGAATTGGGCCAAATATAGATTGTGTATACAAAGGGGGGAAAAAATTCAATGCTTGAAATAGCACCTTAGCGACAACTTCATAATCGTTATACGCTGTCGGTTCATCTATTTTTAATACTGACTCTATAATTTTAGATATCTCAGGGTCTAAGCTTTCCTTTTTAACCACTGATTTTTTAACGCTATTTGGCATAATGCACTCCTTGCGATTACTTATAATGTATTAGCACGTACAACATAACCGACACTATGTCTTGCCTTTCACTGATGAGTTAAACTCACTATTAACGCTAACGAATTATTTTTACAGGTCCAAGCCATGCACATAATTTCCACACTTATTATAAACATTTTTAAAGACCTTGTGAGCTAGTACTTATATTGAAAGCTAAAATGTGACCTAAGACTTTCCCTTTATTCACGCTGAGACATAGACTAGTTACAAGATGAATTCTTCAGCTATGGTTACAGGTATACCTATGCTTTCTCAGGATCTCGTGCGATTTAAAATCATCTTTATTCGCTTTTATCAATACCAACAACTTGGATGTTGCAATGTTACTCAAGAATAAGATCGCATTATCATTTATCGGTTTAATTTTGTTTTTTTGGCTAACGACAACAGGCATCATGTTCTATAGCATGCAAAAGCAGTTTGAGATAAATACCGGATTACATTTACAGCATAATGTTGAGAACGCGGCAAAGAAAGTCGATAATTTCATGCTTAAAGTGCAACTAAACTTTGAGCTACTCAGTAAAAGTCCACTGTTCGCACTTGCTGATTATGTCGAAATAACTAATCATTTTGAAGACATCATTGATACCTATCCGCATTATAAATCAATATATTACGTAGACGTCAAAGGAAAAATTATAGCGGCATCAGAAAGCCATACAATTAACGACAATATTTTTTCCTATGCCGAAAACATAAAAAGTGAATTTAATAAAGCACTCGCGGATCCTTCACACGCCTACATTTCTCCTTTAACCCACTTAGGTGGCGAAACGAATAATAGTTTTCAGCAACGGCATTTTGATTTTAAATTTGTGAGTGCGGTATTCGACCCACGAACTGCGCAGGTAATCGGCGTATTAATCAGTGAGGTGAATGTCTCAGAGTTATTCGATATAGTAGCCGACATCGATCAACAAACAATTGGTGATGAGTACGCCTATTTAGTCGATGATCCTGGCAATGTATTGATCACAACAGACCCTAATACCCACTTATTAAGCCCACACAAAGATTTAGCAATTGAATCACTACAAGCTAAGCTCGAAGGAGATATGGATGGCTATGCTATCTATAACAATGCCGACAATCGTAAGGTAATTTCTGGTTACGCCGATTTAGGTGAATATGGTGCAGAAATGACTGGCGACTGGTCGTTATTGGCCACTGCGCCTTATGACACAATCATGGCGCCACTATTTGCCCTATTTTATAAATTACTCTTTCTAGTATCCCTATGTATCCCTATCATCGCGTGGATAAGTTACGTTATTGCTAAAAATATTACCGGCCCGCTCACTAACTTAACTAAATTAACTAACAATATTGGTAAGGGTGATTTCATTAACAAATTACCCATTGATCGTAATTGCGAAGTGGGCACGCTGGGTAATGCATTACTTAATATGAGTCATTCTTTAGAGCATAAAACGCTCGAATTACAAGAAGCAGTGGATCACGCCCGCCGCAGTGAAAAGTCAAAAACACGCTTTCTCGCCAATATGAGTCATGAGATCCGGACTCCAATGAACGGCGTGTTAGGTATGGGGCAAATTTTAACTAAAACGCAGCTCACTGAGGAACAAAATACCCACTTAAAAACCATTATGGATTCCGGTAATCACATGATGGCATTACTCAATGATATTCTGGACTTTTCTAAAATCGAAGAAGGCCAGTTAGATTTAGAGAAAGTAAACTTTAATCTATCCGACATTGCAGGCTCTTTAGCGAGTACCTATTACACACTCGGTATAGAAAAAGGCATTACATTCAAAGTGATTAATAATTTAGAATACAATAGTTGGTACTTAGGTGATAAAGCCAGAATCAGACAAATCCTGTTTAACTTGGTTAATAACGCACTTAAATTCACTAAACAAGGTGGTATTACGGTTTCTTTTAATGAAACCAAAGTGGAAGATAACATACGTACTATTTCCATCGCAGTCAGTGATTCAGGCATTGGTATTGATAGCTCACGTATTACAGCAATTTTTGACCCATTTACGCAAGAAGAGTCCTCAACCACCCGACAGTTTGGTGGAACCGGATTAGGATTATCGATAGTTAAACAATTACTTAATTTAATGGATGGTAGTATTCAACTCGAAAGCGTCAAAGGAGAAGGGTCAACATTCACCGTTGAAATTCCACTACAGCGCGGGGAAGAAACAAAAATTTCGATGCCAGTTAACCATGACATTACTGATTTTGCAGGTTTACATGTACTGATAGCCGAAGATAATAAAGTAAACCAACTTGTCCTGTCTTCATTCTTGAAACTCAGGAAAATAAGTAGTGATATTGTCGAAAATGGGGCTCAGGCAATCGCAAAAGTACAGACTCAGCATTACGATTTGATATTAATGGATAATCATATGCCGGTGATGAATGGTATTGATGCGATAAGCGCTATACGCGCATTGTCACTCGATATAGCAAGCTTACCCATATTTGCCTGCACTGCTGATGCCTATGAGAACACACGAATCGACATGCTCAATGCAGGGGCTGACTACGTATTAACAAAACCATTAAAAGAAGAAGCACTATTATGTGCACTCATGCAATTGAATAACCGCAACAACTTACAGTTAAACCACTCACGCTTACCCCCTCCCGCTTAATCTTCCATTGTCGGTTCATCAATCATCTTCCTAAAATAATTGATGAATCCACATGAAAGTACTGTACATAATACTGTATAAGCCATCCATAATAAGTAGCATTCAGTTTATTAACACTATGTTCGCTCCACTCGAGCGATCTCCCACAAAACACAAAATAAATATAACCCCTACAAAACAGCAACTTACGCAATGGCGCTTCAAGTTTACTCATTTAAAAGAGAATAAATACTTGCAAACCTCACCACAAAACACTACTGTATGCATAACCACTGGATATAAAAACAGGTCAATGACCATGCAAACTAAATCTTTTATGTATAACGCGAATACTTCTACACAAAATAAGACTTTCATTAATGTTGATGACGCCGTAATTAAAGATAATCATGGTCACTGGACTGCAATCATTGCACCACCAATGACACTTACTGCAGCATTGCTATTACAACATGGCATCAGTGCAGATAGTGCGTTAATCATCCATAAAGCGAAAGTGAACAATAAATTTCATACGCTACTAAAAGCAGCTCAAAGCCCAACTATCTCCGCAATCGTAACCTGGGATGACGAGCTAACAGCTGATGAAATATTTCAAGTAAAAGCCACGATGAAGGCATATAACACTAAGTGTGTGATACAGAGCAACAAAAAATTACACTAACTAAACAGATACTTGCTATATTTAGTTATCAGAACCGTATTTATCGGACAACGACTAAAATGAGCAAGGACTGCCGATGAAGATCCTCATAATCGATGACTCCAAGATTGAACGACTGATTATTCGATCTTATTTACAACATCTTAATCACGAAGTCTTCGACGCTGAAAATGGTGAAACAGGCATCGCTATTTTTGCTGAATGTAATCCAGATATTGTGTTATTGGGTGTTGTGATGATAGGCATTAACGGTTATCAAGTAGCAAAACAGATTAGACAAGAGTTTACTGATTGGGTACCTATTATATTTCTCAGTGGTAAAACTGAACCTGAAGATGTCATGATCGGTATTCAAGCTGGTGGAGATGATTACTTACCAAAACCAATTCAGAAACAAATACTCATTGCTAAAATGACCGCGATGGAACGTATTGCGACAATGCGTTCACAATTATTAAAAACCAAGAATGATTTGGAATTAGCAAATGAAGAATTAGAACGTCTTGCTACGCTGGATGGCCTAACTGGCATTGCTAACCGCAGACATCTAGATATTACGCTAGCGAGAGAATTCGCACGTGCTCAACGCCATTCACAACCCATTACCTTTATCATCGCTGATATCGACTTCTTTAAAAAATACAATGATCATTACGGCCATGTTCAAGGTGATGAGTGCTTAAAAAAAGTGGCATCAGTACTTGATGGTACTCTACGCAGGCTCACCGAGCTGGTTGCTCGCTACGGTGGTGAAGAATTTTGTATGCTATTACCGGATACCGATATATCTGATGCAAGATTAGTGGCTGAAAAATTGGTTAACGCTGTTCGTTCACTAGAAATTCGTCATGGTGGGATTGATGAACATGCTATCGTTACCATGAGCTTTGGTGTTATCAGCCTAATTCCAGACAAAAAATTTACCGTGAAAGCGTTGATGCAACAAGCTGATGAGAAGTTATACCAAGCGAAACATAATGGCCGGAATCAGTGGATAATATAAAAAAGGGAAGCCATCTGGCTTCCCTTTTACGTTATAACTGACTTGTCCTAAATAGTATTAAGTCAGACTACAAACTCGCTTTAAACTCTGCAAATGCTATTTTTACGCGCTTAATGGATACTGGGTAACTGGTCCCTAATTGCTGAGCAAATAACGATACCCGTAACTCTTCTAACATCCAACGCAGTTTTAATAACTCATTTTTCTGTGTCAGTGTTAATCGTGGCATCTTAGTTAACTGAACATAATTTTCCAATAACGGCTGGACTTCAACTGAATAACCACGATCACGGATAGGATCAATCTTTAGCTTATTCAGTCGATGTTCAATCGCAGCAATGTAACGTTGTACATCTGCTAATTTATTAACACCTGTATTAGTCACAAAGCCACTGTAAATAAGATTCGCTAATTGCGCTTTGATATCACCATTAGCCACGATCATATCAAGTGAAACTTTACCTTTAATCTGCTTATGCACTTGGTGCGCAGCAGTGAGTATCTTCTCAACCTGCTTAGCAACCTCAACGGTTTCATCCGCAATATTGGCACGAACTAGTTCTTTTAATGCTTCAAAGCTGTCAGCATCACTCGGCGCAGGGTGTTTTGCAATGATGCTATCTACTGCACAAGAAATACAATCATGGATCAGATCAGTCACTTTACCAAACGGATTAAAATACAGTCCGAGTTTCGCTTTGTTTGGTAGTTTCTGTTCAAGGTATTTAATCGGAGACGGTACATTAAGTAAAATCAAACGACGTAAACCTGATTTTGCGGCTACCACAGCATCTTCTTGATGATCGAACAGCTTAATTTCAACCGACTTTTTGTTATCCACTAAAGCGGGATACGCTTTAACTTCATAACCGCCATGCTTTTGTTTGAATTCCGTCGGTAAATGACCAAAATCCCAGGTAATAAGATCTTTCTTCTCAATACCTTTATCAGCCACCTTCACTAAGGTTTCTTGGATATTACCTTGTAGCTGCTGTTTTAATGCACCTAAGTCATCACCAAAACTAATTTGTTTTAGTTTTTCATCAACCACTTTAAAATGCATTTTAAGGTGTGTCGGCAGCGACAAGTGCTCCCATACATCTTGATCTAAACGGACACCCGTCATGCGCAATAACTGCTTGTTCAGACTGGCTGCTAATTCACCTTGGCTAGGGTCCATATTCTCCAGCGCTGCTCCTGCATAATTTGGCGCAGGTACAAAATTACGGCGCAGTGTTTTTGGCAGCGCCTTAATCATAGTAATAATTAATTCTTCACGTAAAGCGGGGATCTGCCAATCAAAGCCTTGTTCATTAACTTGATTAAGAATCGCTAATGGAATAATAACCGTGATGCCATCTTCAACGGTACCCGGTTCGAAATTGTATTCCAATTTGAATTTAAAGCTGCTTTGACTCCAAAACTCTGGATAGCTATGTGTAGTAATCGCTTCTGCATTATGCTTCATCAAACTTGCTTGAGTTAGCGTTAATAAATCAGGTGTTTGCTTGCTCTCTTTTTTCCACCAGCTATCAAAGTGACGGCCAGAGCAAACATGTTCAGGAATAATATCCGCATAAAAACCAAACAAATCATCGTCACTAACCAAAATATCACGGCGACGCGACTTATGTTCTAACGCATGAATACGCTCGACTTCCGCCATATTGTGCTTAAAGAACGCATGTTTAGTATTAAATTCACCTTCAACTAAACCACTACGAATAAATATTT
>Ga0105359_10005121_pt1 | contig 10295 bp, 8 predicted proteins | sample GOMGulsemesocosm_6_FD_83659 | JGI IMG/M metagenome (GOLD analysis project Ga0105359, IMG submission 83659) | Methane-oxidizing microbial communities from mesocosms in the Gulf of Mexico - GOM8C Gulf of Mexico | ecosystem: Environmental > Aquatic > Marine > Cold seeps | place: Gulf of Mexico... | reverse complement strand
TGCGTGGCTATTGTTATTACTGATATCAATGGCTAATACTAAATTATCACTGCTATCTTGCTTTTGTGCCCATTGATACTTTAAGGCATTTTTTTCTAAGTCCCAAACACTAATGCCGTGATGGATAGAAGAAATAACACTCCATTTGCCGTCATTAGAGATATTACCAGCATAGCTACCTTCTATTGCGTGTTGAAACCTTTGTATGGGCTTATCGCCAGAAGGGCTACATGCGAGTAAAAAAATCCCTGACAGTAATATAGCTACTGTGATTTTTATTACTGATAACAGGTGCTTTTTAAGTTTTGTAAAATTAAGCAACATATTAGTACTTTTTTATTTTATCATTTCTCGTTAGTATAAGACGTTTTTTTAAATTGTTTAGCTTTATTTTAGTTAAGTTGAACTGATAAATGGATTGGGGAACTCTCCAATTGTGATGTTTTAATGGAGAAATTAATGAAATTATTTAAACCCACTTTAATAGCGGTTGCTTTATTAGCAGTGGCTGGTTGTCAAGAAGGCGCTAAAACAGAAGAAGCAAAAGCACCAGTTTTAGACACGGAAATACAAAAACAAGCTTATGGCTTAGGCGCTTCTATTGGTAGTTATATGCAACGTAACCTAGACGAGCATGACAAGTTAGGGTTAGCGCTAGATAAAGAATTAATCGTACGTGGTTTTATTGACAGTATTAATGATAAGGCAGTGATTGAAAAAGAAGAAATTCAAGCATTGTTGACGAATCTAGAAAAAACCATGAAAGCGAAACAACAAGAAATGTCAGTAAAAGAAGCTAAAGAAAGTGCTGCTTTAGGTCAAAAATTTCTTGAAGAAAATGCCAAAAAAGATGGCGTAAAAGTTACTGAGTCAGGTATTCAATACTTAGTCTTAACTGAAGGTGCGGGTGATAAACCTGTGGCTACTGACACAGTAAAAGTACACTACAAAGGTACTTTTTTAAATGGTGATACCTTCGATAGTTCATACGAACGTGGTGAACCTGCTGTATTTCCATTAAATCGTGTTATCAGAGGTTGGACCGAAGGCGTGCAACTTATGTCGGTTGGTTCTAAATTTAAATTTACTATTCCTTCTGACCTAGCATACGGCCCTAATGGTAATCCACCACGTATTCCGGGTAATTCTGTATTAGAGTTTGAAATTGAATTATTAGAAATTCAAAAAGCAGAGTCAGCTCCTCAAGTCGGTGCTCACCCATCTGCAGGGGAATAAATAGGAGTTACTAGTCAATAGTTACCCTTAACGTAATGCGTTGTGAAAAGCCACCTGCAAATTATTGTAGGTGGCTTTTCTTTTAATTAAACAGTACTTGTGGTGCAGATGTAATGAAAAAACTTTTAATAATAGGTTGGGTTTGGCCAGAGCCTAATTCTTCTGCAGCAGGTAGTCGTATGTTGCAATTAATTCAGTTCTTCCATCAACAATATTATAGGGTAACCTTTGCGTGTACAGCTCAGCGTACTGAGCATATGGCTGATTTAACTCAGCTGAATGTCGACTGTATAGATATTCATTTAAATTGCGCTACTTTTGATGATTTTATTGATAATCTACAACCTGATGTAGTGATGTTTGATCGTTTTATGATGGAAGAGCAGTTTGGCTGGCGTGTTAGCGAAAGATGCCCACAAGCGTTGAGAATATTAGATACTGAAGACTTATTTTGCTTACGTAATGCTCGTCATAATGCTTATAAACAAAATCGAATGATGACAAATGCTGATTTGTTGAGTTCAGACTTGGCTCAAAGAGAGGTTGCGGCAATTTTTCGTTGTGATCTAACGTTAATGATTTCGCCCGTAGAAATAGCATTATTGATTGATCTATTTAAAGTCGATACTAGCTTATTGCATTATTTGCCCTTTGTTTTTAGTCAAGAACAGCGTCAACAAAATAACCCTTCTTATGAGCAGCGACAGGACTTTATTTCCATTGGTAATTTTCGTCATCCACCTAATTGGGATTGCGTCTTGTGGTTGAAACAACAAATTTGGCCATTAATTCGTAAGCAATTACCAAAAGCTGAATTGTTGATTTGTGGTGCTTACCCCCCGCCGAAAGCCACTGATTTACATGATGCTAAATCAGGTTTTCTAGTGAAAGGTTGGGTTGATGATGCGGTACTTGCTATGCAATCTGCACGTGTATGTTTAGCGCCTTTACGCTTTGGTGCTGGGATAAAGGGCAAGTTGGCTGAAGCCATGTTGTGCGCTACTCCTTCGGTAACTACCGATATTGGTATTGAAGGTATGCAAACTCAATTAGCATGGCCGGGTATGGTAGCCAATGAAGCGCAAGCGATTGCTGATGCAGCGGTTAAACTTTATCAACAAGCTAACACTTGGCAAATTGCCAGTGATTTAGGCGCAACAAATGCTAAGGAACTATTTGAGCAAGTTAAACACTTTGAAGCACTATCAGGCTGTATAGGTGAACTGCTAGCTGATTTAAAGCAACATAGGCAAGATAATTTTATTGGCACTATGCTTAATCACCATCATCATAAAAGTACTAAATATATGTCTCAGTGGATTGAAGCAAAAAATAAGTTGTAAGCAGATGGTGCTTACAACGTATAATCAGGGCTCGCAACTATAATGATGCTGATAATATTTTGGTTAATCGCTGCGCTGCTAATAATAACTGTTGCTCCATAACAACTTGATGTTGATTCAAATAATTTTCAGGTAATCTTATTTTACCTGTTACTTTTTGACAGCTGCCTTGGTTAGTTAATTGGCAATAGTTCAAACTAGCACTCTTCACTAACTGAAAAGATTCATCAGCCCATTGCCATACCTGCTCCGTTTGCCAGTTTGGTTGCGGCTGTTGATTCCACTTTGCTGTTAATAACGCTAACCATTTTGTTTTACTGTTTCTTCCTTTATATAAAATACATTCATCCCAATACCAATGTAAGTTTTTGCATTTTGTTGTTAAGTGGGAAAATTTCATTCTATTACCACCTAAGTCATCGGCAAAGCTGATATGAAAAGGTTGATGAATATCACCTAACCAATGACCTAAAAATAGCAACGCCTGTACTCGTTGCCAATTAGCATGGTTTTTGGCTTGGGCTAATATTTGTTGATGCGTTAAAATAGCTTGGGGTAGGCAGTTTTTAGTGCAATCGTTGGTTTTTATAATACTGTAATCACGTGGTACATTCATATAATGCCAAGTATTATATGTTTTAAACTCTTCTAGTCGTTTAATTGCATCAGCCCAAGTACAGGCATTAGCAAAGTTTATTGGGCTGTTTGGCTTTTTATAGTTGTAATTGTTAATTAAACGTTTATGTTTTTTAGGGATAGAGTTAAGTAAAGTGGCTATTTGGGTTTGCTTAGCTTGGGGCAAATGTTCAAAAGCTAATTGACAAACAACTTGGTGGCCGAGCTTTCCTAAGGCAAAACTCGGGCTTGAAGAGGTAATAAATACTAAGATGAAAAAAAATAGTTTTACTATCAAAGTTTAGCTCCTAGATTTAGCTTTGTGATTCTAAACAAAGCTAAATACTTATATCCGTATCCGCAAAAACATTAAAAGGTGAGGTTAATAGAATCAATCAACAAAAATTTGCATTTCATCACCAATTTGCTTACGCATTTCCATTAATTTTATTGCAGTATCGTGCTGCTTTTTATCCGCTTCTGTTAAAGGAACCCACTGAGGTACTTGCTCAGATTGACCATTTTGATCAACGGCGACCATAATAACAATACAATGAGTAGTTAAGCGACGGTTTAATGATTTTGGATCACAGGCATTAACTTCTAGTGCGATATGTATCGAGGAATTACCAGTGTAGATAACTTTAGCTTCAACTTCTACTAAGCTACCTACATGGATAGGGGCTACAAAACGTATGCCACCTGCGTATGCTGTAACACAATAACGACCACTCCAACCGGCAGCACATGCATAAGCGGCTAAATCAATCCATTTCATTACCGCACCACCATGGACTTTTCCGCCAAAATTGACATCTTGTGGCTCAGCTAAAAATCGTAGGGTGACGTCCCGTTGTGGTTTATTCATTGTTTAATCTCTTGAGGTTCTCTTATTTAGGGAAATTTAAATGGTTAACGCTAGATAAGCAAATAATTAATGAGTAGGTTTATGCATGTTTGGGTATATGCTTATGTGTAAAATTTGAACTATAGTTATAATATGCTGTTCAAAATACCTTGAAATGAACATGGAAGGATTAGATATAAGAACCTTGGCGTTAACTAACATCTTATTAGGTGTGTTTCTTGGTGTCGGTTCTTTGGTTTTTGCGCGAATTCACCCGTCATTTAGAGGGTTTAAAGCATTAGGTTATAGCTATTTTCTTTTTTCATTTGGTTTTATTTTACTTGGTTTGCGGCAATATATTAGCGATTTATTCTCTATTATTGTAGCGAATTCCATGATTTTTTTTGGATTTAGTCTACTCATTGTTGGTATCTTAAGGTTTTTAAAATATGACAAAAAAACATTTGAAAAAATATCACTAATCCTAGTATGTGGGTTAATCATTTCTTTTGTTTATTTTACCTACATTCAAAGCAATGTTAATTTCCGAATTATCATCATTAGCATCATTATTGCTGGGCAATCATTTTTTATTGGCTTTAAAGTCTTAATTCATCAAGAAAAAAGCTTATTAACTTTTAATCGTTTTCTTGGTTTTTCATTTTTTTACTGTGCTGTTATTTTTCTGTGCCGTGCGTATTTTGCTATCAGTGAGCCGACAATAGATAATTTTATGGATGCTGGAATAATACATGCGCTGTCGTTAATTGCTTTACAGTTTGTTGTTATTACAAGTTGTTTCTCATTAACCTTAGGTGCCAGTCAGCAATTGGCTAATAAGCTGGCTATTCAAGCAACAATCGATTCGCTAACGCAATTATATAACCGCCGAGCTTTTGATGAATTTGCTGAAAAAGGTGTTATGCGTGCCCAACGTGAAAAAACACCAATATCACTTATTTTGATGGACATTGATTTATTTAAAGAAGTCAATGATAACTATGGTCATCAAGTAGGCGACAAAGTATTACAAGAGTTCAGTCTACGATTGAAAAATAGTTTGCGGCAATACGATGTATTGGCACGATATGGCGGGGAAGAATTTACTTTATTGTTACCTGACACCGATGCAGCGACAGCTATGATTATTGCCGAAAAATTAAGAAGTAAAATAGCTGAGCCTGTTTTTTTCCTTGAGGGGGAAACTGATTTATCAATAACTGCTAGTTTTGGTGTAGCAACTAATCAAGGCGAAGATATTAACTGGCAACAATTAATTTCCTTTGCCGATCAGGCTTTGTATCATGCGAAAGAAGATGGTCGAAATTGTGCGAAATTACATAGTGCTGATGTGTTGCAGATGACCAAAGTAGAAAAGAGACATTAGGGCTAATACCAATTGAATAATACTTTTAAAAGCAGGCAATAAAAAAGCCTTTCTCAAAGAGAAAGGCTTGAAATGCTCGCTTTATGGTCTTGTTGAACAAGATTCTTATTATTTATTCTTTCTAGCATAGTTATTATTATTAGACTTCTTTGCCAGTGCCGCTATTTTATATCAAAGCGTTTTCCCCTCTGCAACAACTTTAATAGAGTATAAGCTCGACGATAATCTTCGTATGAAGGTGTTTTTTGATGCTGTTTTTTGCTAAGTTACTGATTGTTAATTTATTTAAAAAATACCGAATATTAAATAGTAGTTAAAAAGTTTTTTAACTTATTATGGATAATTAGTTGAAGTTAGTAAAAGCAATTGATTTGGCGCATAGATCCAAAATCGTACCAGTGCTAGAATATGCGGCATAAATTTATTGTTATCATTATAAATGACAATAAGACCAAGCAAACAGTAAATGAATTTAGAGGATTTATTGGTGACAGAATTAAAAAATGATAATTATTTACGTGCGTTATTAAAACAACCAGTAGATTACACCCCTGTATGGATGATGCGTCAAGCGGGGCGTTATTTACCTGAATATCGTGAGCTTAGAGCAACGGCCGGTGACTTTATGTCTTTGTGTCGTAATGCCGAGTTTGCTTGTGAAGTAACTATTCAGCCTTTACGTCGCTTTAAGCTTGATGCCGCTATTTTGTTTAGTGATATTTTAACTATCCCTGATGCTATGGGCTTAGGTTTGTATTTTGAAACAGGTGAAGGTCCAAAATTCACTAATCCTATTACCTGTAAAGCAGATATTGAGAAAATCGGCATTCCTGATCCAGAAGATGAATTGGGTTATGTAATGAATGCTGTGCGTACTATTCGCAAAGAATTAAATGGTGAAGTACCTTTAATTGGTTTCTCAGGCAGTCCGTGGACACTAGCAACCTATATGATTGAAGGTGGTAGCTCGAAAGCTTTTACTAAAATAAAAAAAATGATGTTCTCAGATCCGCAAAGTTTACATTTGTTACTTGATAAGTTAGCAGACTCTGTTATTACCTATCTTAATGGCCAAATTGCGGCTGGTGCTCAATCTGTGATGGTATTTGATACTTGGGGTGGCGTATTATCACCGCGAGATTATAAAGATTTCTCACTGCAATATATGGCTAAGATAGTTGATGGTTTAACTCGTCATGCTGATGGCCGTCAAGTACCTGTTACTTTATTTACTAAAAATGGCGGTATGTGGCTAGAAGATATTGTCGCGACAGGTTGTGATGCGGTAGGGCTTGATTGGACGATTGATATTGAAAATGCTAAAGCACGTGTAGGTGATAAAGTTGCTTTACAAGGTAATATGGACCCGTCAATGTTGTATGCACCACTGCCTCGTATAGAGGAAGAAGTAGCGAAAATTTTGGCTGGTTTTGGTCATGGTGGCACAGGGCACGTGTTTAACTTAGGTCACGGTATCCATCCAGATGTTAAGCCTGAGCATGCAGGACACTTTATTGAGTCTGTACATCGCTTAAGTAAGCAATACCACAAGTAAAAGTGATGAGTTATTAGTCATAATAGTAGCGAACTCTGATGAGTTTGCTACTATTTTTTAACCTTAGCTCGTTATTCTTCATCCATGTCATAAGCACTAAAGTCCGTGATTCCCTTTTCTTCTAGAATACGACGCACGCTTGCCGGTAGTTTTTCATTATTATCTTTAGCTAAATCTTCATCATCAGGTAAAGGTTGGCCTGTAAATGCATGCAAAAATGCTTCACATAATAACTCACTGTTAGTCGCATGACGTAGGTTGTTCACTTGGCGTCTAGTACGCTCATCCGTTAATACTTTCAAAACACGTAAAGGAATAGATACGGTAATTTTTTTTACCTGCTCACTTTTTTTTCCATGTTCGGCATAGGGATTTATGTATTCGTCATTCCACTGAGCCATGTTACTTCCTCAAAATTATTCTATTTTACTCATTAGTTATAAGATAGATTTTACTGGTTGTTGAAACTCAGTCAAGTAGAAGTTTAGATGTCTAAAAAATCTTGACCTAAATAATCAAAGAGTTTAGAGTTATAGACGTCCAAACATCTAAAAGTTAAATAAGTAAATCAAGTAAATAAATTTAGTAAATAAAGCGATTGAATAAGAGGAATGACGATGTCGATCAAGAAAATTACCACTGCTGCGGTGCAAGCAGGTATTAATACCGACCAACACCATGGTGCTGTGGTTGCGCCTATTCATTTATCAAGTACTTATTCATTAAAAGGTTTTGATGATAAACGCCAATTTGACTATTCTCGTACTGGCAACCCTACGCGTGCTACTTTTGCTCAAACTATCGCTAAATTAGAACAAGGTAGTGTTGGAATTGTTACCAGTACAGGAATGGCAGCAGTACATTTAATTTGTCAGCTATTATCAACAGATGATTTGGTAGTGATTCCTCATGATTGTTATGGTGGAAGTTTTCGTTTATTTACCCATCTAGCCAAACGTGGTCAATTTAAATTAATTGTGGTTGATCAAAATGATCAGAAAGCCTTAGAAGAGGCATTAGCTAAAAAGCCTAAATTAGTTTTATTAGAAAGCCCAAGTAACCCGTTATTACGTTTGGTCGATATCGAGAAAGTGGCTAAAGCTTGTCATAAAGTAGGTGCTTTAGTTGCGGTTGATAATACTTTCTTATCGCCAGCCTTACAGCAGCCCCTTGTACTTGGTGCAGATATTGTTTTTCATTCCACGACCAAATACATTAATGGTCATAGTGATGTTGTTGGTGGTGTTTTAGTTACCAAAGAGCAAGCGCTAGGTGAAGAGCTGGCATGGTGGGCTAACTGCATCGGTATTACTGGCAGTGCTTTTGACAGCTTTTTAGCTTTACGAGGTTTAAAAACCTTACCTGTACGTATTAAGCAACATCAAGAAAATGCTGAACAAGTGGCTGCTTTTTTAAAGAGTCATCCTGCTATTGATGCCGTTTATTACCCTGGGTTTACAGATCATCCCGGTCATGATATTGCTAAAAAGCAACAATCAGGTTTTGGTGCCATGCTAAGTTTTGAAGTAACAGGTGGCGTCAATGCAGTGAAAAAATTATTTGATAATTTAAGCTTATTTACCTTAGCACAATCTTTAGGTGGGGTAGAGAGTTTGATCAGCCATCCGCCAACAATGACTCATGCCGGTATGGAAGAAGCTGCTCGGCTACAAGCTGGTATCACTGATTCATTGGTACGAATTTCAGTTGGTATCGAAGATATTGACGATATTTTAGCCGACTTGGCTTATGGCTTAGCACAAAGTCAAATTGCTTAATAACGAATAATAAAGTAGAGAACGATTTTAGTGAGCCAAAGTGCTATTAATCTAAAGAGTAAAAATGACAACATTAAATATACCTGAAAATAAATTAGCAAAGCATGCTATTAACGTCCATAAATTTGGTGGTAGCTCGTTAGCTAGTGCTCAATGCATTGAGCGTGTACTCGATATTATTCGTCAAAATTGTCAATTAAATGACATTATTGTTGTTTCTGCCAACGGTAAAACTACCGATGGTTTATTTGCTCTGCTTAGTTTAGTTGAAGCGACTGAAGAAGCTGATTTCACTGTAACGTTAGCTAAGCTATTAGCTGATTTAAAAGAAGAACAGCTAACACTCATTACTGAATTACTTAATCCCCATAATGCTAAGCAATTAACACAATCACTATCAGCAGACATTACGCAATTAGCTCAATGGTTAACTAGTGACTTAAGTGCCCATAGAAATGACATTTTAGCGTTTGGTGAACTATGGTCAGCGCGATTACTGTCAGCTTTGCTTAATGAAAAAATATGTCCTAGCAATGCTATTGATGCACGTGATTTTTTAGTGATTAATAATGAGCAAGACTGCACAATAGATCATGCCTTAAGCAAAGCTCAACTTAAAACACATGTGCAGTTCGGAAAATTAGCTGTAGTCACAGGTTATATCAGTAAAGATACTCGAGGAAAAACCTGTACTTTGGGTCGTAATGGCAGTGATTATTCAGCGACAATTATGGCCTCATTGCTAGGCGCATTAAATGTAACCTTATGGACTGACGTTGATGGTATTTATAGTGCCGATCCTCGTGTTGTGCCTAACGCCAGAAAATTGCACCGCTTACCCAATGGCGTAGCGAAAGAGCTTGGCCGATTAGGTAACCCAGTTTTACATGCGAAAACACTTAATCCACTGATAAGCAAAAGCTTATCACACCATTGCCACCTACATGTTGCGAGCAGTTTTGATGCCCAAGTAAGTGGTACAGAAATAGGTAAATTTGGTCAAATTGCTAAGCAAGAATTATCAGTAACTTATTTGAATGAATTGTTATTAGCACAATCAGTTAGCTTTACTGGTGACTCTGCGAAAAGGGCTATCGCTGAATTTTCGCCTATATGCGCAGATGTAAAACAAGGCTTTATTGTTATTAAGCAAAGCCAGCAACAAGCATTAAGTCAATGGTTGGCTAGTCATGATGTTGAAGTAACTTTTAAACCAGTGGCAATTATTGCTACGGTTGGTCATAAGGTTGCTTTAAGGGGCGATATTAAAGCGCGTTTCAAACGGGCTTTAAAAAATGCACAACCAATATGCTTAGTTGCGAGTGAGAATAACCATAGCGTTATTGCCATTGTACCTGAATCTTGTTCTGTTGAGCTATTAAACAATATCCATCACGATATCATTAAAGATGCTCGCCATATTGCTGTAGTTATTGCAGGGCTTGGTAATATTGGTCAACGCTTTTTAGACTTATTACCAGCGCAATTGAATAGAGTGTATGCCTTAGAAAATATTCATTTAGTAGGGCTGTTA
>Ga0105359_10005114_pt1 | contig 10302 bp, 8 predicted proteins | sample GOMGulsemesocosm_6_FD_83659 | JGI IMG/M metagenome (GOLD analysis project Ga0105359, IMG submission 83659) | Methane-oxidizing microbial communities from mesocosms in the Gulf of Mexico - GOM8C Gulf of Mexico | ecosystem: Environmental > Aquatic > Marine > Cold seeps | place: Gulf of Mexico... | reverse complement strand
TGTCGCCTCAGAAATTTCAGTAAACAGTCGCTACACAATCGATTCAATCAGAAGCGATAGTGAGCATCCAGCCCGAAGGTGCGAGTGCGGCCTCGGTGGGCGTAGTCAAAGTTAAATAAATCCTGTAAATCCGTCATGAAGGTAACATACTGTTTATCGGCCAAGTTCTTTGCCCAAAAAGCAATGTCTAGTTGCTCATTCTGAGACTGGAAACCCAATCGAATATTTGACAACCAGTAAGCCTCTTGACGAGTATTGTCGTTGTTGAAAGCATCGAAATACTGATCACCCGTGTAGTTGGTGTCTAGCGTCAAATACGCATGACCTCTGTCCATTTCTAAAAAGCGCCAGTTTATCATGGCGTTAAAATTCAAGGAGGGAGCGTTGATTAATTCGTTGCCGGAAAGGTCATTGCCGCGCAGTTCCAACTTGTCATACTGGGCGTCCAGATAGCCGAGCCCCATTCTTAAATCCAGAGTTGAGTGAGGAATTGCAGTGATTTCGATTTCCGCTCCCTGCACCGTCGACTTGTCGGCATTCACTAATACCGAGAGGAAGTTGGGTGTTACGTCGAGAAACTGTTGGTTTTCGTAGGCGTAGTGGAACAGCGCCGCGTTGATGCGCAATCGCCTGTCCAATAGATCAGACTTGAGGCCTATTTCCCATGCATCGACTTCTTCAGGGGCGGCGGTGGTAATTTCTGATTCATCATAATAGGCCTGACCGTTGAAAGCGCTGCCGCGATAACCCGTAGTGAAACTAATGTAGCTGGTGATGTCGCTGGACAAGGCGTAGTCCAAAGCAAAACGTGTTCCCCAGTTACGATCGGTGATTTCGTTCTGGTAGTTGCTGATAGTAGGAATTGCGCTAAGCACTTCGTTATGGGTTGCGGGATCGAGGTAACCAAGGCTCGCGTTGTAGTTATTAATTTCGGTATCGTCTTTGGTGAAGCGCAAGCCCAGGGTAAAGGTCAGCTCTGGTGAAATATCGTAGCGGCCTTGTAAATAAACCGCGAGACTGCTTTTGATCTGATTGAAGTTGTTGTCTGCTCGACAGCCGGTGACAAAGTCTTCGAAGCAATCGAGAGTGCCGCTGCCGTCGTTGTCTCCGGCGAAGGAATAAAACAAGCGCTGGCCCACGTTTGCGTCCAGGTCTTCGCTGTGACCGTAGAAGCCCAGCAGAAAGTTAAAGTCTCCCTCAAAATTGGAGCTGAGGCGTAGGTCCTGGGCGATAGAGGTGACATCTGATCCAAAGTCTATGTGTAGGATGTTATAAGGTGAGCCGTCTGCGTCTTCCTTGGTGGTCCACTTACCCTCATCATAGGAGGTCACGCTAGTTAACGTCAGCATCTCGCTAATGTCCCAATCGACCGACAGCGATGCGTTGGTATTATCGATAGAGTTGCCTTCTTGACGATCCAGTTCACTGTCGAAGTAATCCAGCCCCGCGCGATCATAGCCCGTGAAGAAGCCCACCCCGCCAGCGCCGATATTGGTGGCTAGAACCTCATGACCCTCCTTCTGTTTGCTGCGACTTTTAGACAGCCTCAGCACCATCTCTAAGCCATCGCGGCCTTGGTAGCGGCTGCTCAGGCGTATCGCATAATCTCGAAAGGCACTGGAGTTACCGTGCGCCATTATTTGATTGCCAACCCAGCCATCGGCTTCTGAGAGCGTGAAGGCGATGCGCGCACCGAGTGCGTGATCGGCATTGGAAAATTCTAGTGCGCCGCGACTTTCTTTACGCTTGAAGTTGCCGAGACCAATACTGATGTCGCCCTGGGTTACACCATTCAGTTCGGGCAACCTGCTGATGATATTCACTGCACCGCCAGTGGCGTTTTTACCGTAGAGGGTGCCTTGAGGGCCTCGCAATACCTCGATGCGCTCCAGATCAAACAGTTGCAAAGCTTGTAAGGCGCCAACCCCTTTGTAGACTTCGTCGACGTACATCGCGATAGGGCTGGACTGATTCTGGCTGAAATCGGACATGGAAATACCGCGAACCGAGAAAGCGGGCTGGCTATCAGAGTAGGGCGTCGCCACCTGTACGTTGGGAATCTGGGCGGCAATTTCAGTGGTGTCGTGCAGCTTTAGTGTGGCCAGATCACTGCTCGAGAGGGCGGATACCGACAGGGGGATGTCCTGCAAACTCTCGGCTCTCTTCTGGGCGGTGACGATCACTTCTTCGATGACAAATCCCTTGTTTTCGGAATGGCTTGGCAGGCTTGCGGTTGTCAGTGCAATTAGCAGGGCCGTGGAAGATGCTTGGGGGTGGGTGAGCATATTTGTCTCCTCGATTTATTGTTTTAGGTATCTTTACCTAAAGTAAGTATTAGGTATCGCCACCTAAAATGTCAACAATTTCTCATAAGTCTTCGAGTGAGCGTGGAAAAATTAGATGAAGCAGTGCCGTGAGCTGCGAGTACGGGCGAAGCGCCGCAGGACGTGGAACGAATAGTCGAGATTCAGGCAGGGGGCTTTGTAAAAAGGAGAGGGCGGCTTTGCTGGGTGTGGGCTGTTTGGGCTTAGGCCTCGATGATGAGAAGAATGGTTTCTCGCAGTTCTTTTTCAATGCCTGGAAGGTTGGTGTGGTTCTGTTTGCCAAACCCACGCATCAGTGACAAGCCTTCGATCATAGAGACCAGCAATACGGAAATGCGGTTTATTTTGCGTCTGGGCATGTCGGGATTGACGGGCTGCAGCATCTCGGCAATGGTATCGCTGTAGAGTTTGTAAAAATTACCCATTACCTGTCCTACCTTGTCATCTCGAGCTGCCAGGGCCCAGAGTTCCCAAAATATTTTACAGGAACTCTCCTTCTCCTGGTCTTTCAGTACAAAGTCAATTGCCGCGAGCAATCGCTTGCGGGGAGTGCCTGTTTTGGTCGTTGCGAAGGAGGAAATCTCGTGCAAGCTCGCATCCAAAAATCGCTCCAGAAGTGTTTGAATCAGTTGCTCTCTGGCAGGGAAGTAGTATTGCAGGTTGCTGAGGCGAATGCCTAGACGTTCGGCCAATTGGCTCATGGTGAATTGTCCGTGCCCTTCGTGAATGAGGAGCTCGGTGGCGACGTCCAGAATTTGCTCTACTCGCTCGCGGCCTTTGCGCTGAACGGCGGTTCCTGGGCGGTTACCCATATCCTTGCTGGCGGACTTGGCCATGTTGACTCCTGAAACTAAGGTGAATGTGGTGCGTGTTGTGCGCATTATAGTGGGCTTCGTTCGCTGTGTTAATTAAAATAGGTAATTTGTACAAAAATAAATTATGACCTTGTAAGGTCGCTAATAAACGCTATTTTTGTGGTAATAATTCACCAAATCTCTTGTTCATAGGTATATGTGATGAATTTCTTCGAGAAAACTCATCGGCTAAATGGGGCCTGGGGCTTATCAATAAATCCTCCAATACAGAAAAAATCAGCGTTTCGTACAATATTTTCGGTTCTCACTCCTTGTGCTAATAATATACTTTAGTTTATATTAGGTGGTATCACCTAAAGTTAAGGAGTTAATCATGCCCGAATCTGCATTGAGTCGCCGCGGTTTTTTAAAAACTGGAGCTGGGGCGGCGCTGCTGCTTGTGGGTTATCAGGCGGCCCGCCACGGCTTGGGTGGTGGCGATGAAGAATATCGTTCGCTGCTGGCGGGAGAGCTACCTCAAGCCCTATCCGTCAAAGAATTTGCTGTTTTGTCCTCTGTGGTTCGGTGTTTGGTAGGTTCAGCGGAAGGGGCGCCGACTACGGAGGAAACCCGAACTGCCGCGCGTATTGATCGGGAGTTGACGATTCATGGAGGCAAGCTCTTACAGGATCTCAGAGATTCGCTGCTGGTGGTGGAGCACGGCACATTTTTGGAAGGTTACGGTGAGCGCTTTACCCGCTTGAACGCGGCGCAACAAAGTCTTTTCTTACAGAGCTGTAGGAATTCATCCTTAGATTTACGACGTCAGGTATACAGCGGCCTGCGTTTTTTGACGATGTTTTTTTACTACAGCGATGATCGCAGCTGGCCTTTGTTGGGTTACCAAGGGCCGTGGCAAGCGATTAAATTTTATGAGGGGGGCAATCGTATTGAAAATTTAGCTCCACTCTCAACCTTATCCAGCACATCCCAAATAGAGACGGAGGTGTCAGTATGATCTTGGAAGGCGATAAAGTTGATCGCTCTTATAAGGAGCGAGTTGATGTTGTCATTATTGGTTCCGGTTGTGGAGGAGCCACTGTGGCCAAGCAGCTGGCCGCAGAAGGTCACTCGGTATTGATTCTGGAACAGGGTGGATACTTTAGCGCCCAGCGTGGTGATTTTGACCAGCGCTCAGATAATATGCTGGCTCGTATTGATGGCGGCAGAGGGTTGCACACCAGCGTTAATAATGAGCTGGCATTGATGTATGGCAATTGTGTGGGTGGTGCCAGTGTTCACTACTGGGCTGACAGTTGGCGCATGCCCAAAGACCGCTGTGATGAAATTGCGGCGACCGGTGTTACCGGCCATAGCTATGAGGAACTCACGCCTTATTTTGAACAGATTGAAAAAGATCACAATGTGCATTTTGCGGCTCCCGAGTATTACAACACCATGAATCGTTTGTTCAACGAGGGCGCGGAAACACTAGGATGGCACGCCGAGCCCACACCTCAGGCACGGCGAGGGTGTGCCAAAAGTGGTCACTGTTATCAGGGATGTTCTTACGACGCGAAACAAAGTCAGCTGGTGACTTCGGTTCCCGCAGCCATTAAAGCCGGGGCTCGCTTGATGGCAGATTGCCAAGTAGAAAACATCACCCGTAGCGCAAAGGGTGAGGCAAATGGCGTTGACGCGGTATTTGTTGATCGCGCTAGTGGTCGTCCCAACGGTCATCGATTGCAAGTTCAGGCGCGCATTGTTGTTTTGGCAGCCGGTGGTTATAGCTCTGCTGCGGTGTGGCTGCGCGCAAAATTACCCAATGGCAGTGGTCAGGTGGGGAAGAACTTTTTGTGTAATCCAAATACGTTTTTGTATGCCCTTTATGACCGTGAAATAAAATTGTGGGAGAACATTCCAGCCGCGACCGGCACTTCTCAGTATCGCCTTGCCACCCATAAAAACGGTGAATATGTTGAAGGCGGTTATCTCTTGCATCCGAACCAGCTGCAGCCGGAATTTCTTGCGCTTACCTTGCCAGGCTTTGGTGAAGGCCATCGAGAGTTGGTATCACAGTTGCCGAACATCGGCAGTGTGGTGTCTTGGATTGATGATGAACTGCCTGGAGAAATTCGTCTGAACAACAATGGCGACCCAGAGTATCACTATCAATTGCGTGGTGTAGACGAACTCAAGGCCCGCGACTCTCTGAAGAAACAGGCACAGCTATTATTTGCCACCGGGGCAAAAGAAGTCATTGTGCCCGACATCGCCGGAACGCGTTTGCACAGCGTTGATGAGATTGGCGTGTTTGACGAACTGCCAATTACCGACGGCAATTACCTATTTGGTGCGCCGCACCCAGCAGGCACCCTGCGTATGGGGGCAGACCCCGCTACCAGTGTGGTGGCGAGTAATCACGAGGCCCATGAGGTGCCGAATTTGTTTGTCGCCGATCCCAGTGTTTTTCCTATGCAACCTAGTGTCGACCCCTCGATTTCTATTATGGCTTGGTCTTACGTGGCCGCTAAGGAAATCAACACGCGTTTGCTTTCGCTCAATTGAACGAAGTTTATTTGTATTTAAAAAGGTAACGAAGGCAAGCTGCGAATAAGTGCTGCTTGTGAATTATGGATACGACCAGAGCGGTAAGGACATTGCTCAGGTTGTTAACAAAGATAGGTTAATGTTATGAAAAACGAAAACTCAAATGCCGTATTAATTGCCGGTGGATACGGTGTAGTGGGAAGTCAAATTGCGGAAATAATCCGTCAGCGCCACCCAACAATTCCACTGTTGTTGGGCGGTCGCAATCCAGACCATGCGAAAGCGCTGGTGCAGCGTCTGGGTAATGCAGAGGCTGTTGCTTTGGATTTGGAGTCCACTTCGCCTCTAGAGAGTTTGTCCCTTAAGCCCGCGGCAGTGTTGAATGTGGTGAACGATCCTCATGATTACCTGTTACTGGACTGCGCGCGAAGTGGTGTTTCCTACGTGGATATTACTCGTTGGACCGAACGTATGTCTGCGGCCGTAGTGAGCGTGTCTTTGGAGGAGTTGCGCGCGCCAGTGATGCTGGGCTCGGCGTGGATGGCCGGCGTGGCCGTAATTTTGGCACAGGCCGCGAGCGAGTCCTTTTCAATGATTGACAATATAGATCTGGATATTTTGTTTGCAATGGCGGATAAGGCCGGGCCAAATTCTACTGAGTATATGGATCGCTTGTCGATACCTTTTGATATCAAAGTGAACGGTAAAGTTGAGCCTAGGATGCCTTTTTCTGACCCTAAGGCAGTGAATTTTCCGGGCGGTTACAGCGGCAAGGTTTATCGTTTTGATACCCCGGATCAGCTGACTTTGCCTTCCACTGTTGGCGCCAAGAGCGTCAGTGGGCGCATCGGGTTCGACAGCGCCTCAGCAACCGGTAGCCTCGCCTTCATGGCGAGAGTTGGCATCATGAAATTATTGGATCGACCAATGTTTGATGGTGTGCGGAGGGGTTTGTTGTATAACCCAGGCGACGGGGCCGCCCACGAAATTGTGATAGAAATAGAGGGTAAGGATCGAGAGGGCCGAGCAAGCAATCAGCGTATAACAGTATTGGACCCCAAGGGACAAACTCACTTGACCGCCTGCGGTGCCACAATTCAATTGGAGCGGGTGCTGGGGCTAGATGGCTTGCCGGCGCCCAGCGCTGGAATCCACTTTCCGGAAAAAGGCGCCAACATCGATGCTGCGTTAAATCTACTTCGTGATAACGGAGTGTTGATTGAGGGTTTGGCGGTGCGCAGTGAAAGCCGCTTTAAAAAGGCAGTGTAAGGCGGGGGCCAATGCAAATGTTTCTAGAAGTTATCGGCATAGATACCAGAACGGCCTTACTGTTATTGGGGTGTTTATCACTTGCCGTTGCGGGGTGGGTCTACGGACTTAAATTCCTAAAACTGGGTAATCACATCCTTGGGTATGAATATATTATCGTGGGTTCATCGGGGCTGAATTTTCTTTTTTACAATGCAACTTTATATCAGCCTTCGTATGACTTGATGATATATCTTGATGCCTTTTCAAGGGCGTTTGGCTTTCCCATTCTCGGCACCTTGGGGCTCATGGCTGTCACTCATCAGGTCAGAATGTCTAAGCGAATAAAACTGGTTTTATTCGTGGTCACTCTGGGGTTGACGAGTGTCATGCTGTCGTCAGACTTTATGCTGCCGATATTGCCCTACTTCTACCTAGTCGTCATTTATCCCTTTTGCTTGTATTTATTTTACGTGGCAAAACGGCTCTTTGACATTGGCAGGGTTGGGCTTGCCATTTTTGTTTTGAAAAGTACTTTCGCCAGCCTTCTGATCGCAAGCATATATGACTTCTACACAATTCCAGGAGAAGAAACGAACGTAGTGTTCAACTTCTTCTTCCTTGCACTGATCACCTGGAGTGCATCATTTGTAGCAATGTATTACGCATATGTAGCCTTGGCGGAAGAAATTTGGGGTCAGAGTAAAAACTCCATTCGCCTATCTGTAGTAGACTAAGGAGCGAAAACAACCGATAAGCCGTTCAAGGATGAACGTTATGGCAAGACTCAAAAGGTATACCCCTAAAGGAATACCACAGCATGTTATGCAGCGTGGTAATAACCGCCAGCTTTGTTTTGGCTCAAACAAGGATATGGGGGCATATGCCCACTGGCTGCATGAGGCATCCATTCGTTATAAGGTGCATGTGCATAGCTGGGTATTAATGAGCAATCACGTACATCTACTGTTAACTTCCGAAGCGAATAATTCTATCTCTCTCTGCATGCAGTTTTTAGGGCGTCACTATGTCCCTTATTTCAATCATCAATACAGTCGAAGCGGTACTTTATTTGAAGGTCGTTTTAAATCATGCCCTGTTCAAAGCGAGCGATATTTTCTCGTTTGTCAGCGATATATTGAACTGAACCCTGTTCGTGCAGGAATGGTAAGCGATCCTGCTGATTACTTTTGGTCTAGTTACCGGAGTCATGCCTTTGGTAAAAATGTCGATATGTGGGCTCCACATGACGAATATTTAGGTCTTGCAAAGACAGGGCAAGAAAGAGAAAAGATTTATAGGGGATTATTTGCAGATCAGTTAGAAGGGGGGATTATTACTGATATAAGGCTGTCACTTAGCCGAGGCATGGCATTTGGTTCTGAGCGATTTAAAGATGAAGTCGAGTTGTTAGGGAATAGAAGGCAAAGGCTGATGAAGCCAGGACCAAAACTTGGTGCATAGTTTTAGTTTTTACTCTGACCCCAAATTTCTTATTGGTGGCGGTATTGGCTTGGTGTTAGTTCGTTCCAGCGTACGAAGGCGCGGAGAAAATTAACGGTCTCGGTATAATCCAATAGCTGAGCTATCTCGGCTAGGCTTAAATCAGTGTTGGCAAGATACTCTCGGGCGAGGGTATTTTTAATCTCATCGCAGATAATACGAAAGCTAGTTGAATCACTTTTAAGTCGGCGTCTCAGTGTGCGCTCGCTAACGTGCAGGTCTTCAGCAACTTTTGAGATGTTCGGGAAAGCGCCAGCGGACTGGATCAGCATGCGGCGTACCACGGCGGCTGTATTCTCCACTCTGTTCAGACCGCGTAACATCTCCTCACACTGCTGCATAAACACCACGTGCCCCGCTGGGTTTGCGGTTCTGACTCGCTTGCTCAGAACTTTCTCCGGCAATAAGATCTGGCAGTGCTCCGTGCCAAACACAACAGGTACCATGCCTTGACTATGATAGCTTGCCGAGTGAGGAGGTTCTGGATAATTCAGCTGTATCTCAGCCCCGTCCAGTGGACCGTTGACGAGAAAAGTACCCGTGGAGCAAACAAGCGAACACACTAATTCGGTCCTTAGTTGTTGGTCAGTACTTCCCTGAAGCATCTTCATACGCAAGATCAATCCCCCGTCTTGATCGAGCAAGTCCCAGGTAGGGGCAGGGCCCAATATTTTTCCGTAGCGAAGCATGAGCTGGAGGGCCTCCTTAAGAGTGGGGCAACTCATCAGCGCAAAACCAAAGATTCCACTATTTGTGACGTCAATCTGTTGCCCTAGGCGGAATGGCAGTGCAGCATCACCTGTAATTTCCACCGCAGCCTGTAACAGCAATAGCTCCCCCAATTCTTGAATTTCAGCTTTCGAGGCACCCGGCGGTGTTGCAGGTAAGTTAGTTGCGGCATAGAGCTGGTCGGGGCTTATGCCCGCGCTTTCTAGCTCAGCTAACAGAGGCGTTAAAAAATCAAGCTGCACTCGCCGGTCTCTCATATTCCTCGCCTATTTTTATAATCACGGCCGCCAATGTGTCTTAACTGTGCCGGAAGGAGTGGGGTCTTGGGTGTCCGAATATGATACTCCGCTCGGCCGAATATGATACATATTTTTTCTTGGGGGGACATTACAATGATTTTTTCATCGTAAAACTTAAGTGGAGATTATATCGTGCCAGCATTGAGACAAGCATCAAATACCCCGGAAGGCGTGGTGGTAGTGCCCCGCAATCTCACTTTCGATCTTGGAAGAGTCTTGGCCACTGACTGGCTGGACAATGACCCATTTATGACCGCGTTTTTTAATGCCATGAGCCTCAGTTTTCCGTCGGGGGAAAAGCAGTTTATCAATTCTGTACGTGCCTATGAGGACCGTATCACCGACGAAAAGCTACTGCAGGAAGTTAAGGGTTTTTATAAGCAAGAGGGCGTCCACAGTCGAGAGCACCGTAAGTACAATAGATTACTTTGCGAGCAGCGTGGATATAACCTGGAAGAGCTGGAAGGTGTTTATTTGCAGCTAGTGGAAAAAAGTAATCACAACCCCAGAGTGACACCGCTCGTGAGACTTGCATCAACGGTAGCGCTGGAGCACTTTACCGCGAGCTTCGGTGAGAGTGTGCTGGAAGGTCGGATGTTGAAAGGTGTTGATGGTTCTATTGGCGATCTGTGGAAGTGGCACAGCATGGAGGAATTGGAGCACAAATCCATAGCCTTCGATGTTTATAACGCGGTGGGTGGCAACTACACAATACGCACCCGGATGATGCGCTTGTCGATGTGGTTATTTTTTAGTAATACCCTGAAGGTCTCATTAAAAATACTGCGCCACGACAAGCAACTTTGGAAATGGAAAACCCTGAAGAGCGCGACAAAATTCTTGTGTGCTAAGAAT
>Ga0105359_10005112_pt1 | contig 10302 bp, 10 predicted proteins | sample GOMGulsemesocosm_6_FD_83659 | JGI IMG/M metagenome (GOLD analysis project Ga0105359, IMG submission 83659) | Methane-oxidizing microbial communities from mesocosms in the Gulf of Mexico - GOM8C Gulf of Mexico | ecosystem: Environmental > Aquatic > Marine > Cold seeps | place: Gulf of Mexico... | reverse complement strand
TGCTAATGGTATTTAAATTTATGTTATGTAAATCGGTATTGGGTAATACGCAAACAAACTTTTTCAATTGATTTATCACGGGTATGGTAAAATGTTCAATCAATCGTAATTCTGTAATACTTGCTAGGTAATGATTTGCCGGTAAATAAGGAAACTCTTTTGCTGAGTAATCATTATCTTCTGCGCCACCAGCGCTCTCGATAGCACTGTCTTTATCAAGCCAATCAACTAATGCATCCGTCATGGATTCGGCTTCAAAGCCAGTAACACCTTCAACATTCAATGAAAGGATCAACTCTTGAAAAGCCTCTTGTATAGCTGGTTTCCCAGACCCCGCTGGAATAGCACTTCTATCGATTCTTAACGCGTTCAAATTAAAACAGGCTTGCATGTCAAAAATTTCACCGGTTATTTGTCCAAAGTCTACCGGGTAACTTGTTTCTCCTTGTGCCCACATTTGCTCTAAATGGGTAACTTTGTTCTCGTCATTAAATGATTCGATTAATATTGTTTTTGCAAAAGCTTCAGCACCCATCGCATACCAGTAAGCTTGCTGATTTAAGGTGATATTATTCGTGCGTTGCATTTGCAACTGTAATCGCCCTGTCATTTGAGTAACGAGAACCGCTGCTAATGCAACAATAAGTAAAACAGTAATGAGAGCAACGCCACTTACTTTTTTAGTAATGATGATATTATTTACCATTACTATCACCTGCCACTAAAAATTCTCTGCGGATCAAACCGTAATCTTTCGTGCTCAATTCTACAGCAATGGCTTTTGGTAAACTTTTTTCGATGAGTTCTTTTTGCCATTTTTTATCATAAAAAAATTCGAAATTTAGTGCTTCAATTTCTGTGATCAGTTTTCTTATTTTTGGCTCTTGTCCTTGAATAGCATCAACAAAGTTAAAATGAAGTCGTTCAAATGTGCCTTCATTTAACTGATAAGCCACTGACTGCATATTACTGCGCGGCAAGAGTAAACCTGGATTTGTCCAACCGTGTCTAACAAATGCTAAGGTACTTTCACTGTCTGAAAAACTATTATTGTCAGTATATAAAAAGTCTTCCTGTGGTGCCTCTCCATTGAATCGAATGCTTCGTTTAGCGATTTGCAGTAAATCTCGTTCAATTAATAAAAAGCCACGTTGTAATTCATTTATTCGGCCGGTACGAATTTGAGATGATTCGTTACTTTTTATAACCGTATTAAAAATACTGAAACTGCTCATGCTGATCATTGAAAATATGGCAATGGCAATCAGTACTTCTAATAGCGTAAAACCTTTAGCCTTTGAATTTCTCAACGGTGCACACATTATCGCTGACTCTTAGAAACAAAGGTAACCAAACTAGTAATGGCTAACTCTTCATCTTCTTTATGACGAATTTCAATAACAACAGAACGCATGTTTTTATTTTCTGTTTTAATGACTCTTTGCAGCCAAAACCATTCTTGGCCAGCCATTTCGACTGTGCCTTTTTTATTATTCTTTGGAGGCCATGTTGGATCTAAAGTCACCTCAACCAACTGATTTGAGGCAACCCAGTTTGCTAACACTTTATTTTCTAGATGACTCAAATTTTTGATGTTATTGTCAGCTGCGCTTAATAATGCAATTCCTGCAATTGAAAAAATTGCCATAGCGAGCATCACTTCAATTAATGTGAAACCTAATAAAAGTCTCTTCACTGATTTATTCAGCCGATTAACCATTAAAGCGTTATTCATCAAAGAGTGGCCCTTCAACGCTTAATGGTGTGGTGTACAAACCTGTGACTTTAAAGTGTAATTTTGGTTCGGTGTAATCATTTTCGACAATTTGAAAACGTAAACTAAACGGGGTTATTTCACCACCTGATAGCATATATATTTGTGGAATGAGCTTTTTTTCTTCGATATTATTTTCAGAATCCCTGTTTTTACTGAGTTCATCGTCAGGGTCTTTATTATCTTCTTGCAATTCATTAAATAATTCAGTGTCAAATAGCTGAGGCTCTTCTATGGGTAAATCATCAAGTTGTAAAACCAGTTCAACACCTTCAGGCAATTCATAACGACTGAACAATTCATTTTCAGAAACATCTGTCCACTTCTCGCCATCGTAACCTACATATTGATAACCCGTTTTATCAATCATCAAGCCCAATTCTATATTGTTCAACATACCGTATTCAGCGGCGATATTGAAAACACCTGCAAAACGTTTACTTGACATCTCAAGCGTTTCTTGGGCTTTGTCACCTGAAGCACTAAACTGAATAACAGAAACCATTAATCCAACAAGTACAATAACCAGCATCACTTCAATTAAAGTAAAACCGTTTCGGCGTGTTGTTTTTTTCGAATAATGGTTCATGTTATTATTTCTGGGTTATACCTATTGGTAGTCGCCAAGGTTCCAGTTACCAATATCGTCTTCAGTACCTTGCTCGCCATCAGGTCCCATGCTGAAAATATCGATATCACCATTATCACCTGGGTTTAATAGTTGATATTCGTTGCCCCATGGATCTTCTGGTAAACGTTTAACGTAACCGCCGTTTGGAAAACGACGTGGTAAAGGTTCAACATCCGTTTCTTCAACTAAAGCTTCTAAACCTTGTTCGGTATTTGGATATTTATAGTTATCCATTTTGTACATGGTTAGTGATGTTTCCAAGCCATTTATATCTTGCACCGCTTTTTGAAGTTTCGCTGTGTCCATGTTACCCATTAAATTTTGGACGACCACGCTGCCTAATAAACCAATAACAACGACGACCACCATTACTTCAAGTAAGGTAAAACCTCGTTGTTTATTTTTCATGTTAATGGGTTGATTTACTTTGTTCATACTAACCTCCTACTAAGGTATTTAACTGAAGAATTGGCTGTAAAATAGCCATAACAATAAAAAGAACGACACCTGCCATCACAACCATCAGTGCTGGCTCAAATGCTTTTAGCGATATGTTCATTAACGCTTCAAACTCTCTGTCTTGGTTGTCTGCTGAGCGACCAAGCATATGTTCTAACTTGCCACTTTTTTCACCACTGGCTATCATATGAAGCATCATTGGTGGAAATAATTTCGTTTGCTCTAAAGCAACACGTAAACTTGCGCCTTCGCGTACTTTGTCAGCTGACTCTTTCACGCACTGTTTAATGTATAAATTTTCCAAAACCTCACCCGATATTTTCATGCTTTCAAGCAAAGGTACGGCACTGGCGGTAAGAATACTTAAAGTTCGTGCAAAGCGAGCGGTATTAATACCGCGAATAATTTTTCCTACTCCCGGAAAGCTGATCACTTTTCGATGAAATTCAAATTTGAATTTTGGTTTTTTCATTAAATGGCTAAATCCAGCAATCATTAATATAATTAGTACTAGAATATAGAAACCGTAATCTCTTAAGAAATCACTGGTACTTATCAAAAACTGTGTAGAGGCTGGGAGGCTTGCTCCCATATGGTCGAACTGTCCGACAATTTTTGGCACTACTGCCGTTAACAGTATTGAAATAACGCCAATAGCAACTACGGTCATAATAACTGGGTATATAAGTGCTTGAATGATTTGCGAACGCAACTGTTCACGTTGCTCTGTGTAGTCAGCTAAACGGTTTAATACCGTATCTAGAAAACCAGATTTTTCACCTGCCGCAACCATGGCACGATACAAACCACTAAATATATAAGGAAATTCAGCCATACTTTCAGCTAGTCCATAACCTTCGGTGACTTTCGTACGCACCGCCATGATCATGCTTTTCATTGTGTTTTTTTCACATTGCTCACCCACTGCAAGCAATGATTCTTCAATAGGCAAACCTGACTCTACTAATGTTGCAAGTTGACGTGTAATTAACGCAAGCTCTGCAACTGATACTTTAGTTCGACCGGCAAATCGTGATTTATTTGCTGCTTCTTTAGTTTTTTTTAAGCTCGGTGTTACTTCCGTTGGCATTAACCCTTTATCTCTTAACAAGCCACGCACTTGTCTCGGTGTATCTCCTTCGATAACACCTTTTACCGTTTTACCACGGCTGTTTACTGCTTGATAATCAAAAGCTGCCATAATAAAACTCTCGTTAATCTTCTCTTGTTACACGTAAAACTTCTTCGAGGGTTGTTTGACCCGTGATGACTTTATCAAAACCATCTCGACGAATGCTTGGCGTATTTTTACGAATAAATTTTTCGATGGCTTGCTCGCCTTTACCGTTATGGATAAGTTCGCGAACTTTATCATCTACAACAATTAATTCATGAATACCCATACGGCCTTTGTAGCCTTTATTGTTACATTCGCTGCAACCTATAGCGCGGTATATTTCATGCGTGTTATCTTGTGCTAACTCGAGCAATTTAAGCTCTTGTTCATCAGGTAAATGGCTTTCTTTACAATGTGGGCAAAGTGTTCTTACGAGTCGCTGAGCTAAAACCCCTAATAAACTTGACGATAATAAAAATGATTCAACCCCCATATCTTCCATACGGGTTATTGCGCCAGCGGCGCTGTTCGTGTGCAATGTAGACATAACCAAATGACCGGTTAAACTTGCTTGCACGGCAATTTGTGCTGTTTCTAAATCTCGAATTTCACCCACCATAACTACATCAGGATCTTGACGAAGTATTGCACGCAAGCCACGTGCAAAGGTCATATCAACTTTAGTGTTAACCTGAGTTTGTCCAATACCTTCAATAGCGTACTCGATGGGGTCTTCAACAGTCAGTACGTTACGTTCTTTCGAATCAATTTGGCTTAAGCCGGCATATAAAGTGGTACTTTTACCTGAGCCCGTTGGACCGGTAACTAAAATAATGCCATGTGGTTTTTCGATGAGTTTAGAAAACTTTATGCGATTTGCTAATGTCATGCCTAAATCTTCAAGATCAAGACGTACAGAATTTTTATCAAGTAAACGTAGTACTACACGTTCACCATGACCAGTCGGCATTGTTGACACACGAACGTCGACAGCACGCCCTGCGATACGTAAAGAAATACGACCATCTTGAGGAATACGTTTCTCAGCGATATCAAGTTTCGCCATAACCTTAATACGAGAAACTAATAATGATGCAAGTTTACGGTTTGGTTTTAAAACTTCACGTAAGACTCCGTCAACTCGGAAACGAATCTGTAATGCGGTTTCAAATGTTTCAATATGAATATCCGACGCATTTTCTTTTATCGCTTCACTCAACATAGCATTGATCAATTTGATGATGGGTGCATCGTCTTCATTTTCAAGTAGATCTTCAGTTTCTGTCATTTCATCAGCGAGCGAATATAAGTCAACTTCGTTACCGATGTCTTCCATCATTTGCTGTGCTTCAGAAGAGTCTCGCTGGTAAGAAATCGTCAGCAATTGTTCAAATTCATCTAAGGAATGAAACTCGATGGCAAACGTGGCTTTTAATACCCTGCGCACTTCTAATACTGCTACGCTATTTACATTGGTCAAACAATGTAATGTGTATTGATCAGCTTCTTTACTGATTAATACACTATGACGCTTAGCAAAGCTAAAAGGTAAACGGCTAATTTCTATTCTTTTTATATCGCTATCTTGACCATTACCTGCAACATTAACACTGACAATGCTTTCGACTTCTTGATGAGTTTCATTATCAGCCATATTATTGTGCTTTTTGCTTGGAACTTAATGAATCATCATGCTCGCCATTAACGACAGGCGGTAATAAACTCGGCTCTTTTAAATTATTTTTATTCATATATTCATCAAATGAAGGAGGTAATGCAAGTTGATCATTCCATTCTGGTAATAATGGCATTTTCTCATCACTCATTAATGACAAACCTTCTTCTTGCTTACGTATTTCAGTAGCACGAATATAGTTATACTTATCTTTACTGATTTCATTCATCAATTTTCCATCACGGATAATCGTAGGGCGAATAAATACCATTAAGTTACGTTTGCGTGTTGAGGTTGTTGTTGATTTAAACAAGTGACCTATAAAGGGAATATCACCTAACAAGGGTACTTTTTGCACACTTTCTTGAACATCTTCATCTATCAGGCCACCAAGAACCACTGTTGCGCCAGAATCAGCCATAACAACTGTTTTAATTTCACGTTTGTTGATAGAAATATCTACACCTGTAGCACCACTTACTGACGAAACTTCTTGTTCAATGGTTAATTGTACACCTGTACCTTCATTTACCTGTGGGGTAACTGTAAGTTTTATACCCACTTCTTGGCGTTCTACTGTTTGGAATGGATTTCCATTATTACTGCCGGCGGTAGAACCTGTAAGAATAGGAATTTCTTGTCCCACTAGGAAATGCGCTTCTTCATTATCAAGTGTTGTAATACTGGGTGTTGCAAGAATATTAGAGTTAGTATCATTACTCACCGCTTGTATTATCGCACCCCAACCATTTTTCATAATACCGAACATACCACCACTCACCGAACCGAGTAATGTTGCCGCTAATGAGTAATCGCCTTTAACATCATTACCTGGTGGATTTTGCCCTATAATTTCACCTAAGGAATTAGTGATATATGATCCTGGATCCCCAGGGGTAGTTTGTGCAGCCTCCGCAGCTGCAGCTACTGAACTAATAGGAGCTGGGCCGTTGGTAAACTGGGTCATCCCACCATTTTCAGACATCCACTGCACACCTAAACTGACACCATCGCTTTCGAAAACTTCAACAATGATCGCCTCAACAAGCACCTGTGCACGGCGAACATCAAACTTACGAATAACGGCTTCAAGTGATCTAAGCATATCTTGCTGTGCTGTAATGACGAGGGTATTTGTGTCTTCATGAGCATCAATGCTTACATTGCGTTTTTTGCTGCTTCCCTTAGATGAGCTTTTTGTGCCCGAGGTCTCTGCTTCTATTGATTTACTAACACCTTCTAAAACTTTAACTAAGTCTTCAGCCTTTGAATATTTCAAATAGTAAACACGTGTATTACCATTTGTTTCTAATTCGCTATCTAAACGAGAAATCAACTTTGCAATACGAGATCGAGCTTGGGACTCTCCACTCACGATGACGCTATTAGTACGCTCATCTGCAACGATTTTTGGTATAAGAAAAGTTGGAGTTCCGGCTTTACCTTTACTAGACTTATTCATCGCTTCAACAATACGCACCATTTCCGCTGCTGATGCATATTTCAATTTGATTATTTGTACGTCTTGATCACCCGCTTTATCAACACGTTCGATAATTTTCACTAATCTATTTACAACCGCCGCTGTACCCGTAAGCATTATTACGTTTGCTGGGTCATAATTCACTACGTTGCCACCACCGGCTTGATCTGAAAGCTGGCGAAGTAACGGCGTTAATTCACGTACGGTTACATTTTTAACTTCAACAACACGGGTAACCATTTCATCGCCTATCCCGGGGTTTTCATCACCGACAACAGGAATTGATGAGGTTTTTGCATCTTTATTACGAATTATTTTTACGACATTGTTATCCATTTCAACCGCAGCAAAGCCATAAACTTCCAGTACATTGAGAAATACTTGGTAATATTGTTCTTCCGTAAGCGCATCTTGCGTGCGTAGATTGACTTTACCTCGAACATTTGGATCAACGATCATCGTCTTATTGAGATTTTTACCGACTATGTAAATGAATTCGGCAATTTCTGTACCTTTGAAATTAGGAGAATACTTAGCGGCACTTGTGTTAGCACTAAATAATAAAGTGTTCATCATTACAACAGTTAATCCTGTTGTTAATAATCGTTTATACCAAGGTGCGTTAAAACGCTTACGCAAGGGTGAATTCATCATAACTTAATTCTCAATTTTGATAAGTAAGGGCGTTAGCCGCCAATACTAAATAATATTTCGTTCAATTCGCCGTTACGATCAATTAACAACGATACTTCTTTGTCTTGTTTTAATGCAGCAAGTGCTTGTGCTGCTTCACTTGGTGCAGTTAAATCATATCCATTCATTTGAATGGCAACATCGCCAGATTTTAATCCTGAATTTTGGAAGAACTCTGAATTTTTACCTGGCATCAACCGATAACCGATAATTTTTCCATCTTTACGTTTTGGTGATATTTTTAAATAGTCTGTAATCTTACTTGGGTCTGAATTAATGTCGTCTTTAAATGATTTAGCACTATTGCTCAGCATTTTGTTTGTTCTTCGATCAACTATATTAGGTGATGTTAACCTGCTATTTATCTTCTTACTTTTTTTCTGAGTGATAGAAGAGCGCTTCTCTGTTTTAGGCTGAGTAATTTTAGCTGTTTCATTATAATCAAAACCATCAAGCATCAGTGTTTCAAGTTTTCCGGCATGTTTTAAAATCACTCTGTCTCGAAATACACTATCTAGTACGGCACGCGTTCCAGTTATCGTTTCCCCTGGACTATAGGTATTTTGCTTTCCTGATTTTTCAATAACCGCTGCAGAGGTTGTTTTATCATCACTTGCCACTACGCCTGCTAATGTTAAATTCAATTGTGTTTCAGGCACATTTTCAACTTCAGCAGTTTCAACAGCTTCTATTTTGTCTGTATATAAACCAAATAAGTTCAATGTTTTTAAACCGGTTAGACTGACCGTAGCGGTTTTAGTGTTTTGCTTTGTAACTTTAACGGTAACATTCGAAGATGCATAATATTGACCTCTAGGCGCTATAAACCAAGTAATTTGTGCAAGGACATAGGCAATATAAGTTAACAAAATAACACTGATCACCTTAGCTATTTTTTGCTGAGGCAATTGTGAAAAAAAGTCGACTGTACTGGAAAAGTTTGAAGGTAATTGCATGGTTATCTTTATAAAGATTAAAATTGGATTTTATTATTATCTCCTGATAATACTTGAGCTAGACGCTATCAACAAGAGTAGAGTGGCAAATGTTAATATTTATTAACAATTTATTTTCTGAATATGCAAACTAACATTGCCATTGCTGTTATTCATGGTCTTAAATAACTAGACTTTATACTATATTATGATATTTTCGCCGCGACACTTAGATATAGGAATATGACAAATCGATGAAACATAGTCAGCCTCCGACGGAAAACACGTCAATCCGCCTCGACAAATGGTTATGGGCCGCACGTTTTTATAAAACCCGTGCCATTGCTAAACAAATGATCGATGGTGGTAAAGTGTTCTATAATGGTCAACGTACAAAATCAGGAAAAACGGTTTCTTTAGGTGATAAAATAACGCTTCGCCAAAGTTACGAAGAACGAGATGTTATTGTCATTGCACTTGCAGATAAACGCCGAGATGCAGACTTTGCCCGTACACTTTTCCAAGAAACTGAAAGTAGTATTGCTACGCGAGAAAAAAATGCCTTTGCACGTAAACAAGGTACTTTACTAAGCCCCGCTAGTGACACTAAACCTGATAAAAAACAACGTAGAAAACTAATACAATTTAAAGAAAGGATGTAACTGTGACTGTTAAAACTGATATTTTAAATCGCTACTTATTTGATGGTAAGCATGCACGTGGTGAGCTTGTACAATTAAGCGAAGCTTATCAAGAAATAATTGCTTTACATGAATATCCTTCAGGAGTTCAAGCACTGTTAGGTGAATTAGTTGCTGCAACTTGTTTGCTGACTGCGACTTTAAAGTTTCAAGGTGAGATTACCGTTCAATTACAAGGTGATGGACCTATTGGTTATATGTCAGTCAATGGTGATCATAATCAAACTATGCGTGGTATCGCCCGTTTAACTGAACCAACCGAGGGAAAAGGCTTAAGAGACTTAATGGGTAAAGGTACGATGGTAATTACTATTCGCCCTGAAAAAGGTGAAGCTTACCAGGGTGTTGTTGCACTCGATAAAGATAATTTAGCTGATTGTTTAGGACACTACTTCGAAGTTTCAGAGCAGATCCCGACAAAGATTTGGTTATTTAGTAAGGCTGATAATACGCAAGTAGCAGGAAGTTTAATACAACTACTACCTGATGGTGATGACAAAGAACAACAGCAAAGTGATTTTGAACACTTATGCCAGTTAACCAATACCATTAAAGCGGAAGAGATTTTCTCTTTAGACGCTGAAACTTTACTTTACCGTTTGTATCACCGAGAAGATGTTCGCTTATTTGAACCTCAATCTGTTAATTATCAATGTAGCTGTTCAGAAGAGAAGTGCTTAACGGCTATTGCTCAAGTTGCACCAAGTGAATTGAAAAGTATTATTGAGGAGCAAGGTTGCGTAACAATGACGTGTGATTATTGTTTAACAACTTATAAATTTGATGAAACAAAGATCGACGGTTTTATTAAAGACACCAAGCACTAATCAAAGT
>Ga0105359_10005104_pt1 | contig 10314 bp, 3 predicted proteins | sample GOMGulsemesocosm_6_FD_83659 | JGI IMG/M metagenome (GOLD analysis project Ga0105359, IMG submission 83659) | Methane-oxidizing microbial communities from mesocosms in the Gulf of Mexico - GOM8C Gulf of Mexico | ecosystem: Environmental > Aquatic > Marine > Cold seeps | place: Gulf of Mexico... | reverse complement strand
TCAACGCCGTTTCATCGCCCTCTTTCCCTGCTGCTTTCACTTTTTTAAGTTTACGATATATTAAGTTTTGTAACTGCTTTACCTGCCAAACATAATATATTTCCTTAAAAAACTCACTGTTCTTAACACTATGTAAAACCGCCGCATTGGCAAGTAATGCTAAAATAACGCCCAATAAGTTATATCTAAAGTTAGTTTCAGGCTCTGCATTAGCGGCATCAGCCAGAGCGTCCGTTGCCGCTTGTATAACAGCGCTGTCGCCAACGGTAGAAAACAAGCTAATCAAAATACTGCCAAATAACAGTGATAACACCATTAACGAGGCAATAAAACCAACGATAACAATGTTTAAATGTTTTCTATAACGTGCTTTATCTATATCAATTAATTGCATGAGGTAACAAAAATCCTAAATATCTAAAATGTAATGAGTAAGTGATGAAAAAGTTGCTGACGCTATATTATCATTTATCAGGCTTATCGCATAAGCGTAAACCAGAATGTCTTTGTACTTGAGCAGTCACCCCTTGTTGCCAGATTTTTTTATTAGCAGCAATGGTTAGCTGACTTTTAGCACGAGTAATGCCGGTATAAAGTAATTCACGAGATAACAACTTACTGCCAGATTCTTGCTTAGCTTGCTGATCACCTTCTGTTGCAGAGACGACCATAGCAACATGTGTAAACTCACTACCTTGTGTTTTATGTATAGTCATAGCATAAACACTTTCAAATTTTGGTAAGCGTGATGGTAATATTTGCCTAATAGTGTCATCACTTTCAAAACATGCCATCAGGTGTTCTTTGCCCTCTTGGTCAAGCACGCGCCAGATGATGCCAATATCACCATTATACAAACCTAACCTGTAGTCATTTTCATTAATCATGATAGGTTGACCATGATACAGCGACTGCTGAGTTTGTTGATAAGGCGAAATATTTTTTCCAAGGTAACTTTTGATCAACTCATTAACTTGCTCAACGCCATAGTCACCTTTGCGTGTCGCACAAAGCACACGAAATTGTGATAACAAGGCAAACGCCAGTTTAACATCCGCGCAATACTCAATGCCTTGGTAGTATTGTTTGACTAAAGGCGCTAACCACTGAGAGAGCTCCCCTTGAGCTAACGATAATTGAGCGCCTTGCTCAGCTTGTACTTCACTCGACTGACTTTGACATAATAACTGCCAACTACCGGCTCTATCGCCATTGATAACACTGTTTGCTAATAAACCAATGCCACCTTGACCATCAAAGCGTCTTGATTTAACGAGAAAAGTTAAATAATCAAAATGCGCTTTGCCGCTTGTTTTATTATTAAATGCAGCAGTTAATTGCTCACTATCAAGCTGGCAAACATAACTTAAATAGTCGTTATTTTCGGCGCTAAATCCGCCATGAGGTCTTGGGGCAATATCCGCTAAAACACTACCCGCCGCTACAGAAGGTAGCTGATCGGCATCACCAAGTAATATCACCTTGGCATTGCTTTTTAACGCACGAAATACCCGAGTCATTAACGGTAAATCAACCATAGAAACTTCGTCAATAAGCACGACATCATAATTTAAAAGGTTGTCTTCTTGATGCTTAAAATTAGGCGAGTTTGGTAGTACGCCCAAAAGCCTATGAATAGTTTGTGCATGGGTCGGAATTGCCGCCAGCACTTGTGCATCAATTAAGTCATTAAAGCCATGAACCGCATCAACAATAGATTCAGACAAGCGCTGCGCCGCTTTTCCTGTTGGCGCAACCAGTGCGATGTCTAAATCATTATTAATTGAGTTTCTGTTATTATGTTCTTGCTGCAACATCACCAAAGCGGCGAGTAATTTTGTTACTGTATAGGTTTTACCTGTACCTGGACCGCCAGCGATGACACTAAAGTTTTTATTAATCGCGTTGGCAACAGCTATTTTTTGCCAGTCTAACTCTTGTGACTTATCATCAAGATTGCTAGGAAATAATTTAGTAATACAGCCTGCTACTGTCTGATTATCAAACAGGCACTCTTGTGCAAGACGTGAGTTGATGGCGTGGCCTAAATCAGTTTCAAATTGAAAATATCGACGTAAATACAAGTTATTGTCTTTATAAACGACTAACTGTTTATCACACTCTGAAATGTTAAGGGCAGATAACATTGCTTGTAACTGTGTTAATGGTGCGAAAATAAAACCAATATGAGATAAGAGACTGTCTTGCTCTTGGTTTATGTCAAGATCATCTGGCTTATCTTTAGCCTTAGAAACATAACCCTTGCCCCAATGCTGCTCGGCAATTTCAGTTAATGGCAAACAGCTATGCCCCGCACGTAAACTTGCACTTAGCGCTAAAAATGTATGATTTAGGTTCGCTAATGTTATTTGGCAGACAGACTCTTCGATAACGAGTGCGCTCAGCATTTCTTTAGCAAAAAAGTAATCTATCGCCTCAATACCCAAAATGCTTTCTTTGGCTTGATTAAAATGTCGATACATTGGAATATTACTGCTTTTCTGTGAAGCTTCGTTATCCTGAAAGACTATATGTTCAGGTAAATCTTGAGCCATGCTAAGCTTCCTCTTCTGTGTGTTTTTGCTGTGATTGAGTCTGCGTAGTTGAGCTTTGTAGTGAAAATAGCTGATCTAACTTGTTAATCTCGTCAGCTAAAATCTTACGATAATAAACCCCTGTACTCATTCCTTTGCTAAGTTCTTTATTAGTACCTTCGTTAAGGTCTTCGCTACTATCTCTACTACCAGCCAAATAAAGATGTTCCGTCTCTGTGGTCATACCGCGTAAATAGAAGTAATAAACACCACCAAAGTGCGTATTTACATCATAATTAACGAGTGTTTGTTTTAAGTAACGATGCAGTGCTAGCGAATAAATAAGGTACTGTAAGTCGTAATAATTTTTCTCAACATTATCGAGCAGTGCTTGCGGTTGATAATCTTGATAGCTATCTCCTAAATGACTGGACTTATAATCACATAGGTAATATTTACCTTGATGTTCAAAAATTAAATCAATAAAACCGTGCATCATGCCTGATAATTTTTTATAGCTTGGTAACATCACTGGAAAACGTGAAGCACTGCTAGTACTACGCTTAGCAGTATTTCGGTGATCGGTTAGCAATTTAGCTAAAGCAGTTGTGCCCTCACCTTGCATTGGAAAATAGAACTCACTTTCGCGTAGTGTTTTATTCAAAGGAATATCACTAAGACTCTCGAAATTGCCCACCTCTTCGCTTGGAAGAAACGGCGCCGCAAGTACTTGCTCTAGCCAATCAATTAGATCTGCTTTGCTAAATCCTGACTGATTTGATTTGTTGATATTTTCATCAGCAATACTGTCAGTAAGCTCGCCAAACTTAACAAGTGGCTTTTCCATACTTTCTTGCCAGTTAGGCTCAGTAAAGTCTGTATGCTCTAGGATGTCATGTAATAAATTACCCGTGTGAGCGCCTTTAACTAATTTAAAACAAATTTGTTCGCTATCAGTCGATGCAATTTGCATCGGGTTTGCCGCGTCAATATCCCTATCAGGGTTAGATACGCCAGCATGTCTAATATTACGACTTAATGCCGAAAAAGAGCTTAGCCACCAATTTCTCTCTATATTACCGGTAAATTTAGCAACCGCTGTATTTTGCTCAGCAGAACCATCAGGGTTTATTTCACTGGGTTTCGGCAACATTTGACCTTGCACAACAGTGGAAGAACAATCAAAAGCAACCTCTCTAAGACCGATAGCGGCAGGCGCATTAGCTTTAAGTTGTCGTAAAGGTGTAAGAATACTGTCTTGCTCTTGTAACTGCAGTGTTTTACCTAAGGGGGATAAATGGTAGTTATCAAAAGCACATGTCATTACATAACAGCGACGCTCTGCTCGCGTTATAGCAACATAAAGCAAACGAATACTTTCTGCGTAGGCTTCATCACTCATCGCTTTTTTAGCTTCTTTTGAGCCATCAAGGCTTAAGCACAACTTGCCCTGCTTATCATGATATTCAAGATAGCTTACCGATTTATTACCAAACTTAAGTGGATCTTTATGTCGACAAGCAAAAGGCACAAATACGTAAGGGTACTCAAGTCCTTTAGAGCCATGTTGAGTGATTAAACGAATAAGATCGCCATCACTTTCTAACCTTAACTCTGCTTCAACATCATTTGTTTCTAGATGACACTGTTGTTCAAACCAATGAATTAGCTCTTGCCCCTGACTTAAACGCACACTCGCTGCTTGCAATATTTCAAAAAGATGCAACAGGTTAGTTAAACAGCGATCCTTACCAAGTACAGGCACATCAATGTGCTGGTGCATTAAATTAATTGCCATGGTGATAAAACCTTGGCGTTGCCACTGAGTTTTATAATCAACAAAAGCAAACTTTAATGTTTGATAAGCAATTTCATCTTGTTGTAGTTTATTCAGCTTTTGAGCATCAAAGCCTAATAACCCACAAGAAAGCGCAGCAATAAATAAACGTTCATTTTCTGGCAGCAATATGCCTTTGAGTAAACAAAGCAATTGTTTAGCTTGTTGTGAATGAAATAAGTTTGCTCTGTCAGATAAAAACACACTGTCTAAGCCTGCTTGTTGCAAAGCTTGTTTAATATCACGTGCTTCAGCACCGTCACGTACTAATATGGCTATGTCTTTTGGTTTAACATTAACGTTATGCTGACCGCTTTGATCATTTCTTCCAGCTAAAAGAGAGCCTATTTCATTAGCACACCAATTAGCTAGAACTGAGCGGGACGATTGGCTAACTTTCTCGGCTTTATCGCTGCCTTCTTCGTTAGCAGCATCACTGGCACTAAAATGAATAAATTGCAGCGCTTTATCATTATCTTCTGATAGAGGAATATCGTTTGTGGATTTTTTACCTGCTAATACCGCTGCATAGGGAATACCAAAACCAAAGACACTTTGCTGATCTGCTGAGTCTTGCTTGGTAAAGAGCTGATTATAACCAGAAATCATCTCAGGGGTTGAACGCCAGTTAGTATCCATCAGCCAATGGTAATCACAACCACTACGGGCATTAAGATAAGCAAAGATATCACCACCACGAAAACCATAAATGGCTTGTTTAGGATCGCCAATAAGAAACAAACCTGATTTTGCTTGTTTAGCTTCACTGCCATAATAAATAGCTTGTAAAATGCCAAACTGCTTAGGGTCGGTATCTTGAAATTCATCAATAAGCGCAACAGGGTATTGGCTAAGCAATTGTTTCGCTAATTGGTTTGAAGACTGCTCAACTGACAGTTTGTCATCAGAAGACGGGGCTTCATCATTTTGGCTTACTTTGCTCTGATATTCAGGGTTAAGACAATTTGCTAACGTATTGATAAGATCGTCAAAGTCTAACAAATTCAGCGCTTGTTTTTGTTCAATAACTTGCTGACGAATAGTATAAATTGCCGATTTTACTACAGCATAGGCTTTTGCTTTATTAATATGACTCGCAATTTTCTTTACTTGCTCTTTTACCTGCTTAACAGTTTCAAAAGCCTCAAGTAACTCAGCTTTAAACTTTGAGCGAGCATAACGTTTACCATCAATAAAAGCGTCAGGCATTTTTGCATTGCCCTGTCCTAACTCTGTCAGGGTTATTTCTTGACTAATAATGTTTTCAAGCCAAGAGATTAACAGTGCCAGTTCACTTCTTCTTTGCTCTTGATCTGCACCTTTTTTTACCAGTATTAATGCATTTTCAAATAAGTCGCTATTTGATTGCAGTGCATGTAGCGCATTGCGTGTTAAGGCAATAAACTCCTCAGCAATGCTTTCGACATTAACCACAGATAACTCACTGGTATGGCCGATAGCTTTGCTAAAGCTTGATAAAAAGCTCTGAGGCGTTGACCAAAAACTACTGAGCAGCATAAAACTGTTTTCATCAGTTTTTGCTAAAGTGCGATACCAGTCCTGACAGACTTGTAGCGTGATTTCGCTAGAGTTGGCCGCCATATTGGCATTAAAAGGCAAACCACTTGAAAAAGCATGTTGGTTCAATACTCGCTGACAAAAACCGTGAATAGTAAAGATTGCTGCTTCATCCAAAAACAATAAAGCGCGCTTTAATAAATACTCACGTTTATTCGCTTCAACGCGCTTATCAAGAGTCGCGAAATATGGCTCGTCAATACAAAGCTGCTGCCAATTATTTAATGCATCACGTATTGTGCTATCGATACGACCGCGTAACTCTTGTGTGGCATCCTTAGTAAAAGTCATTAGTAAGATCTGCTCAACGGTTAGCTCTCGCTCAAGCAACAAACGTAAATAAATGCGGGTAATATTATAGGTTTTACCAGTACCAGCACTGGCTTCAATAAGGTGTTTGCCACTTAATTCAATCGTTGCAGCATCAAGATTTTGCAGCTCAACAATTTGAGTTGATTGCTGAGCAGCGCTATCATCATTGCTTAAGGTCATTATTTATTCTCCTTAGCCGTTTTAGCCGGTGCTTTTTTAGCGCGTGCGGCAGCCCTTTTCAAAACAACTTGATAAAGGTCTTGGTATACCAATTCAATATCCCCTCGGTGGGCATCATATTGAGGACATTCTGGCCAAAAATATGCGAGGTAATCATCGTCTGATAACCCTCGAATACTCATATCACCAAGCCATAACGTTTCGAAGCGCTCTTGAGTCATTTCTGTTAACTGGCCACGTTTTTTGGTAAATACCTGCTCAGCTAAATCACCGTTTAATAGTAATGGCTGTTGCTGACCTTTAAGGTAAAGACTGACGATATTGACCAACTTTTGTTTGGCATTTTCAATGCTTGGGGCATCAAATATCTCTACCTTTTGCGCCTTAGTATTAAAATATAGGCCGATTGAAGCAGTCACTTGTTGTAATTTTAATTTTTCATCATCAACAACATTAGCATCAATGGTAAGCTGCTGTTGCTGCCACACTTGTAATATAAGTTGCTGTAAATAGATGGTGAATTTATCTTTGGCCTTCGCACTTGAACTTCGATAATGCACTAATAGGTTATTTTTAACGGAAAATTGAGTCATCAAATCAACGCTCATCCCATCAACATTAATAATTACCTTACCAATAATTTGTTCTGGGTTATCACAACTTAGTTTAATTATTTCATCACCAAACTGTTGTACGTCTTGCTGATAATCATCAAAAAGTGTCGCTGTTGTCGGTAAATCGGGAAACTTACCTGACAGCTGTGCACGAGTTTGCACAGTACATAAAGCCTGCTCTGTTTGCTCTACCTCTAAAGTTGCATTGAGTAAATCTTGGCGTAATAAATAGCTCTGTAATTGATTAACAGCAAAGGGTTCCACATCATCGAGCATGGTACTGTCATGGTCAAAAAACAAATTCAGTTGTTGCTGAGCAAAGATTCTTGTTGGGTGTTGATAGAAACGAACCAACTGCTGACTAGATACACTAATTTCAGACAGCTGCTCATCACTGATGATATTGAGTTTTTCTGAAACTTTTGGCGATGAGACTTCTTTCGGCGAGTCTTGCCCTAACGCTAGCCAGTTAGCATCAAAACTTGTCCATTTCCCCCGATAATTGTCCGTACTAAAGGCTTGCATCGCCAACTGGTAAATACCATTTTCTTGCGCAGCGTCACTATCTTCAATGTCAAACTGCCAGCCATACCCTTGCGCTAAGTACTCCATCAGCTCTTTTACCACCAGTGATGGCTGTTTTTCACCGTTGTTTTTTATATTTCGTCCCTGATAGCTCAGATATAAAGCATTTCGGGCAGAAATAATAGCTTCAAGAAATAAGTACCTGTCATCTCCTCGGCGCGATCTATCACCAAGCTTTGCTTTTGCAAGTGACATTAGATCAAAACCTAGCGGTTGACGTTGTCTTGGAAATTCACCGTCATTTAGACCTAATACCGCAATGACCTTAAAAGGAATACTACGCATAGGTAACATAGAGCAAAAAGTTACCTGACCAACCATAAATTGTTTACTGGCATCACCTTGACTAAAATGTTGCGTTAGATAATCAACAACAATGAGTAATGAGATATCATCCTCATACTCTGCATGATGACAATGCTCAACCAAGCCTGCAATGGCTTGCTCAATAATCATAATACTGGCTTCATTACTGATATTATCAGTATCAACTCGACTAAAGAGACTGTTTAGCTGCTCAAGTAAGAAGCTTTGCCATTGTGTGGCACTGCGTGATCTTTGCAGATTTTCACTAAAATATTGCAGTTGTTCGATAAAGAGCATTAGCTGACCAAGTAATTGCGCGTCGCTACCTTCGACATTGCTCAGTAATAATTGCTCTTGATAAATGTGCTCACTGTCGGCAAAGGCAAAACCACGCAGCAAACGTGATAAACCTTGTTGCCAAGTAAATGAAGCATTGGCACCTTGGCCTAATAAGCTTTGTTTATGCTCAATATCTAAGCCCCAGTGCACGCTAGCTTGTTCGAGCCAAGCTGAGATTTTGTTAAGATCTTCACCATTAATAGCAAACTTATCTGCCATGGCAGGTAGTCGTAAAAAAGCGAGTAATTGTGAGACACCAAAGCGACTATCGGGCAGGTTGAGTAATTCTGTAAATGCTGCCACCAAAGGATCACTGTCCTTTGCGCTTCTATCGGCAATAGAACAAGGTAAAGGTGGAACTTCACCAGCAATATCTTGCCAGCCACGGGTAAATACTGCGTTCACATAGGGAGCGTACTGCTCGATTTGTGGACACATCACCAAAATATCTTTCGGCGTTAGGCTTTCATCTTGGTTAAATTGATGTAATAAATAGTCATGTAGGCCCTGCACTTCTCGAAGTGCACTATGGCAACTGGTAATGACAATAGAGTCATCTTTAACAATAGGAATATTCTGCTGACTTTCGCTTTTAGCACTTTCTTGCTGTCTTGCATCGCTCAGTGAAAGAATATCATTTTGCAGTTGATGTAATATTGATGGTTGTAAATCATCATCAAGTGACTGAGTATCTAATTTAGCCTGCTCAAATAATTCTATATCAATGGTAGAGTAATCTTGTAGCATAGAAATAAATTCGCGGCCTTGCTGGCCCAGATTTGCCAACAAAGGATTACCGACAAAAGTCTGTGTATCATCAATGTCAGCTGCCCACTTAGACAAAGTAGTTAGGGCATTTTTCTCAGTAACTATATCCCCCCAATATGAGAAACAAGGATTTAAATGAAAGAAGTGCACTTCAACATGATCACTCAATGCATTGATAAAATCGAGCCACATGGGTGCCATGGTATTAAGGCCAAAAAAGCTGATTCGCGATGGAATAGTGTCTTTTTTACTTTCAATATTAGCAATAGCATCTGCTAATAATTCAACAGGATTATAAGGCAACTGTTCGATTAACAAACGCCATAATTTCCCTTGCCATTTATGTTCGCTCGATGACGTATTTTCTAAACCATCTAGCTCAAAATTTCCTTGCTGCCAACTATCTAACCATTGTGGTCTAAAAATCAAATATTGCTCATACAAATCTGCTAACTGAGTTGCTAATTGATAGCGCTTTAATTGCGCTTGTTTTTCATCAACAGTAACATTATTTTCACCGCGCCAATAAAGGGTTGCTTGAGAAAAATCATCATCCTCAATAACGCTATCTAGGGCTAAAAGTTGGTGAATACGCCAGCAGAGTACTTCTCGCGAGTATGGAGATTGATCTGGTACTTTATCATCGCTAGCCAGTGACCTTATTAGCTTCCAAAGAAACTGAGCTGGTAACGCGTAACGCATATTCATACTAATACCACGCTCTTGCGCAATAGCTAAGTTTAGCCAATGCTGCATACCGGCATTTTGAACAACGATGACTTCTTGATTAAATACACCTAGAGGAGAAAGCTGTGAAATTTTGTTGAGTAGCAGCAACAAACTTTCCATTTTGTTGGCAGGATAAAGGTAGATCAAGGTAACGCCTTAGTGAGCTAAATTAAGCTTATTTTTGATGATAAATCTAAAGCTAAATTTAACCACAAGGCGACGGTGAACACTAGCAAAATCAGTTAGGGAATTTGTTAACTGTTTAATTTACTTCTAGTTTGGCTTACCTAATAAAGTCTAAATGTTCTTGATAAAATTTACCAAGTAAAGGCACTTTATATTCTTTCCCTTGAATAGCAGAATATAAACCTACTGCCCAAGCTAAAATCACTGCAAAATTTAATCCCCAGCCAATTAAAGGAATTAATGAAAGTAAGGCACCAGTAATAATTAAACCTAAAGATTGACGTAAATGAAAACTGGCCAATGATGATTGGTGTTTATCATAAATCACCATAGCAACAACCCAACC
>Ga0105359_10005102_pt1 | contig 10317 bp, 7 predicted proteins | sample GOMGulsemesocosm_6_FD_83659 | JGI IMG/M metagenome (GOLD analysis project Ga0105359, IMG submission 83659) | Methane-oxidizing microbial communities from mesocosms in the Gulf of Mexico - GOM8C Gulf of Mexico | ecosystem: Environmental > Aquatic > Marine > Cold seeps | place: Gulf of Mexico... | reverse complement strand
TGTAATACGCATAGTCCATTTGATCCAAGTAAAGCCGCAATTCGTCAAAGTAATTTATGTTTAGAAATAGCCTTACCGACTAAACCAATGAATGATATCAATGACGAGAATGGCGAAATCGCACTTTGTACTCTTTCTGCATTTAACTTAGGAGCTATTGACTCATTAGACGAATTAGAGGGATTAGCTGATTTAGCTGTTCGTGCCTTAGATTGTTTACTTGATTATCAAGATTACCCTATTGCAGCAGCAGAAAGCGCCAGTATGGCACGAAGAACGCTTGGTATAGGTGTTATTAACTATGCTTATTACCTTGCTAAGAATGGCCTTTACTACTCAAATGGTAGTGCAAACAACTTGACACATCGCACCTTTGAAGCCATTCAATTCTACTTATTAAAAGCGTCAAATGAATTAGCCAAAGAACAAGGTCCATGTCCTAAGTTTGATGAAACTCGTTTATCTCAAGGGATATTACCGATTGATACTTATAAAAAGGCAATTGATGATATCACTGGTGAGCCGCTTCACCTTGATTGGGAAGGTTTACGTCAAAGCATTAAAGAGCACGGGGTTAGAAACTCTACTGTATCGGCCTTAATGCCGTCAGAAACTTCATCACAAATTTCCAATGCAACCAATGGTATTGAACCACCACGCGGCTTGATCAGTATTAAAGCCAGTAAAGATGGTATTTTGAAACAAGTTGTTCCTGAGTATGAAAAACTTAAAGGAAACTACGAATTACTGTGGAATATTCCTGATAATCAGGGCTACTTAGAGTTAGTAGGCATTATGCAAAAATTTGTTGACCAAACCATATCAGCGAATACCAATTATGACCCAAGTAAATTTGACGGTGGAAAGGTTCCTGTTAAGCAAATATTAAAAGATATTCTAACAGCTTATAAACTTGGTGTTAAAACAATGTATTATCATAATACACGTGACGGTGCTAGCGATGACGTTGAAGTAGAAGACGATAGCTGTGCTGGCGGTGCTTGTAAAATATAGCTTCGTCAGAAACACCTCATTTTTGATACCCAAATACTAAACAAAAATAAAGAGCCTAGCTAACTAAAACTAGGCTCTTATTACTACAGTGATGTAGTCCCCTAAAGGAAGAAATCCATGACGTATACCACGTTTAATCAGACACCTAATAATGCTTTACTCGAACCTATGTTTTTGGGTAACACCGTCAATGTTTCACGCTATGATCAACAGCGTTATATGGCTTTTGAAAAATTAATAGAAAAACAACTTTCCTTTTTTTGGCGCCCTGAAGAAGTAGATGTATCAAAGGATAGAGCTGATTGGCAGGGTTTAACTGAATCTGAAAAGCATATTTTCATCTCTAACCTAAAATACCAAACGCTATTAGACTCAATGGCCGCTCGTTCAGTGAATGCAGTATTACTTCCGTTAGTTTCTTTACCTGAAGTTGAGACTTGGGTAGAAACGTGGGCGTTTAGTGAGACTATTCACTCTCGCTCTTACACACATATTTTACGCAATTTATTTACAGAGCCTGGTGAAGTTTTTGACGATATAATCGTTAATCCTGCTATTTTAAAGCGTGCCTCAAGTATTGCTAAATACTTTGATGAGGTAATTCTTACTACCCAATTATTACAATCTCAAGGGGAAGGCACTTATGAAGTTGAAGGTAAAACCATTGAGGTTAATACCAGAAAACTTAAAGAGCGTTTGTACCTAGCCGTTTGTTCTGTTAATGCCCTTGAAGCCATCCGTTTCTACGTTAGTTTTGCTTGTTCATTTGCATTCGCTGAGCGTGAGTTATTAGAAGGCAATGCAAAAATAATAAAACTAATTGCCCGTGATGAAGCCTTACATTTAACGGGCACACAACATATTCTCAATCTTTGGAAAGATGGCAAAGATGATCCTGAAATGAAGATTGTTAGTGAAGAGATGCGTGATGCTGGCTTACAAGTATTCCTGGATGTTGTTGACCAAGAAAAGGAATGGGCTGATTACTTATTTAAAGATGGCTCTATGATTGGTCTAAATGCCGAAATATTAAAGCAATATATTGAATATATTTCAAACTCACGTCTTAGCGCTCTTGGTTTTGATGCCCCATTTGACATCAAAAGCAACCCATTGCCATGGATGAATGCTTACCTAGTTAGTGACAATGTACAAGTAGCTCCGCAAGAGACAGAGATATCAAGCTATTTAGTTGGACAAGTTGATTCATCTATTGATGCTGATGATTTTGATGACTTTGATTTATAATCACTATGGATGGCTGTTCACGTCTAAATTTAGACGGTTATAGTAACTATGAAAGCTAAAAATGCAGCTCCAGACATGAAAGTCACTATGACGTTGCAACCTAAGATTAGTGTACAGGGTAAAGTTGTTCATTATGTAAACAATGAACAAACTTTACTTGAATGCCTGGAATCGGCCGGTGTTGAAGTTCATTATCATTGTCGTGATGGCTTCTGTGGTGCCTGCAGAGTGACCTTGACGGAAGGAGAAATCAACTACCCATTAGGTGAGCCGTTAGCCTATGTCGGAAAAGGTGAGATTTTAGCTTGCTGTTGCGTGCCGGTTACTGATATACACTTAGCTATAGATGAATAACCCCCCTCTCCTTAACTAACATCCAAATGTAACTCTATCCCCGCCATTACTCGACTAATCTCAGGTGATAATAGTGAAAATAAACTATCAAACTCACTTTGCTTATTATTATTAATAGCGATATCAAGCGCCTTTGTTGCTTCAAAAAGGTCCATTGCACCAACAGAGCAAGCAACCCCTTTTAATGTATGGGCGAGATGCTTCGCAGCACCAATATCTTGCTCTTGTATTGCACTTTCTAGCTTTTGTCCATCTAAGTGATGATCTTGATAAAACATCACCAAAATCTCTTTAAATAACGCCTGGTCTCCTAAGACGTTATTCACACCTACAGCAAAATCAATTCCGTCATAGTTCACTTCATCTGTATTATTAGTCTCTTCTGGCAGGCCATTATCAGTGGCAATAAAGCCCGATTCGATAGGGTTTGTTTCTTCTTCAGAAATTACAATGGTCTTGACATCAACAACTTGATTACGACCATTTTCTTTAGCAAAATATAAGGCACTATCTGCCTGTTTTAATAATTCATCAATTGTTAAAGAGTCACTTTCAGCTAGAACTAAGCCCACACTGACTGTAATATTAATATCATTGGCTATATTCTGCTCATCAGTAATACTGATATGGCTTTGTTCTATTTGTTGCCTTAACCTCTCACAAGCAATACAGGCATCACCACTGCTAGTATTTGGCAAGCATACCGCAAACTCTTCGCCGCCAATTCGTCCGACGATATCATAATCTCGAAAAACTTCAGTCATGATCTTGCTAAAAGTACGTAGAACCTGGTCACCGGCATCATGACCAAAGTTATCATTTACTTGTTTAAAAAAATCAATGTCAAACATGGCTACAACTAATGGTTGACCGGCTCGACTAGCTAAGCTGATTGCATTAGTGCCAAGCTCGAAAAAACTACCTCGATTATTTAAACTGGTTAAAAAATCAGTCTTCGCTAAATATTCTAATTGCGCGGTTTTTTCCTTTAATCTTATTGCTGTTCTAATGCGGGCGAGTAGTACTTTGGCAACATAAGGCTTAATAACATAATCCCCTGCCCCTAATTCTAAAGCCGCGACAACTTCATCTTCATCTGTTGAAGCAGATAACATAATTACCGGAGTTTGAGCACTAATAGTGTGCTCTTTAATTTTTACTAATGTTTCTAATCCGGACAAACCTGGCATGTACATATCAAGTAAAATAAGATCAACTGATATGGCTTCTAATTGGGCAAGAGCATCTTCACCACTATCACAGCATATGACTTGATAACCAGCCGCACTAAGATCAAACTCCAATAACATTTGAGTATCTTTTGCGTCATCAACAACAAGTATCTTATTTTCTTTTTCTAAATTCATGGTACTGGTACCTAACTACAAATTAATTTAAATCTATATTTTAACAATGTACATGGTTCTTAATATTTTGTTAAGCTAGATAGCTAAGAACTCTGCTAATTCCTTTGAATTAAAAGGTTTTCTCAGCACTGGATAGTCCCAACTTCTATCTTCAATAGCAATGTAGCCGCTAATAGAGAAGATATTAATATCAGGTGATTTCTCTTTTACCATGATAACGGCTTCTTTACCTGATAAATCAGGTAAGATCATGTCAGTGATAAATATATCAAAAATGATATCAGAATTGATTTTTTCGATCAGTTGCTCCTTGTTATTTGCAACAACAACGTTAGCCCCTTTACTCTCTAGAAATAATGCGACAAATTCCGCAATACTAATTTCATCATCAAGTACTAAAATATTGGTGTTTTGGTAGCTTAATGAAGCTAATTTCGAATCATTAGCTGAATACTTTTCTTTTAATTCTTTGCATTTAAAGACCAGAGTAAAGTGAGCACCACCAAGGTCACATTCACCTTCAACCTGAATCAAGCCGTTGTGTTTATACATAGTGCTATAAACATTTGCCAAGCCGATACCATTACCTTTATTTACTGATTTAGAGCTATAAAAAGGATCAAATATCTTAGTTAAGTTCTCTTTTGCAATACCTACCCCACTATCTTTGACATGAATCTCTAAACGGTTGCCATTAACTATATTTGCAGAAATTTCAATTTGCCCACTTAGGCCTTTTTCCTGAATTGCATCTTGAGCATTCAACACTAAATTCAACAAAATATTTATAAACTCACCTTGAGGAAAGGTAATCGAACAATGGATCGGCTGAAAATTAAAATTGATATTGATAGTACTTAACAATAATTGCTTAAATAAGTATTGGTTATCATAAATGTCTTGAATAGGGTCAAAACTGACAACTTTTACCGTAGGTTTGCGAGTAAAAGCTAATAAGCGCTCCGTAACATCCTTACCTTTATCAATAGCATTTTTAACTCGATCAATATAAGAGGAGATATCTTGTTCACCACGAGAGAATTTTATTTCTAACATCTCTATGGCACCAAGGGCAACACCTAATACATTATTAATATCATGAGATACGTTACCAAACGTATTACCTAATAAGGCTAATCGATTAGAGATGATTTGCTGTTGCTCTTTTCTAAATTTTTCCGTGACACTTTCAACAATCCAAATGTAAATGCCTTCATCGGCTTCATAGGTCACCGATAAATCAAATACCGTTGTATATTTATCAAAACTGACATTAGTTTCTTTTATCTGCCCCTGTTGCTTCGCTAATTTTTTGTATTCCATGTACTCCGTAATGCTAAAATTTATATAGTTAAAAAGTACTGAACTAGCGCCATCGTGGTGGGGGGAGATATCTTGGTATACGACATTATCATTATCATCAATAAAAAATATAGGTACCTTGATGGTAAAATTAACCATAGCTAAGAGCTTTAACTTCTCAAAGAGATCTTCACTACGTGTTATGTCTTTATAAACACCAAATACAGCTAGTGCAATACCATTACTATCTCTTTCAACCTCTGCAATTATCTCAACTTTCACCTTTTGACCATTAGGTTGAATCAGAGTAGTTTTGAGGTAAAATGGCTGCTGTTGGTGAATTGCATTATGAAAACTGGTGCGAAACTTAGGTCTGTCTCGAGGTAATAGAGCGTCCACAGCACTTTCAAAGTTTGGAGTTATTGATTTATTCGATATCCCATGAATACGAAAAATTTCAGCGGACCAGTCAAGGGTCTCAGATTTTATATCAAAGCGCCAATGTCCTGAATTACTGATACGTTCAGCTAACATTAACCAATCATTTTGTTTTTTTAATTGCACTATCATATTCTTAGTATCAGTGACATCTTTCACTGTACCAAACATTAAACTTGCTCTGCCATCAATGCGTTCAACTACCTTGCCCACGGCATGTAGCCAAATCTTGTTTCCCTTATCGTTGGTAATAGGGATAGTAACATCAAAGCGTTCGATGTCGCCTTTCAAATGCTGTTGAATTTTTACATGGATATCTTCTAACGTGTGGCTATTTACATGCTTCTCCCAAAGACCACTCGTTCCAACTTGTTCCTGATCAGCATAACCAAGCATTTTCATTAGCTGAGCAGAATAAAAAATTTGTTCATTAACAATATCCCATTGCCAATAAGCCTCGTCAATCCCAGTAAGGACTTTGTGTGTTAACTCTAGTGATTGTGAGTTCAAAATAGTTCATCCTCATCATCAATATCATTGCCATGATCAATTTCATCATTTTCAGTATTTAATTGTTGCAGTTGATCAACACTGTTTAATGCTTGATCTAGCAGTTGAGTAACTTCTAAGAAATTAATATCATCTTGACTGTGTTTTTTTAATGCACCATGAACCAAGTCTGTTAAGAAGTCTTCTTGGTCTTGAGTCATATCTAAAATATGAAAACTCGTGCCCATCTTTTGCACGATTTCATTCATCACCTCTTGTTGATGGTGTTTAGATATTGCTACCATTTTTTTCGTGGTGCCAACCGCTTGTTTAATTTGTTCTTGCACGCTAACTAATGAGTTTTTATAAGTTATAAACGCCATTCTTGCGCCTATACACTCAATAACAGAGGCTAGGGCATCAATGTAGATATCAGTATCAACAGTACCTTCTTCGAGGTTAAGGATGAATAAAGAAACAAGCGCATGATTAAAAATGGTTCTTGAGCCAAACCGATAAAGTCGAGGCTTTACCTTTAGTAACTCCATTACTTCTATTTCCACTGGTGAACAGATGCCCTTTTGAGCACTAAAGAAACTTGGCGTATCATTGATTGGGTAAAAGGCAATACAACCATGCAAGTCCATACTATGAAAGTAAGAGAAAACTTCATCTCTAATTTGCTCATAGGTAAAACAATGGTTCAGTTTGGAGGTTAATTGCATGCAGCTTCCATATTTAGAAGCTTGAGCCATTGAGACATTGATTACATTATTTTTAGATTTTATTTCATCTTCAAAGCTATGGATTTTGTCCTGATAATCAATGAGTTTTTCTAGTTTTGAATTAAGCGCTAATAAAGAAAATGGTTTTGCTAAAAAGTCATCTGCACCGCACTCTAACCCCTTAAGGATAGCCTCTTCAGTTGCCATGCCCGAATACAGTACAAATGAGGTCGGAGAGTTTGTCTGATTATGTTGAAGCTTAATCCAATCAGAGCCTTTTTCATCACCAATATGTTCATCAACTAAGGCAATATCAAAATGAATATTTTCACGTAGTAAGTCCTGCGCAAGTGATAAATTATTAGCACATTTAACATCGAAGCTATCTTCTAAGCTTTCAGCCAAGAGTTTTAAGTATTCAATATCATCATCAATAATCAACAAATTGTGCTTTATCATTGTAAAGTTCCTTTTTGTGCTTTATTAATACCAAACGCATTCATATATCGACCAATTTAGCTGCGTTATTGATTTTGAGAAGGAAATAACCATTCTCTTTGCTCAATGCCTTGCCTTGCCTCTAAGCCTTTTAATTCTCGCTAAGTGATCAATTAACTAGTCCGATTGGTATAACACCATTTAACCATGCCAAATATAACTCGCTGTCACTAACGTGCCTTGCTCTTCGTACTCTAAGGTATCACACAGTTGATTTACTAACTCGACTCCGCGGCCACTTAGCTGTACACCATCAACCATCGCATGACTGTTATCTTTCAACACATTGACAATATCAAAGCCATTGCCACTATCTTTGATATTTATAATCATCTTTCCACCATGAGACAATGGGAAATATTTCAATGATATGCGAACAAAATTCTCAGAGGCATTCATTTCGCCTTGAGCAAGTTTATCTAGTCGCTTCGCTCGTTCATTAAAATACTGGCTAAAACCTTCTGCAGAGTCTTTTAATGATGAATTTAATTCCAACACACCGTGATCAAGTGCATTAACAAACAGTTCTGTTAATATAGTATATAAACTCTGCCAGTGCTCCCCAGCTCCTTCTAAATCATTAATTTGACTCATCACTAACGGAATTGGATTAACCGTTTTCAAAAGCTTACCCGTTAAATGTAAATGATAACACCAGGTTGGTAATCCCTTTTGCTCTCGAGTAAAGTAATTATCTTCTTCGGTAAAACCTTCTGGAATAGTGACCTTATTGCTAAATTCAACTTGTTGCCAACCACTACAGGGAACATCAACTAGAGAAATATCATCTTCTTGCTCACAGTGTTGGCAAAAATCATCAAGACTAGCTAAGACACTATTGACAAGATCTTTCTTAGCTATGCCTTCAATAGCGGCTCGTTCAAAACGCGCAAAATCAAAAAGCTCCCCTGCCTCATTTCTTGCCTCGACAATACCATCGGTGATAAATACTAATCTATCCCCTTTGTTTACCTGAACAGCATCAAGCTGAACATCAGATAGTAACTCCGGTAAAATACCTAAAGGGGGATGTGTTGAGGAAAATTGTCTCTTAATATCGGCCTCTTCATTAAAGAGGTAACCATCTGGTAAGCCAGCATTAAAAACGTAAACTGACTTTTCATGTTCAGAAATACAAGCAAAGCTTGCGGCAAAAAATAGATCTCCGGGCAACAATGTATGCATTTGCCGGTTGAGTTGAGCAACGATGTCTAAAATTGAAAAACCTTTTTTTGTCATTGCTCTAAAGGTTTCTGTAACAGGAATAGCACCAATGGAAGAGCGTAAGCCATGACCGGTAAAGTCACCAAGAAGAATGTGAATATCACCATTAGGACGTTGAGCACTAAGATGAATATCACCACTAAAAATAGTCGCCGCTTTTTTAATAACTCCGATTTTATCTAGTGCAAAATTCCTTGCCTCTATCACATCAGACATCATTTTTTCAGCCAGCTCGGCATCATTTTGTTGCTCTTGCTGAAGACCTTTTACCTGTTCAACCAAATCACTTATTCTTTGTATTGCCTTTATTTTTGCTTTAAAAACTTTAGGAGAAAAAGGCCTTACCAAAATACTGTCACCACCGGCCTCAACACTATCAATAAATGCTTGTTCGTTATCCATGCTAGTAATAAAGATAAGTGGTGCTAAGTTACCTATCCCAGACAGCTTCTTAATTCTTCTCGTTGCTTCAAAACCATCCATAATGGGCATATTGATATCCATCAAGACAAGGTCCGGTTGGTGCTTGATATACATCTCTACGCCACTTGCACCATCATTGGCAACAACCACTTGGTAGTTTTCTTCTTGTAACAGCACTGACAGCAATTTACATTGCATTTTAGAATCATCAACCACTAACGCTAGCTTCTGGTTTTTAGGCATCTCACATCCTTAATCTTAAGGTAAAAGCAAAGTTCTGTCTTACCATAAGAGCTGATAATAATAGTATTATTCGATCGTCATTAAGCGCTGAAATTGAGCTATTTCCAATATTTTTCTTACCGTATCACTCGGTTTAGATATGATTAATTGGCCCGCATAAAGTTGTACATGGTCTTTTAGCAATAAGATCATGCCAAGTGCAGAGCTATCCATATATTGGGTTTGCCTTAAATCCAATATATAGGTTAAATCTTTAGTCGTTACACTACTGTAAGCATCACGAAATTGCTGATGTAACGAGAAATCGAACCGCTCATCTATTGCAATAACTATTTGTTTACCATCGGTAGAAAGTTTACTGCTAATAGTCATAGATATCTTCCTTTTAGTTTGAAAAGTTTAGTCAGGTTGAAATAAGTCAAAATAAGTCAACATCACCCTCATCCATATTTAATTGCTTAACGCTACGCGAGTCTTCTGATTTTCTAGTTTCAAGATAGACCTGTTGGCAAGTTGTTTTGAGTTTTACTAATTGTTGATGAACAGCAATATGCTGATTTTTATCAAATGTTGCCAAGACATCACTTATCTCATGAATACTACTAATATTCATTTGTATGGATTCTAATGATTGACGGGTTAAATCTTCAAATTGCAATGAACGCACACCAATACCAACTGCCTCTGTTATTTTAGGTGCTATGATGGAAAGCTCTTCTACACTAGCATTTGTTTGAGTGTTAACTTCTTCAACATGAGTCATCATCAAGGACATTTTTTCTTTTGCTTCTAGCGTTGATGTCATATCGGCCGAAGCCATCGCTTCTACAGATTCACGTAACTTAGCAATAATCTCTTTGCCTTTATTAATTTCAGTTCGAATATCTTGATTAAGCTCAGTTGAGCCAACGGATAAGCTACGAACTTCATTGGCAACAACTGCAAAACCGCGACCGGCTTCTCCCGCACGTGCAGCTTCAATCGCTGCATTT
>Ga0105359_10005099_pt1 | contig 10319 bp, 7 predicted proteins | sample GOMGulsemesocosm_6_FD_83659 | JGI IMG/M metagenome (GOLD analysis project Ga0105359, IMG submission 83659) | Methane-oxidizing microbial communities from mesocosms in the Gulf of Mexico - GOM8C Gulf of Mexico | ecosystem: Environmental > Aquatic > Marine > Cold seeps | place: Gulf of Mexico... | reverse complement strand
CTTTTTGACCGTGAGATTAATGTCTTCCAGCACCCGGGTAAATTGCTGTTGCTGCCAAAACCATGGTCTCCGAATCGGGTAGTCAACAGAGACGTTTTTAAGAGAGACGATATTTTCTCTGGCCTCAATAATGTCTGGACGTTCAATTTTGTGCGGCAGGGATGCAAGAAGTTTTCGGGTATAGGGGTGCAGAGGATTTTCTAATACAGTGCTGACCTCGCCCCGTTCAACCGCGATACCTTTTTCCATCACCAGTACTTTGTCGGCATAGTGTGCAACCAGTCCCAGATCGTGGGTAATTAATAGCAGTGCAGTGCCTTCGGCTTTGGCCATTTCTAAGAGGATATCCAGAACCTCCTTTTGTACAAGACAGTCAAGGGCGGTGGTGGGCTCATCGGCAACTAACAGCTGTGGTCTCATCATCAGGCTGGATGCGATCATGATGCGCTGTCGCATGCCGCCTGAAAACTCGTGCGGGTATTTTTCCAGACAGGATTCCGGGTCTCTAATTTTTATGCGTGTCAGTAATTCGATCGCGCGTTTCTTAATTTTTTCTTCGCTGGCTTGCGTGTGGTATCGCATGGCTTCGCATAGCTGAAAACCAATTTTCAGGGTGGGGTTCAGTGACACCATGGGTTCCTGAAAAATCATACTGATTTTTTGGCCTCTCAGTGTCTGCCATTGGTCGTTGGTGAATTGGGAAAGTTCCCGGCCTTCGAATGACAGTGAGCCCCCTGAGACAAATCCATTCCCCGGTAGCAGGCCGAGCAGGGCTTTGGCCATCATGGTTTTACCTGATCCACTTTCACCTACAATCGCCAACACCTCGCCGTGATCGAGCGAAAAACTTGCGCTTGACACTACCTCTTTGCGGCCGCCTCCCTGTGTAGGAAAGGCAATACACAAATCCTTGACCTGCAGTACTGCTTGTTCATTACTTAGTGTGTTCATACTGTTAAGGAGTTTCCTCTTGCAGTGTCCGCAAACGTGGGTCCCACTTGTCTCTGAGCGCGTCGCCAATTAAATTGATGGCCAGTAAGGTAAACGTAATCGCAAGGCCTGGAAATATACCCATCCAAGGATTGAGACCTAAATAATTCCGACTGTCTGCCAACATGCCACCCCAAGAGGGAGCGGGAGGAGGAACACCTAGGCCTAGGAAGCTCAGTGCGGTCTCAGACAACACTGCAGCGGTAAATATCGAAGTTGAAATCACCACGACAGGCGTAATGCAGTTGGGCAGTATATGGCTGAATAAGGTAACCCACTCGCTGTTGCCGAGTAGGCGACTGGCTTCGACGAATTCTTTTTCCCGCAAGGACAATACCGTGCCCCTGACGATGCGAGTAATAGAGGGCGTGTAGGCGATGCCAAGCGAAATAATGATGCCCATTTCATTCGGTCCTAACACAGCCATGATGCCAAGCACCAAAAGCAGGCCGGGAAAAGCCATGATGCTGTCAATTATCACCATCGCAATACGATCTAGCCAGCCGCCAAAATAACCTGTAATAGCTCCCACTAATGCACCCAGTACAATCGCGAATGTAACTGCCGCGGTGCTGACGCGCAAACTGGTGAAAGTGCCTTCGGCAATGCGGGTGAATACGTCTCGACCATATTCGTCGGTACCAAACCAGTGACTGAGGGAAGGGCTGGAGAAACGATTGAGGAAGTCTGTCTCAACAGCGTCATAAGGGCTAAAAAGATTACCCAAAAGTGAGGTGGTAATAACAATAAACAGGATGCTGTATCCAGCTAGTGCGTTTCCTTTCAATGAGGTAATCATTTGTGAGAATGCTAGTTTCATGTGGGCCCCTACAGCTTTACACGTGGATCAAAAAGTGGATAGAGCATATCTATCAACAGGTTGATCATCACGTAGGTTGTGGAGACGAGAATCATAATGCCCTGCACCATCATGTAGTCTCTGCCATTGATGCTTGTTACCAAGAGTCGCCCCAGTCCCGGCAGGGTAAAGACAGTTTCAATGACCGCCGCTCCACCAAGTAGTGAACCCATAATGAGTCCAATGAGGGTCAGTGTGGGGATAAAAGAATTTTTCAAGGCATGACGAAAGAGCACGGTCATTTCGCCTAGGCCTTTTGCTCGTGCGTGGGTTATGTAGTCGAGCTGAAGAATGTCGATCGTCGTGGAGCGGACCATTCGCAGAATACCTCCCATCTCTGTTAGTACCAAAGTCGCGATGGGGAGAATGAGAAATTGTATACCCTCTGTCAGGTTCTGCAGGGGAGATATATAGCCCACTGTGGGCAACCATTGTAGTTGTACTCCAAAAATCAGAATGAGGGCGATGCCCAACCAGAAACTGGGAATAGACATGCAAAACACAGCAAACACAACAATCCAGCGATCGGGCATCTTGTTGTGCTGCCAGGCGGCAATTGTGCCCGCTAGAATGGCGATCAAGGCGGCGAAAATCACACTGATGACGACAACTTGTGCGGTCACTCCAAAACGTTGAATCATGGCTTGTAGTACGGGTTCGCCGGTGACGATGGAGGTGCCGAAATCTAACTGTAAAAGCTTTTTTATCCAATCGATATATTGAAGGTGAATGGCTTGATTTAAACCCAGTTGCTCACGCATTTGCGCAATGAGCTCGGGGTTTTTAACATCCCCCATCACCAACAAAACAGGATCGCCCGGCACCAAACGCATCACCACAAAGACGGTGAGGGTCACACAGAATAGTGTGGGCACAATCATCAAGAGGCGTTTTAAAAAATAGGACAGCATTAGCGGGATAGCCCCCAAGTGTTAAATTTTTTCATTGATACTGACATTCCAAAGTCGGGGTTTAACACCAGACCACGTGGTGTAGCCCTCTAGGCGATTGGATACCACATCGATGATAGGAGCATTGTATAAATTGATAACGGGTACTTCCTGCATCATGCGCTGGTGGATCTGGTCAAACAATATTTGTTGCTGGCTTCCTGTTGCCATAGCCGCTTGTAGTAGTAGATCTTTGGCTAATTTATCGTCCCAGCGATTGGGTGTCTGCTTTTTGTCCCCCATTAATGTGTGATAGTTCATGAATGCACTCAGCCTCGGCGAGTATTCAAAAGACATCAGTTGATAGTTGCCCTCGAAGTAATTGCCCAGCAGGGTGGCGAGTTCCATGACTTCAATCTTGATATTAAATCCCGCTTTTTTAAACATGGCCTCTGCGATCATCGCATTGTCAAAATACGCCTGTTCCTCGCGGGTTGTTTTAATCACGATTTCTTCGCCTTGATACCCTGCTTCCTGTAGTAGTGCTTTAGTCTTTTCCAGATTGTATTCGTAGGCAATGGCGTGAGCATCGGTATGGTTTTTGCTGCTAAGGGGAATGGTTGAAGGGTTATGTTTCGCCAGGCCCAGTGATGATACATCTGCAAAAGTCTTCATTTCAAGGGCGTGGGAAAGGGCTTGCCTGATGCGAACATCCGAGAGCAGGGGATCGTCGGTTTGCATCAGTAAAGTACGTCTAGATAAGCCCGGGTGATCCAGTGTGCTTAGGCGTTTACTGCTGCGCAGTTCTAATGCAGTAATGGGGGCCATTGATCCCGACAAGTCCACTTGGCCCGATATCAGAGCGGCTTTGGTGGCCATTAAATCTGTAATGACCATAAAACGGAGTTGATCAACTTCGGCGACTTTTTTTCCAGCCAGTCCTGAGGGTGTATCTGTCCGAGGCTGGTAAGCATCAAACTTTTTGAGCAAGACATAGCGGCCTTTTTTCCATTCACTGAATTTGAAAGGCCCGGTTGCAATGGGTTTCAGCCAGCGGCCGGTCTCGTCCCAGGAATCTGGGTGTAATACTGCGACCGGGCACTGAATGTAGGCAAGCTTTTCCAGGAAGACGTTGCTGGGTCTGTCCAATTGAAATTCAATCGTCTGCTCATCGATGGCCTCTACAGATAGTATTTTCGCGCCCATTTTACCGTTGTAGAAAGGTAAACACTGAAATCCGCTCGAGGGATCCAGGATCTTCTCCCAGTTCATTTTTACATGAGCTGCGAGCACCGGCTCTCCGTTGTGGAATCGGAGGTCGTCTCTCAAAGTAAAACTGTAGGTTTTTAAGTCCTCAGAGATGTCGTAGCGAGATGCCGCCATTGGCGCGATACTCAGGTCTCCCCGATGCACCACCAGCGGTTCTACCACATGAATTAATACGTCATCGCTAAAGGAAGATCGATTGACACCGGGATTGGAGCTTCTCATCACCCCCGAAGATATGCGTATTTCTGTCGCTTGCTCAGCGGTGTTATTTTGCGCTGCCTGCTCGGGCCACCAAAGGCTCAGGAGCAAGGCTGTCGCGGCAAAGAATATCAGCGTTCGCATGTTCAGCCTTTAGTCGGTTAAGCTATATTCTGTATAAGTATGCGTATCATAGGGGCGGGGAGCAATCCACATTTTCCCAAGACTGGCGTCCAATAAAATGGTGGCAACGGTTGAAGACGTATCACCTCCAGGGCCTTGGTCAGGTTCTGCGCATACCCCGTTGGGGTTATCAAATTTATCAGAAAATGCAGAGATAAAGTGTTCAATATTCAGATCGCCGATGTTTGCAGACAGGGCCTCTCTGACCCGCCTCGCTCGATGTAGGGAGCAGGAAGCTACTTTCAGACCTTCATCTTTAACTTTCGCCAAAGCGCCGTAGGATTCAAAATGATTGGCGTGCACCAGTAATCCATTCTCAGGTTGTAGCCAAAATGTTTCGCCCGGGGTTGTTTCAAGGTTAACGGCTTCGCCGGAACAATGACTGAGCATTAAATTAGTTGAAAAGGATTTAGGCGAGCTCAATGCTATTCTTATGGCCGCTGAATAGTTGTTCTGAGAGAGAATTTTTCGGCGCACAAAGGGAATTGGGATACCGCCGGGCTGGTTATCGCGATCACATTTCAGGAAGTTGCCAGTAAGCGCAATACCCTCACTGTTGATACCGCAGCGAGCCAGGATGCCAGCTTCGGTATGGATTAATAGTTTAGGCCCTTTGTCGGGAGTGATTCGTAGGACGATGGATGTCTCTGCACACTCGTCCTGCCAGTCCCAGTTTTGCCCGTGCAGGACCTTGCCCGACGCCGAGGCTGAAGGTAGGGCGATTGCACCGGTACAGCCATCTGTAGGCGAATTCACTTCTTTGTTTTGCCCATAAAGGATCTCTGTGCGGCAGTTGAGTGCCAGAATCTCCTCGGTATTAACGCCAGCGCCCTGAGCTATTCCTTCAATCTCGATAAAAAGTGCCGACTCCTCTTTTTTAAGTCGGGGAATGAATGACGAAGCGGTCTGGCACGCTTGCGCCCAACTAATGCCCTCTTCAGCGAAGGACGATTTATAGTTGGCTATTCCTTGCAGGATATACTGCTGCGCTTTGCTACCATACTGAAGGCCCCGTTCGCTCGCATTACCGCTGATATCAATAATTGGAAAAGCGCTTGTTCTTAACGTTTGCGTCACAAATATACTCCATTTGTAGACAGTTGTGTCGAAGTGGGCAGATTCTCGTCGTGAGACCAATGCATAAAACTGCCCGTTTACAGAAGAGAGCTTCTCGTTTGCTCGATCTTCTAGAGTGAATCTTAATTCACATTATACGGATGGGCGCTCGATGGCAAGATAAATGTGAATTTTAATTCATGTTAGAGGCTTTGTTTTCCATCCGTGTATAATTGAGGTATAAGTGCTGTTGTAAATCATCAGGAAGAGACCGTGAACGCCAAAAAACAACGTCGTGACACAAAACCCCGAAAGTTACCCAGTCAACAGCGCTCAATTGAGAACGTAGAGCGTATATTGAATGCGGCGGCGGCCGTGCTTGCAGAAGGTGGCTATGACAATTTGAAGACGGTCACCATTGCCAAGAAGGCCGGCTCGGCAGTGGGGTCTGTATATCAATATTTTCCCAATAAGCATGCCATCATGACGATGTTGGTTGAGCGCTGGCTGGCCTCGGATGTACGGGCCCTGGATAGGGTCGAAGCTCGGGCAGATGAATACGATTCCATTGTTGATGAGTTTACCGACCTAGCGAAAATTATGATCTCCGATTACAAAGAGCAAGAGGGTTTGCTTTCGTTGGTCAACATTATTCATAGTATTCCTGAGCTCCACGAGATGGAGGAAGCTCATGACAAACGCTTTGCTAAAAGGCTTGCGAAGATCATTGATCGTCATGACCTGAAAGCTGATGGCGACGAAAAGCTTGCTCTTGCAGGCTATTTCACGATCATTGTCGACGCTACGGCAATGTCTATTGTCACCGATACGAAAAAACGTGCGGCCTTAAAGACCCAATTTTTAGGCCATTCGATCAGAGATTTGTTTGAGCGCTATCTTTAAGAGTAGTCATGCCCATGCTCTCGGGCCCTGTCCCTGAGAGCTGTTTGTAGCGTTCCAGAATATAGATGTCCAGTTAAACCTTTGCCCATGCTCTATGGCAATTTCGTTGAAATAAAGTGTTTTTAAGCCGCGCTAGGTTTATTTTGGAATTTGTGTCTTTAATCTAAATGTGAAAAATAATTCACTTTTTATTGACAGCTCCGGGGCCCTATGGTCAACTGCTTAATGTGAATAAAACTTCGTCTTTGTTGTGTTTAGGTTTCACACAATACATAAAAATAAAAATGAAGTGGGGCATACTCTTCCCACGCCAGGAGCAAGAAAATGAAATTATTCGATACAAGATCCTTTTTATTCAAGCTGGGCGTTTCCGCACTAGCCTTGCAGGGGAGCCTGTCTGCTTATGCGGCAGGTAGTGAAGATTTTTTTGAACTTGAAGAAATCGTTGTTGAAGGTTCTCGTTTGCCAGAGGATCTCGGTTCTTTTGCAGGTTCTGTCACCGTTTTAAACGAATTCGATCTCGCGCAGCAGACCAAGATCAGTAACGACTTGGGTGAAATTCTCGGTAATACGGTACCCGGGATGGCAGTGTCGAAGGGGAATAATGCATCGAATTATGGACAAATGCTCAGGGGGCGAAAACCTGCCGTGTTGATTGACGGAGCGCCTCAAACGATTCCTTTACGAGACGTTGCTCGGGATATTCGAATTATTAGCCCCGCTGCAATTGGTCAAATTGAAGTGATACGTGGCTCCACCGCACTATATGGCATGGGCGGTGCGGGGGGTGTTATTAATTACATCACTAAACGTCCGGGCAGTGGTGACTATGAATTCCGAACAGACGTTGGTTTTGGTAATTCTTTGTCGAATTCAGATTCCGACAGTTTCAATTACAGCATTTCTCAGGCGGTGTCTGGCAAGGAAGGGAATGTCGATTTTGTTCTCACCGCACTGGTTGAAACCACGGGCCTTTCCTATGATTCTGAGGGTGACCTTATTTCCCCAGACCCTGAAATAGGGCAGGGCGGCACATCTGATGTTGAAACCCGAAGCTATTTTGCCAAGGTAGGTTACGATATCGACGAGGATCAGCGTATTGAAGCCACCGCGGGGTATTACCGGGCCATTCAAGATACCGATTACATGCTGGATTTTGGAAATGTAGAGGGTGGTTACCAACATGCGACCTTAAAGTCCGACGATTCCCTGGCCGCCTACGATGCAGGATACATTATTGACTCAAGTACGGCGAACGACTTTGCCGCCATCAACTATTCCCATGACGACATTTTGGGGAATAGAGTCAGGGTGTCAGCAAGCTATCAGGATTACTCCGCGATATTTGGCAACAACCCGTTTTTTCTCTGGGGCTTGGAGCCGCGAGCAAACAACCCTCTAGGGGGCGGACAAACAGATCTACTCTCTGAAAAGCTAGGTTTGCGAGTGGATGTAGAAACGCCCATTGATGCGTTTAACGGCCGTATTTTGTGGGGTGTTGATTACCTGCAAGATACCACTTCACAGGATATTTATGGAACCAATTGGCATTATGTTCCCGCTGTGGATCAGACGGATATTTCGTTTTTTGCTCAGTTTGAAGGTGATGTTTATCCAGGTGTGAATGTTCGTGGTGGATTCCGCCAAGTTAATTTTGAAGCGGATATCCCGGACTATCAAACGGTGCCGTTTTATATTGATGGTTATGTTGTCAACGGCGAAGTGATAGGTGGCACCACGATCATCGGTGGTAATGACGTCGAAGGCACAGTGTTGGAGTACGATGTCTTTTTGCCTAACTTTGGTGTTTTGGTAGACCTAGGTGAAAGATGGAAAACTTTTGCATCCTATTCGAAAGGTTTCTTAATTTCTGACCTGGGTCGTACCTTGCGCAGTCGCTACTGGGATAGCAATCTTGATGGCCTGGAAAATGATGCGCAAATTGTCTCTAGCTACGAGTTCGGCTTCCGCGGAAACTATGACTCACTGGCTATAGAAATGGCCGCTTATCGGTCCTCATCGGAATCCGGTACCACACTCTCTCCTATCGAAGGTACTGGCATCTTTCGGGTAGTGCGCTCTCCGGAACGTGTCTGGGGTGGCGAGATCTCGGTGGACTGGACCGTCAATGAGCGATTGGGTTTGAAAGCTAGCTACAGTCGCGTCGATGGAAAATTCGATCCTGATCTCGACGGTAATTATGAGCAAATGACCTCGTTTAGAATCCCGCCAGAAAAGCTTGTCATGCAGGCAGACTATGAGATCAGCTCAGACTGGAGCCTGTTTGTTCAGGGGCTTTATTCTTTTGATCACAAGCCATTTGGCAATGAGATCTCTTCACCCGGTAGAAATCCGATTGATGCATTCTTTCTGCTGGATGTGTCGGTCACTGGCCAAGTGGGTCGAGGATACCTTTCTATCAGTGGGTCGAATATCTTGAATAAGAATTATGAACCAGCTTACTCCCAGGCGGTTAAAAATGATCCTTTTGCCTTCTACAAAGCCCCCGGGGCGGCCTTAAGTATTCGATACACCATCAACTACTAAAAAGATGATGGGGCTTCCGCTTGCTTAGAAGCCCCAATTCACGCTAACAAAGAAACGGCACTCAACCGGGTTTGTCCGCAAAGAAGGAAAAGTCATGGGCATGGATATTCGGGATTCGATAGCAAAAGATCCCCTCTCACGGTATCAGACTCAGGCGATAGGGATTTGTCTGATGATCAATATGTTAGATGGATTTGATGTCTTGGTGATGGCCTTTACTGCATCTTCAGTGGCCGGGGAATGGAATTTGCCGGCCAGTCAGCTCGGCATTCTACTCAGTGCCAGTTTATTTGGCATGGCCGCGGGTTCATTGTTTCTAGCGCCAGTGGCCGATCGGGTAGGGCGTCGACCTCTTGTTCTGATTTGTTTGTTTGTTATCTCCGTGGGAATGTTGTTGTCTGCGGCGTCTCAGAACGCTGTTCAATTGGGCTTACTGCGCGCTATTACGGGTGTGGGTATTGGCGGTATGTTGGCGAGCCTAAACGTGCTTGTGTCAGAATATTCGTCGGATAAGTGGCGCAGCATGGCTGTCAGCAGTTTGCAGTCAGGGTATCCCATCGGAGCCGTATTGGGGGGCATCGTTGCGGCATTTCTAATTGGTCAATACGGCTGGCGTTCGGTATTCCTATTGGGCTCAATAGCGTCTTTTTTGATGATCCCATTAGTGGTCTACCGTCTTCCGGAGTCGTTTGATTTCCTGTTGTCGAAGCAGCCCCACAATGCCTTGGTAAAGGTGAATAATTTAAGGCAATTGATGGGCAAAGAACCCGTCGCTCACCTCCCGGAAAAAGAGCGTATGCAGGCGGCGTCTGGCGTCGGTAGCTTGTTTTCCTCGGGACATAAAAGTTCGACACTGTTGGTGTGGTTGTCTTTTTTTATGGTCATGTTCAGCTTCTATTTCGTCTTGAGTTGGACCCCCAAATTACTGGTCGCCTCCGGCCTCTCGACTGAGGGAGGAATTACCGCAGGTGTTCTCATTAACTTGGGTGGCGTGGCTGGAGGTCTGTTGCTCGGATACATCTCCTCGCGGATGTCTCTGGGGAAATTGCTGGTTTTTTATATGCTTGCGACGGCCATTTTTATGATTGTGTTTGGGCTCTTTTCTTCGAGTATGAGCCTGGCATTAGGGATTGGTGTTCTCATTGGTTTTTTTCTGTTCGGGTCAATGATTGGTTTGTATGCCTTGGTTCCCAACCTCTATCCGGCGCCTATTAGAGCCACTGGCATGGGGTGGGCGATTGGTATTGGACGGCTCGGCGCCATTTTATCACCATTGTTGGCCGGGGCATTGTTGGATTTACAATGGCCAGTCTCGACTTTGTTTATGATTTTTTCAGCACCTTTGCTGATTTCTCTGGTAGCGATCCAATTTACCGTACAGCTGCGCCAAGAGCGCTAGCGAAAGAGAAAGATACAACGATGGT
>Ga0105359_10005098_pt1 | contig 10321 bp, 7 predicted proteins | sample GOMGulsemesocosm_6_FD_83659 | JGI IMG/M metagenome (GOLD analysis project Ga0105359, IMG submission 83659) | Methane-oxidizing microbial communities from mesocosms in the Gulf of Mexico - GOM8C Gulf of Mexico | ecosystem: Environmental > Aquatic > Marine > Cold seeps | place: Gulf of Mexico... | reverse complement strand
GTGCAAGTTTTTCTCACCGATTTAAGAAAGAGTATGGGTTAAGCCCAGGCTACTGGCGTAAAGAACAGGTTAATAAAATTCAATCAAATATAAATGAAAGTGGCAAGGAAAAATAGTGCATATGTCTAAAAATCAATACTATAAGAGCTATTCATTTCTGTCTCGTTAAGGGGGCGAAACCGCCTTAGAGTTAATACATTAATTTTAGTAAATCCTAGATGATTCTAATGTCATCTTTTGAAATTGGGAAATAGTTGTATGTTCAATATTAAGTGAATTTTAGAGTACAAATAAATAAAATAAGGCAGCTTGAGGCTCGAAGGTCTCCACTTAGTAACTGAAAGGTTAATGTATTTGGCTAATTGAAGAAGGGTTTGTTACTCTGTATCTCAATGTTAACAAAGATACGACCGGACTTTAGCATCTGAATATCTAACGACAACTCACCGCCATTGACCTTCCATTACTTTAAGAGGTTAAAAGCAGTCTAGAGAACTTATCATGCATATTGTTCAGATTAGCTTTTCAAAGACAATGATGAATAGTGTCATTTAGCTCATCAATTTTGAGAGGCTTAATTAGACACTTCTTTACCCCTATTGATTTCATTTCATCTATTGACATCAAGTCGGCATAACCAGTTGCAATAATTATTGGCAGGCTTGGTTGAATGCTTAGTATTTTAATAGCTAAATCTCTACCTGTAATACCTGGCATAGAGTGATCAGTCAAAATTAAGTCGAAATATTTCGGCTTTCTTTTAAATACAGACAGCGCTTCTTGGCCGTTAGAGCATGTAGTTACTTTATAGCCAATTGTTTCTAGTTGCTCTTTATATAAAGTGCGTAAATCTTCTTCATCCTCGACTACAAGTATCTTTCCTTTTCCTGTTTTTAATTCACTACTTGATGACTTAATTTGCTCAACGCTCTCATTTGATTGAGGAAAAAATATAGTGAAAGTAGTTCCTTTCCCTACAATACTTTCAACAGTAATATCTCCACGATGCTGTTTGATAATACTATGTACAACAGAAAGGCCTAGGCCAGTACCCTTTCCAACTTCTTTTGTACTAAAGAAAGGATCAAAAATATTATCAATAATACCTCCTTCAATACCACAACCAGTATCACTTATACTTAATACATAGTAGTTTTCGTTCATATCAAGCATGCTCACTTTATCTGAAGAGCAATGAGATAACGAAACGGTCAACTTCCCTCCATTTTCTGACATAGCGTGTATTGCATTGGTAAATAAGTTTATCAACACTTGGGAAATTTGGGTTTCATCAGCTTTTATTGTGAAATCTTCTTTTTGATTAATATCTGTAATGAATTCAATATTTGAAGGGGATGTAGATCTAATGAGGTTAAAGCATTCATTAACCGAAGATAATAGGTCTAGTGGCTTAATCGAGGTAATGTTCATACGACTAAATGTCATTATTTGACTAACTAATTCCTTTGCACGGTCAGATGCTTTATAAATATTATTATTATATTTTTTTATTTTATCAATATCATGAAAATTCATTCTGGTTAGCTCAACATTCCCAATAATAATACCAAGAATATTATTGAAATCATGTGCTATACCTCCAGCTAAGCTGCCAACCGCTTCCATCTTCTGAGAACGTATCAATTGTGACTCTAATCGTCCTCGCTCTTTCTCCATTTCTTTACGTTGTGTTATTTCATTTTTTAGTTTTTTGTTAACTTTTAAAATGACCAATATAATTATTGCCAGAGAAGATAGTATAGGTATCACCCAGTATAAAATGGCCTTAATATTACTACCATCATTTGAATTAACCGATAACCAGTTGTTACCAATAGATGCTCTTGTTTTTTCATCAATACTATCTATGACCTTATTAAGTATCGGAACAAGTGGTTTAAGTTCTTTTTTTACAGCAATTGAAAGCTCTAGACTATATGGAGACATTGAGGCAATAATGAGGTTATTGTGCTTATTACCACTTAATTCTCTGTTTATTATGTCCAAAGAATCGATGAACGCATCAAGATCTCCTTTACTTGTAAGATTCATTCCCTCTGATGCTGAATTCACCAAAACAATATCAATATCAGGGTAATCTTTTTTAACAAGCTCTGCTTCTATGTATCCTTTTATAATACCAAGTTTCTTACCATTGAGGCCGTTCATTGATTCGATGAAAAAACTATCTTCTTTCATAACAATAACGGAGTTAAAATTAAAGAATGGCTTTGTAAAATAAAAGTGTTTGAGGCGCTCTGGTGACTTAGCAATTCCAATAATAAAATCAGATTTATTGTTCTTCAAGGCATCTAGCGCTTGATTCCAAGTTTCGGCTCCCTTCGTTTCAATATTAATATTGAGTCTTTGTGATATGAGCTCAAGATAATCTACCCATGCACCACTATGTTGTCCATCTCTATCTTCGAAAGAATATGGATAAGCATTTAATTCAATAGGGGATATCAATTTGGGGTACTGCATGAGCCACTTCTGCTCTTTCAACGTCAATGTATTAAGTTCGGCTTTTTCTCTGAAAAATTTAGGCTCCTTAGGTAGCCATTTATTTTCTAGTGAAATTAGAAGATTTAATGGGATGTTTTCAAACCCTTGGTTGATTTTCTTTAATAGCTTTGGTTGTCCTTTTGCCAAAGTAGCATGAACTAGTTTCGAGGCAGTAGTAACCTCACTTGATTCAAATACCCCTGTCATGCCAAGTTGAGCAACAGATGACTGCATTGCGGGGGTTTCATCAAAAATAGCATGTATCTCTTCATTGAATAACTGAAGGAAACTCCCCTTATTAGAATAGTTTACTAACTTTATCAAAGGGTAATTATCTAAAAGGTACTGTTCTTGATACGAATCGTGAAGGACCGCAATTATCTTCCCCTCGAAATCTTTTAATGTTTTCTTTTTATTATAAAGTTTGCTTGTTTTATTATAAAAAACACTCGAACTAACTTTATGGAAAGGGACTGAGAAATCGGCCCATTCTTCCCGTAATTCATTTTTAAATAACCCAGAATGTATTGCTTGTTTATTTTTAACAAGTTGTAACCCTTTCTCCATTGTTGTTAAATCAAATTTGATTGGAATGTTATTGCTTTTGGACCACAGACTCCATATGTCAACATAGAGTCCTGCAGCTTCACCGTTAGGAAGCTTAAAGGTGAAAGGGTGATGATTTTCAACCCCTGTAATTATAAGAGCTTTTGACGTTTCTTTAGCATAAACTGAACTCGTGATACCAACCAGTATCAAAATAATATAGAAAAAAACTGAATAACTATAAAGTGTTGGTTTAATAATTTCAGGACCAATAGTAAATATCAAATGTTTATACAGTATAATCCATTAAACAGAATCCCACATGATTTTCAAAATTAGCATATATGAGCTGTAATTGTTAAAAGTAGAATTTAAATCTCAATTATTAAATAACAGTGGAATTAAAATCTCTACATAAGCCGCCGAGACTGGCTCAAACCACCTATCTATGAGTCTTTAAGACTGAATGTGAATAAGCCATAAAGTGGTCATTGACCTTTTAAAAAATCGAGATGGATTAGAGTATGACCTCTAAGGCGCTAACGCCCCCAGTAAGATAGATACTAATGGTCATTCTTACCTCAATCAACGTTATTTTTAAACCACAAAAAGCAATTCATTCCATATTCAACGTTGCAACAATAGCTGGGTGATCAGAAGGGTAAGCTACAATATCCATTGCCTTGCCTGTGAGCCCCTTCACAAAAAGACAATCAATACCTGCACTTTTTAATAAAGTCATTTTTGCTTTGTTGTGTACAATTAATGCCTCTTTACTATCACATTGACTATTAAAATCGCCCAATAATATTTTAGGGTACTTTTTCATTTGATTAAGCTGGATGCTGGTTTCTTCAGCATTAGCTGTTCGGGTAATAACACTCTCATGATCCCAATGAACATTGACTAATAGATAGCGGTTATTTGATTTTTCTATCACCGCGTACTCCCCTGTCCTGGTGGCGTTTGGACCATCAGTTAAGTCGAAGCGAGCAGATTCGACAAAGCGATTACCCTGACAATGATTAATGAAAATCTGAAATTTGTGTTGCCAGCATTTGCCAAGTGATTTTTTTAAGGTAACGGCACGCTGATAGTTAGTTGGTCGTTCGTTATCAATATCACTTCCCTTAAGCTGCCAGTCTTCTACCCCTTCTTGAATACCAAGGATATCAACACTATGCTTTTTAGCTAACTTTGCATAATCATCACTATGCTCAGGCATAGTTTTCCAGCCATAGATATTTAACGACATCACGGTGACTGCAGCAACTTTCTCATCAGCTGCTTCGGTAAACGGGTTAAGGGAAATAAACACAGTAGCTAATAACAAAATTCTAGCTTTCAAAGAGGCTATCATCCTTTTAATATTGGTCATTTAGTTGATGTGATAATAGCCATTGATACAGATCGTCACCTGAATAGACTTGTGTCCAAACATCATGGCCTTTATCTTCATGAACAGTAAAGCGCACATCGTTATGGCCTAGCTTTTCTAACTTATCTAATCCCACATAAAAGTACTTAATATTTACTGCACTATCTCTGCCTCCAGCAAATACCCAAACAGGCAGTTTATGCTTAGCAATTGGCGCCATTAAACTAGGATGTCCCCAACCCACAACAGGTGCTATAGCGGCAAACCTTACAGGATATTTACTTGCCATATACCAAGTACCAAAACCACCATAACTTAGTCCTGATATATAGGTTTTATTAATATTTGTGCGGTATTTATGCTGCACGTTATCTAACATGGAAATTAAATCTGTCTCAAGCATTTCCCAACCTTGGGGTAATAATGGCTTCACATCACTCATATCCGTTAGTGAAGCCTTTCTTTGAATAGATCCATAAGTTTGAAAAGCAGCGCTTCGCTTGGGTACACCTTGAACTAACCTTTTTGGAATATTAGTTTTTAAGCGGTTATCAATATAAGCAATACCCTTTTGATCCCAACCAAACATATGTAGCTGAGGTGAAATAATAATGAATGGTAGTTGTTTTTTTTGTACCCAAGCTTCATATAACGGCCCCTGCATCATGACAAAACCTAGCTCATCTTGACCATTACCTCGTTCACCATTACCATGTAAAAATAATATTACAGGCCATTTTTTATCCGGCTGAGAATGATATCCTCGAGGTAAATAAACAAAATACTCTCGCTGACTTTGATCGATACTGCTTTGGTAAGCTTCTCGTAACAATTCATCAGTTAAAGACTGAGAAGTATAAGGTTGTACAGCTAAATTTTTCTCTGTATTACTCAAACAGCCAGATAATAACAAAACAGCCAATATCAAACAAAAAATTATATTTTTCATGTGGTTCCAAGTTTAAAATTCATTTATGCTAGAGTCTTTTGCTCGTTTAGCAAGTCTAATCTTTATTTCAAAAAATTAACTTTCAGGGATCAGCCAAACATTTTTTTCAATATCAACTTTCCCCTGCATTTGTTCAACAACCACTTGATCAACCACCTTAATAGCTCGTTGTGCCATCTTGGTAAAAGTATCTTCACCAACTTGATGAGGCGTGTGATCAGGGAACTTTCTTCGTGTACGGTGGATCCAATAACGTTGAGAAAGATTATCTTGTTCAAATGCCTGTTCAACACCGGTTTTACCAATCATAAATCCTAACAAACCACCCCAGGTAGCTGTTGGGTTATCTGAGTCCCAGCCGGCTAAAGTTCCTATTTGAATAGTACGAACAATATCCCCCTCACCATAAAAAAGGCTCACTAAACTGGCCGAAAAATTTATTCCTGCTTCAAAGGGATCTTTATAAATATACCCATCAGCATTATTAACTTGATAACGTTGATGAACTTCATCACGGGTTTTTTCCCAATCATTTTTATCTAAATTTTGTTGATAAGAATTGTTGATAAAATCATACATTTTTGCTGCTGTAGAGTGCTCAGGAAGAACGAGTCTTGCTTGCTCTGCTAGCCATTGTGTTTGCTGCTGCATCGTAAGTGATGTATCTACTTTAGAAGCTAAAGAGTGCATAGTGATATAAAATTGAGAAATCCACTGGGCATCACCTTTAGCCGACACTCTAATGGGGAGATGTGATATTTTTAAGGCTATATCAGTTCGAACTGGAGCCAACAAACCAAATATTTCAGTGGTTAATTGAGCATCAATCATCATATATTTAGTGTTATTTTCTGGCTCACTTGTAGCCGGCGGAAGCATTCCTTTTTGCATTAATATTCTGGCTTGTTGATTCGACTCCCATAAAAAGTTTTCTTTAACGGCTTTAGAGACAGGAAACTTCTTAAAAAGCGGAGCATCTTCTTCCGAATAAGTATGAGCTAACCAACCAGCACTAATCTGCTTTGCACTCAACAAGCTTGTTTTGTTTACTTCATGTAAATACTGATACATGTATTCAATATCAGTATCATCATCTGCTCCCCAAGGTTGTCCAGCTTCAACAAAGAAAAAATCAATAGTATCGCTATGTGGAACCCCTTCTCCCCAAATAGCAGGTAAATCCTTACTTCCCCAGTCTTCATCCGTATAAAACGGCATGGTTGCAGAAGTACCTACTTTATCCATCTCTGTAACTAGGCCAGTCCAATTCGCAATGCTCTGTCCTAACCAAAAGCCGTGTAACTTAGTTTGATAATCAGTTCTTGAAACAGCGATATAGTCAATATTTTCACTAAGAGTCACTACTTTGGGTGTGGTGAAATCCTCAACAGCTTTTTTCTGAACATTTCCATCACATGCAGATAGAAAAGTAAACATGACAAAATACAAAAACAGCTTTACTAACTTCATCTATTATCTCCAGTTAAAATTTGAACTGACCAATTACTCTCAGGTACTGGCATTAATCATTTTCAGCAACTAAAATATCTTTCTCTGGGCCCCAACTGTTATTACCTCGGTCATATGTGCTAAATGAACCACCATCATCCCAAAAACTTCCGGCAATACCAAACTCTCTAGCCAAACTAACATGATGTGCTAAATAAGCTAATCGTTCCGATAGTTCACAAACGTTTTCAGGCTGAGTAAAATCGAATTTTGCTACTCCGAATTCATTGACCATGACCGGTATTTGATTAATCGTTGCCCAATCACTTGCTCGTTGATAAATTTGGCGAAGCTTAGATTTATCTTCATTAGTCCCCCAGTTTTTCCGACATTGCCCTGCAAACTCCCAAGGGTCGTAACTGTGAAAATTACCAATAAGAAATTTATCTTGAAGATCTGGTATTTCAGTTTCAAGTAAAGAATCTATCGGGGTAAAGCCATGGCCAGAAAAAACAGCTAATCGGTTGGGACTTTCATTTCGAATAATTGAAAGTAGTCGTTTATTCACTTCGTTTACCTCTTTTACAGTCATTCCATGAGGTTCATTCAGTAATTCAAACATTAGCTTAGCTGATTTTTCTTTAAAATGAGCAGCAATTTTTATCCAAATACTATCTAAGCGATTTTTATTTTTTTGATCTTGGTAGTTCTCTTTTAACCAAGATTCATGGTGTACATTAAGAATAACATAAAGATCTTGCGCTAACGCCCAATCCACTATTTGCTCTACTCTGGCTAAAAACTCACTATCTATGTCATATGGCGCTTCAAGCTGAGTGTGTTCATGCCAAGTAACTGGAATACGAACATGATTAAACCCCGCTTCTTTAAAGTCGATAATAAATGATTCTTGTGCAGGTAGTGCCCAATCACCTTCATTAGGCGCATCAAGAGTATTGCCTAAATTAATCCCTATAGCCATTTCAGCGATAGCTTGCTGAGGGGTAATTTCGTCAACCAAACTATAAGGGATTGTAATAGGCAAAATAATTTGTTCAACAGCAGTTGAAGGTTGTTGAGGTATCACAGCTGAATTCCTCTCTGATGAATTTCCACTGCCACAACTTGTCAATAGCAATAGCACAATATTAATAGTCAATAATATAGTAAAGGTTAGCTTATTCGTTAACATCAGTTTTCCCTTTAATGATAAGTAAATTCAGCAGTTAAACGTATATCGCTTAACGACGAACCTAACATGACTTCAAACTTTCCTGCTTCAGCCAACCAATCATTGGTATTTACATCCCAAAAAGACAAATCTCGTGTATTTAGAGAAATACTGATTTTCTTACTCTCACCTGGCGCTAAATAAACCTTGTCGAATCCTTTCAGCTCTTTTACTGGTCGTTCAACACTAGATTCGATGTCATGCAAATATAACTGCACCACTTCTGCGCCAGCAACATCACCAGTATTTTTAACCGTTGCCGTTACAGTAATAACTTCATCGGTAGTAATATTTTCTGCTGACAAAGCAATATCAGTTAGGTCAAAATTGGTATATGAAAGTCCATGACCAAAAACAAAGGTAGGCTTAATCTTTTGCTGTTCAAACCAGCGATAACCAATAAACACTCCCTCCGTATATAAGCTTTCTTTTGGGTTATAATCATTAAGGGCAATTGGCGCAGTATCTTCAAGACGTGCCGGTAAGGTAATTGGCATTTTACCACTCGGGTTAACATCGCCTGTTAATATATCAGCAAACGCATGACCTGCTTCCATACCGCCATACCAGCCCCAAACGATAGCATTTGCTTGCTCTACCCATGGCATTTCGACTGCAGAGCCGGCAACAAGGAATATAATGGTTTTTTCATTAGCATTAACCAGCTTACTAATAATTTCATCTTGTGAGTTTGGTAATTTCATATCTGGACGATCAATTGATTCTCTATCGTCACCATGACTTAAACCACCAAAGTATATAACTGCATCTGCTTTTTTAGCGGCGGCAATATACTCTGCTTCACTACTGAATAACTCACCCGGTGCATCCCAACCTAAAGTGAAGCAGTCTCTACCATCGTACTCAATTTCGAAGCTATAACTTTCACCTGCTTTTAACGAAATATCATGAGATAACACACTAATATCTGCTGATGAACCAACACTATCTTCATGTTTAATCACAACTTCATCATTAATTTTCAGCTGAAATCCACCTAGGGTTTCAACTTTTAATTGATGTAATCCGGTAGTTAAAGGTTTTATTTTAGCTGACATCGTGATGTGCTGAGTTATACTTGTGTCTTTAGCTTTAAATTTGGAATCAACTATCCAAGCTTTGTCCGTTATATTTTCACGGGTCGACTCTTTAAAATAAGATACATTCCAAGCAGGAGTACCTGTCCAATGACGGCTTTCAACATAATCACTTGCAATTGCAGTTAACTCACTACTACGCGCTCTCATTACAGTAATATTTACATTATCACCAAACTTAGCTTTTAAACCTGCTAATGGCGTAATTTCATATAACGATTTAACTTCAGACGACCCACCGCCAGTACCATGCTGTTTATCAGCATTAGGACCTAGCACTAAAATATTTTTTACAGTATTTTTATTGATAGGTAATACAGTATTGCCATCTACACGATCATTTTTCAATAATACAACACCTTCGGTAGCAATTTTACGTGCCGCAGCTTGGTGTGCTTTGGTATTTCGAGAGCCCGGTAAACGATTTTTATCATACATACCAATACTGTGTTGTACTCTTAATATGCGCCGCGCTTTTTCGTCAGCAACTGACTCTGGAATTTTACCTTCCTCAATCATCTTCAAAAACGGTTTTGCTAAGAAGTAATCTTGATAATCATCAACATTTGTTCCCATTTCTAAATCTAAACCATTTACGGCCGCATCGTAGGTATTAATATCAACATGCCAATCAGTCAATAATACACCTTGGTATCCCCATTCGCCCTTTAATATGTCCATGACTAAATGCTTACTTTGGTTAGCATTAGTTCCATAGTACTCGTTATATGAGCCCATCATACCTAGCACGCGAGCTTATTTACACCGACAGTACCTATACTTTCAGATTCTACTAAAGTTACTTGTATCGATTGTTTTTCGAATTTTTTTGAAAGTGCCGCCGCAGTCATCCATCCTGCTGTTCCCCCCCCTAAAATACATACATGCATTGAATAAGCCGCCTTTTTATTAAAACAGAATCAATCTGCGAAAAATATAATGAAACTAAGAATGAAGAGACATTATTTTTAGTAAGTTAATAGTGCGAGCACTAATAAAAAAATTATTTTTTGTTTAAATTTATATTAAGAATAACAAGTTCACTATAATCAACCGCCCTACCTTCATTAGTCGTTATTATTTGAACGTTCTACTATACGAAAACCGAAAATAAGACAAAAAATACAACTGGAATACATTACTGGCATAACTCAGAACAATATTTG
>Ga0105359_10005089_pt1 | contig 10329 bp, 9 predicted proteins | sample GOMGulsemesocosm_6_FD_83659 | JGI IMG/M metagenome (GOLD analysis project Ga0105359, IMG submission 83659) | Methane-oxidizing microbial communities from mesocosms in the Gulf of Mexico - GOM8C Gulf of Mexico | ecosystem: Environmental > Aquatic > Marine > Cold seeps | place: Gulf of Mexico... | reverse complement strand
CGTGATGAGATGAGAAGCGTCTGCTTCAGCGATATTGCTCTTATGCTTTGGCGATGAGTTTGGCTCTTATTGCAGACGATAAAAGCCTACTAAACACACTTATAACTTACTTATAGCTTACTTATAACTCGCTTAGACTAGACTATGCGGCACGTTTGCGTGAAGAACATCATTACACAATCACTATATAGCAACCATAGCAGTACATTACAATCACTGTAACCATTATTTTACACTGACAATCCCTTGGTGGTTTTTTGTCCACCTAGCTTTACTTCCCTTTGCTCAATTTTTTGCCTTAATATAAAGAGAGAAGGTCAAACGCCTTCATTAACAATAAATGTCTTCGACTTGATAAGAAAGACAGTATTAATAGGTTATTACTATGGCAAAGCACTCTAAGTATGTGTCTAAACAAGCAAATGAATATGGCGAAATCCAGTGGACTGCTCAAGAGCATAAAACCTGGCAAACATTAATCACTAGGCAGTTGGCTCATATTGAAAATAAGGCGTGTGATGAATACCTACACGGTTTAACTAAGCTGCAATTACCGCTAGATAAAATTCCGCAATTAGAGCAAGTCTCTTCAGTATTACGTGACACCACGGGCTGGCAATGTCATCCGGTACCTGCGTTAATAGGTTTTGGACAGTTTTTCAAATTACTGTCAGAAAAAAAGTTTCCGGTAGCGACCTTTATCCGAAGTGAAGATGAGTTAGATTACCTGCAAGAGCCCGATATATTTCATGAAATATTTGGCCACTGCCCATTATTAACTAACCAGTCTTTTGCCGATTACACCCAAGCCTATGGAAAAATGGGCCTAAAGGCGACCAAAGAGCAGCGAGTGTTTCTCGCTCGACTTTACTGGTTTACGGTAGAATTTGGTTTATTAGATACTCCCGATGGTTTGAGAATATTTGGTGGTGGTATTATTTCCTCTCCTACTGAAACCAACTATGCCTTAACAAATGAACAGGTCGAGCGGAAAGTTTTAAATAAGCAAAAAGTAATCGACGTATTACGCACGCCATATCGTATCGATATTCTCCAACCGGTTTATTATATGTTGAATAAAATTAGCGATTTAGATGATATCCGCTCCTACGATATTGACGAAATGATGTCGCTAGTTGAACAAGCGTCGCAATTAGGATTATTCACCGCAAAATTTCAACCCAAAGCCGTGGCATAACTATCTATACCAATAACGTAAATAAATAAGGAATGATAATGAGTGAACAACTATCTGTACAAGAATGCGAGGCATGCCATGTTGATGCCCCCAAGGTTAGTGATGACGAGCTAGCGCAATTACTTGGTCAAATTCCCGACTGGACCCCACAAGTTATCGATAATGTGATGATGTTAGAGCGAGAATATAGCTTTAAAAATTATAAGCTTGCATGGGCTTTTGCTAATAAAGTTAGCGAATTGGCCGAAGCTGAATTTCATCACCCGGCTATTTTGCTTGAATGGGGCAAGGTAAAAGTAACGTGGTGGACACATGCTATTAGCGGTTTGCATAAAAATGACTTTATTTGTGCCGCTAAAACCGATCAATTACAGTAAGTGGGTGTTTAATCATTAACGTTAAATATTTATGCTGTTGGTGTTGTTAAAAATCGTAAAGCCTTAATTAACTTTTGTTATTAGGGCTTTTTTATTGTAAAAAATAGTTTACAATAGTTTTTTATTTGTAGTAGGGGGTTAATAAATGCGCTTGGAAATCACCTGTCATGATCGCGTTGGAATGGGACAAAAAGTGTTAGGTATTTTTGTTGCTCATGGGATTAATGTTCGCGGCATTGAGCTAAAGCAGCCGGGACGAATTTTTATTAATATACCGGATTTAAACTTTTCTGATTTACAAACATTTATGCCTCAACTGAGATTAATTGATGGGGTTGGCGATGTAAGAACGACCCCGTTTATGCCGTCAGAGCGAGAGCGAAATGAACTGGTGACCCTGATCAAAACCTTTCCGGATCCATTTATTTCAATTGATGCTAAAGGACATATCCGCATTGTAAATAACATCGCTTCTGCCATTATGGGCACCAAAGAGTCGGTGATGAAAGGGCAACATGTTGGTCAATGGCTTAAAGGCTTTAATTTCACTCGTTGGTTAGAAAGTGATGGTGTTTTTGCCCAAACACGGTTGTTGCAATTTCAAGGTGACGATTATGTTGCCGATATGATGCCAATCAATGTTGCTGGCGAGAGTAATATTGGCAACGAAGGCAGCAAGCAGGTTTTAGCCGGAGCGGTACTTATTTTAAAGTCTGAAGTGCGGTTAGGGCAACAAATTAACGCTTTTAAGCAACCCAATACCAATAGTTTTTCAGGAATTCAAGCTAGTAGTTCAGCAATGCGTAAAGTGATCAGAGAAGCCAAACGCATGTCTCAACTTAACTCTTCTATTTTGATCATTGGTGAAACGGGTACCGGCAAAGAGCTACTTGCTCGGGCTTGTCATGCGGCCAGTGAACGTGCTGATCTACCTTTTATGACCTTAAATTGTGCGGCGCTACCTGATGATGTTGCCGAGTCTGAACTATTTGGCGTAGGAGAGAAAGATCAACAAGCGAGTAAAAGAGGTATTTTTGAGCTTGCTGACGGGGGAACCGTATTTCTCGATGAAGTAGGCGAAATGTCAACTAAGCTACAGAGTAAATTACTACGTGTAATTCAAAACGGCAGCTTTAGACGAGTAGATTCAGAGCAAGAAATAACCGTTAATGTTCGTATTATTAGCTCAACCAATAAAGACTTGCTCACTCTGGTCTCTGTCGGCGAATTTAGAGAAGATCTTTATTATCGCCTCAATGTGTTTGGTTTAAATATTCCGCCATTAAGAGAAAGACGTAGTGATATTTTACCGTTAACCGATTATTATATTGCTCATGCTAGTCAACGGATTGGTCGTAGCAGTATTAAAGTAAGCGAAGAATGTCGAGACTTTATCGAACACTACCCATGGCCGGGGAATGTTAGACAGTTAGAAAATGTATTAACGCGCTCGGCTTCTTTGCTCGAAGCTGGCGACATTGAAATTGAGCACTTGCAACTACCGGCCTATACCCGTGAGCATGGTTATCTTGAACAAGAGTTTGAAGGTACGCTTGATGCAGCCGTAAAAAGTTTTGAAGCGAACTTGCTACGAAAACTCTATCCCGCCTACCCAAGTACTAGGCAATTGGCGAAAAAGTTAGGCTTAAGCCATACCGCGATTGCGAATAAATTACGAGAATACGGAATTAACAAAAAAACGGTAAAAATTTAGGCTTCGTTAGCCCAGCGTTACTCTTTCTATAGTTAACGTTTAACTACTCTGTTAAAAGCTAAATTTATTTAGCTTTTTTTTTCGATAAATTTTAGATTCCGACCCGCTCATCAATGCCTAAGCCTTATTGCTAACATCATTGCTAACATTAATGTTTAACTGCGAGCATCGACATAAGCCACACAACTAATAGGCACTTTCAGACCATGCGGGTAAGTGGAAAAAACTGTGTAAAGAAAATATTCCGAAAGCATCAAGACAGTCTTTACCAAGATGTTGCTGCGAAACGTGAAAAGCCCGTAAACTTCATTAATACTCATTTTTTACCAAGTGTTAATGCCGGTATTGTCATTTTTAATATTGATACGCTTAATAGCTAAAATTGATTAATTGATAGTAAACCATCGCAGATAACACGTAGTAATTATTACTATCAAATTATTACTATCAAATTAATGCTATCAAATAGTTACTATCCAATATTTACTATTTGATATTTACTATTTGATAGTGAAACAACAGTTAAGGTTTTTCATGAAATTAGCCACATTAAAAGATAACAGTCGCGACGGTAAACTGGTCGTTGTGAGTCGTAATTTAACCCAAGCAGTAGCGGTGAGTGATATTGCGCAAACATTGCAAAGTGCGTTAGATAATTGGCAACAACTAGCACCAAAGCTAGCTGCGGTGTATCAAGCATTGAATGCCGGCGAACTCAGTAATACGTTAACGTTTAATCAAGTCGAGTGTGAATCACCATTACCACGAGCGTATCAATGGGCAGATGCCAGCGCTTATGTAAACCATGTTGAGTTAGTGCGTAAAGCGCGCAATGCTGAAATGCCGGCAACATTTTGGACCGATCCTTTGATGTATCAGGGCGGCTCAGATGCCTTTATTGGCCCTTATGAAGATATCGCGGTAACGTCTACCGATTATGGTATTGACTTTGAATCTGAAGTCGCGGTTATCACGGATGACGTCCCTATGGGAGCGACAGCTGCGCAAGCGGCTAAGCATATTAAATTGTTAATGTTAGTTAACGATGTTTCGTTACGTAATTTAATTCCTGGCGAATTAGCTAAAGGGTTTGGTTTTTTTGCATCAAAACCGTCAAGCTCCTTTTCTCCGGTGGCTATTACGCCTGATGAATTAGGTGAAGCATGGGATGGTGAAAAACTGCACTTACCGTTAATAACCCATTTAAATGATGAACTCTTTGGTCAACCCAATTGCGGTGTTGATATGACTTTCGACTTTCCAACCATTGTTGCCCATGCCGCCAAAACTCGTCCGCTATCGGCGGGTTGCATTGTTGGCTCTGGCACTATTTCAAATTATGACCGTTCTGCAGGCTCAAGCTGTTTAGCAGAAAAACGGATGTTAGAGATTATTGCAAACGGTAGTGCAACTACTGAGTTTATGAACTTTGGCGATAAAGTACGCATTGAAATGCTTGATCAACAAGGGGATAGCATTTTTGGTGCGATTGAACAAACAGTGGTTGAGTATAAAGGTTAGTCATTCAACGGCTGAGTAGCCTAATCAGTAAGTGGTTGAGCAAAAAAAGTAAGCAATAAACACTTAATCGTCAATTCAGGGCATTTAACAGGGATAATAATAATGAAACTATACGGTTATTGGCGCTCTACCGCAGCGTATCGCGTGCGCATTGCTTTGCATTTAAAAGGTATCAACTTTGAAAGTAAATCGATACATTTGGTGAAAAATGGCGGTGAGCAGCATGGTTGTCAATATGGCTTTATTAATCCAACCCAATTAGTTCCGACCTTAGTTGATGGTGACTTTACCTTGCATCAATCGCTCGCCATTATTCATTATCTAGATAATAACTTTCCAGGGCTGTCACTGTACCCTGATGAACCAAAAGTTAGCGCGCAAGTAGAAGCGCTATCGCTTGATATTGCTTGCGAAATTCATCCGCTTAATAATTTACGGGTGCAGCAATATTTAACAGGAGATATGAAGCTAGAGCAACAAGCCAAAGCGGCGTGGGTGGATCACTGGATGAGTGTTGGCTTTACTGCCATTGAAAAGCAGCTGGTGCAAACGGCAGGTTGTTATTGCTTTCAAGATCAAATATCAGTCGCGGATATCTGCTTAGTGGCACAGGTGTATAATGCCCATCGCTTTAATGTGGATATGAGCGCCTATCCTCACATTAATAAGGTGGTTGAAAATTGCAATAAGCTGCAAGCCTTTCAATTAGCCTTGCCTGAAAATCAGCATGATGCGGAGTGATTTTCAGCGCAGTTAACTTTACTCAACTGACTTAGTAAAAATAATAGTGATAAAAAAAGAGGTCAAAAGACCTCTTTTTTATTACCTAGAATACTTAGCTTAGCCCTAAGGTTTTATCCTTATGACAATAAAGCTAATGTAAAATTCTAGCGCGAATCGTTCCGTCGATTGTTTTTAATGCTTTTAACGCTTGCTCACGGTTTTCTGATTCAATATCAATAACCACATAACCAATTTGATCATCAGTTTGTAAATATTGGGCAGCAATATTAATACTATGCTCAGCAAACGCTTGGTTTATTTGCGTTAATACACCCGGCTGGTTTTTATGAATGTGTAATAAACGGCTGGTGTTAACATGCTCTGGCAACGAAACTTCAGGGAAGTTTACTGCAGATAAGCTTGAGCCATTGTCAGAATATTTAGCTAGCTTACTTGCTACTTCTAAACCAATGTTCTCTTGTGCTTCTTTAGTACTACCACCAATATGTGGTGTTAAAATAACATTGTCGAAACCACGCAGCGGTGATAAAAATTCATCGTCGTTACCTTTTGGCTCAACCGGGAAAACATCAATGGCGGCACCGGCAACTTTTTTCTCTGACAATGCTTCTGCTAAGGCATCAATATCAACTACCGTACCACGTGAGGCATTAATAAATATTGCACCGGTTTTCATGGCTGCAAATTCAGCGGCTCCAATCATGTCTTGAGTTTGTGGTGTTTCAGGTACATGTAAACTCACCACGTCTGCTTCACCTAATAACGCACTTAATGAAGGCGCTTGGCTAGCATTACCTAACGGCAGTTTTGTTTCAATATCGTAAAAACGCACACGCATGCCTAACGTTTCAGCTAAAATACCAAGCTGCATACCAATGTGACCGTAGCCTATAATACCTAAAGTTTTACCACGTGCTTCAACTGAGCCTACCGCCGATTTAAACCACTCACCGCGGTGCGCTTTAGCACTTTTCTCTGGAATACCACGTAATAATAACAGGGTTTCGCCAAGCACTAATTCTGCAACAGAGCGAGTATTTGAAAACGGGGCATTAAATACCGGTACACCACGCTTTTGTGCGGCAATGGTATCAACTTGGTTAGTACCAATACAAAAACAACCAATAGCGACTAATTTTTTAGCGTGGCTTAATACTTCATCGGTTAACTGAGTACGTGAACGAATGCCGATAAAATGCACATCAGCAATTTTCTCAATAAGATCATCGTTTGATAATGACGTTTTAATGTATTCAATATTTGAATAGCCTTTCGCTCTTAATTCTTCAAGGGCACTTTGGTGTACGCCTTCAAGTAATAAGATTTTGATTTTGTCTTTTGCTAATGAATTTTTATTTATGCTCATAAGTTTTGGCTTCGCTTAATAAGTTAACGCTTAATAATAGGGGTAAAATTGAATTGTTATCTACGTTTAGATGGCTAGATATCTATAATATCGATAAGATAGCATATAGTGCATCAACTCTAAAGCACTTATTGTGCTATTTTATGGCGAAAATGGCTGCTGTTTTATCGTTATTATCAGTCGCTGTCAGTCACTATAAGTCTTACAGTCGTGATTATTGAATAACTTGCGTTCCGCTCTGGCTACCTAACAGTAATACATCAGCGCCACGCTGAGCAAATAAGCCATTAGTTACCACGCCAACAATGCCATTAATTACATTCTCTAAGGCTTTTGGATCGGTAATTTTCAGGTTGTAAACATCTAGAATCACATTACCATTGTCAGTCACTACCCCTTGGCGATAAACCGGATCACCACCCAGCTTAACCAGTTCACGCGCTACATAACTGCGTGCCATAGGAATAACTTCAACCGGCAAGGGGAAGTTTCCTAATAGCTCAACTTGTTTTGAATCATCAGCGATACAGATAAACTTTTTTGCCACCGCCGCAACAATTTTTTCGCGGGTAAGTGCGGCTCCGCCACCTTTGATCATGGCCATGTGCTGAGTAATTTCATCGGCGCCATCAATATAAACGTCTAAAACATTAATATGGTTAAGATCAAATACTTCGATACCATGGGCTTTAAGACGTTTACTTGATTCTTCTGAGCTTGATACCGCACCAGTAATGTTATTTTTTATGGTGGCGAGCGCGTCAATAAAATGATTAACGGTAGAGCCGGTACCGACCCCGACAATAGTATCGTTGTCAATATAATCTAAGGCTTTAATCGCCGCCGCTTTTTTCATCTCGTCTTGAGTCATTGCTATGCCTTTTAGAACGTGTGGAGATAGGAGTTTATAGCGCGATTATAGCACTGTTGTCATATATAAATAGTGAATATCGATAATCAAAAAAATAGCACTGGTTGGCGCTATGACAACTAGAAAGAGCGGTAGTTGTTATTGATTAAATAATAAATGCTGAGTCGGCGTTATTATTTCGGGTAGTGGGATATCCCAATCTTCGGTTGGTATTTGTGCTACTTGTTGGCAGTCATGAGCTAAGCCAATAGGATAAGGTTTAGCGTTATTTTTACGACTCTTTTGGGCAAACCACGTCGCTAAAGTTCTATCGTAATAACCGCCACCCATGCCTAAACGCTCTCCGGTGTTAGTAAAAGCAACCAAAGGCGTGAAAATAATATCAAGTTGCGCCGTGGGTAGCACATCAGTAACGTTCAACCTTGGCTCTAAAATGCCATATCGATTTAACTGCATTTTGCTCGCTTGGTGATAGTGCAAAAATAATAACTGACCTTTACTGAAAGGATGAATAACCGGCAAGTAGGTGTTTATATTACGGTGCCAGCACCACTGAATCAAAAATTGTGGATCTAGCTCACTGTCATTAGCGAGGTAAACGGCAATGTTTTCGGCGCTATTGACTAAAGGGTGATTTTTTAATTGGGACACAAGCTGTTGAGCTGCATCTTTTTGAAATTCAGCGGTTAGTAAATTACGTTGCTGACGAATATCAGCTCGGAGATTTTTTCTGCTGATAATTGAGTTACTTATTGATGAATAGGGCATTAATGACGTATTAGCTAGGCGTTTAGTAGATATTAATACGGTATCAACAACGAATCAGATTGTCATTAATAAAAAAGGGTGAATAGTTAACTACTCACCCTTTTCTTTTTGAGCTTAAAATATTAAGTCTTCATTCGAATATCGAACTATGCGGTAGCGGTTTCTTTAGTCGGTTCGGCTGCTTCTTCATCTGCTAAGGTTTCCCAAAAGCGGCTTCTAAAGGCAATCAGTAAAATAACAATACCGATACCAATACTAAATAAACTAATTTGAATATAAAGATTAGGTAATTGATCAACGCGGTTAGGATCAAAGTTACCGGCAAGTAAGCCTGAAATAATATTACCGATAGAATAGGTTAATACAAACACACCCATCATTTGGCCAGCAAAACGACGAGGCGATAATTTACTTACCGCACTAAGTGCTACTGGGCTTAAACACAATTCACCCACCGTGTGTAAAAAGTAAGTAGCAACTAACCAATAAGGCGCTACTTTCATCCCTGATGCAGCATATTGAGCAGCAAAAAACATTACGATAAAACCACTGGCCATAATAATTAAGCCAACAGCACATTTAATGCCGTAACCCGGGCTTACATAACGTTTACCTAAGTTAATCCACAGCGCAGCAAAAAACGGTGATAACAAGACAATAAAAATAGCATTTAACGATTGAAACCAGCCAGTGGGCACTTCGAAACTACCTAACATGCGATCAGTGTAATCACGGGTAAATAGGTTCATTGACGAGCCAGCTTGTTCAAAGCCTGACCAGAAACAGGCGGATGCCACACAAACTAAAAACAAGGCCCATAAGCGCTTTTTCTCGCTAGCGGTTAAATTACCGCCATAATAAATAGCACCGTAATATAAAAAGAATACTAGGGTAAAAGTAACCGCGACATATTGCGCTACCGTGACTGGGTCTATTGAAATAGCACCAGACATGGTCATGGTCATTACTGAGGCAACCGTAACTAAGAAACCAGCGATAACTAACCAAGATATTTTTTGACCTTTAGCTGAAAGTGGTGATTCTGGCTGCGCACCAGCAGAATTTAATTTATGTAGGGTTCTGCGGTATTGAAATAAACCAATCGCCATGCCGATAGCTGCGGCACCAAAGGCCCAATGCCAGCCGTAGTTTTCTTGATCTTCCATTAAGTAACCACAAACAGAATAACCAATTACCGAGCCGATATTGATACCCATATAGTAAATGGCGTAACCACTATCTCGACGCTTATCTTGGTCAGAGTAGAGTTGACCAACCATAGCGCCAATATTAGGTTTTAATAAGCCAGTGCCTAAAATGACAAAAACTAAACCAATAAAGAAGGTATTATCATTGGGAATGGCTAAAATAATATGGCCAACCATAATGATTAAACCACCATACCAAACCGCTTTTTGCCCCCCTAATAACCTATCGGCAATCCAACCACCGGGCAAACCCATAAAATAAACACTACCGGTATATAAACCGTAGATGGCAGCAGCAGAGGCAACGGTTAAGCCCAAACCGCCTTCTTGCAAGGTGGCGGTCATAAATAAAACCAGTAACATTCGCATGCCGTAATAGCTCATGCGCTCCCACATTTCTGTGAAGAATAAGGTTTTAAGGCCTTCAGGTTGCCCGAAAAAGGTTCCTGTATTAGCTTGAGTCATATAGTTATCCTAATTTCGTTATCAGTTAGTTATCAGTTGGTTATCAGTTGGTTATCAGTTAATTATAAGTTAGTTATTATATTGCGTAGATAAAATT
>Ga0105359_10005086_pt1 | contig 10331 bp, 7 predicted proteins | sample GOMGulsemesocosm_6_FD_83659 | JGI IMG/M metagenome (GOLD analysis project Ga0105359, IMG submission 83659) | Methane-oxidizing microbial communities from mesocosms in the Gulf of Mexico - GOM8C Gulf of Mexico | ecosystem: Environmental > Aquatic > Marine > Cold seeps | place: Gulf of Mexico... | reverse complement strand
TCCCCCTCTATTTCCTAGGATACTTATGTTTAACTACCAGCAAGCTTTCTCCAGAAATTTAGGTTGGGTGATAGAAGATGAGCAAACCCAACTGCAAAATAAACGTGTTGCCATAGCCGGAGCTGGAGGAGTTGGTGGAGTTCATCTACTTACACTAGCAAGATTAGGCATAGCTAATTTTAATATCGCTGATTTTGATGACTTTGAAATTCATAATTTCAATCGTCAATCTGGTGCGTTTATGTCAACTATCAACCAGCAAAAAGTTGATGTGATGGAACGAATGGCCAGAGACATTAACCCTGAAGCCGATATTAAATCGTTCCCTAAAGGTGTGTTTGAATATAATGTTGACGAATTTCTTGAAGGAGTCGACTTATATGTTGATGCTCTTGACTTCTTTGCACTTGAAGCAAGAAAAATCGTTTTCAGAAAATGTTATGAAAAAAATATCCCTGTAGTTACTGCTGCTCCTTTAGGGATGGGATGTGCCTTTTTATGCTTTATGCCAAATAAAATGTCTTTTGAAGAATATTTTCGTTTTGAAGATAAAGAAACCGAAGATGACCAACTTATTCAATTTCTTATCGGTTTATCGCCAGCTATGTTGCAACGCCCTTATCTTGTTGATAAAACACGGGTGAGCTTTACTGAAAAACGAGGGCCTTCAACTCCCATGGCTGTAAACTTATGTGCAGGTATTGCCGGTACGTATGCATTAAAGATATTACTGGCCCGAGGTGATATCCTCTGTGCGCCTTATGGTTTACATTTTGATGCTTATCGAAATAAGTTCGTCAAAACATGGCGACCTTTTGGTAATGCAGGTTTAATTCCGAGAATAATGTTTCATATTGCCAAAAAAATAGTTTCTTAAAGTGTCGGATAATTTTACACTCAATTAATACATAAGCACAAGAGCACACAAAAACACCATAAAAAACAACAATATAATCATTGTGGCATAAGGTGTGCATTATTAAGTAAAGAAATGATGGCACCATATCTTGGTGCATCGACATGAAAATAAGGAATGATGATGAAAAAATTTGGATTGATGAAAACATTGACTGTTGGTGCATTAATTAGTGCTGTGTCAATGAGCGCAAATGCTGGCTTTATGACAGCGACTGCTGATGGTGGTTTTGCTGTAGCTGTAACGGGTACTGGCGTTGACGCTGGTTATGTAGGTACTGTAGATAGTGATGCAGAATGGATTGGTGCTGGTACATCAATTGACTTAAATGGAGACAACCCGGGTGGTTCTGCCACTGTATACGAGGGTGTGCAATGGGGTGGAGATGGAGCATATAGCTCTTTGGTTTTAACAGACTTTGCTCCTGATATTGATCTTTTAGATACTAATTATTTGTTATCTTCTTTAACTCATAATAATTTTCGAATTAGCGCAAGTTATGACTGGTTAACTTATGCAAGTATTCTTGGACATATTTCATTCTCAAGTGAAAATAGTGGTGGAATAGCGGCAGGCTTTGGCTCTTCAACTGTTGTAGATGATTTTACAGCCGATGCTGTATCTTTATTCAACATTGAGTTTACTGAAACATTTAATAGAACAAATCCTGATGATTGTTCTAACGTAGACGAAGATGGTATTGCAGGTGGCGACAACCATACATTTATTACTGGTTGTGACGATTACTTTGATTACACAATAGATAATCCAGATCCATTACCTGATTCAATGCCATTTGGCGTTCCTTTTTACATTGACGGTTCGCACTACTCTTTAACTATCTTTGCATCATTAGATTCAGACGGTAGTACTTTGTTACCAGCGGGACGTTTTTGGACAGAAGAAAGTAAGTCTACTACAATCTATACTTTTGCACGTTTAACTGAAGTTCCAGAACCTTCTGTAATTGCATTGTTTGGCTTAGCAGCTATAGGTTTAGGTTTATCAAGAAAACGTAAAAACAAGTTAGTAACAGCTTAATTCTACAGAACTCTATTGTCGCCACTTACTTATATGAGTGGCGATAATATAAACACCTCTACATACCTTTTAAAATTACTTAATTAAGAATATTCCATTTACCAGTACTGAAAATCATGTCTGTTTTCTACCCCTTTACATTCCTAGTAATACTGTTAACTATAAACATCCTTTTTTACAATAAATACAGTACATCGAATAAAATGGTAAAGCACTCGATAGTTTTATCAATACTGATTTACCTGACATCAACACCTCTATTAGCAAACATATCAATGAGAATATTGATATCACAGGCTAATTATGAAAACTGTAATAACAAAATATCAACTGGAATACTATTAGCTGGTGGACTAACTAAAAATGCAGAGTCAAAAATGGATTGGAGCGCATTAAATGGTGAGTCACTTGAAAGAACACTCTATTTAGCATCTCAAATTAAAATGCTTGATCTCAACACCATCATTATTTCTGGAGGTTCAGGGGCGAAGGTAAAAGAAGCAGATATAATGGCAAGCCTACTAACGGCCATAATTCGACCTCACTCGATAAATATAGTAATAGATAATTCATCAAAGAATACTCACGATACATTAGATTTCATAAAAACAAATAAAGTAGCAGCCTCAGAACATGTTTATCTAATAACCTCGGATTGGCATATACCAAGAGTACAGATGTTATACAAAAAAACAATAAAAACCTGCCCACTATCAAGCGGAAATAGCTACATCCCGTTTGGATTCCCTGGCTGGTTTATCCCCCAAAAAAGTGCCATCGTAAAATTTGAAAAAGTTTGGCATGAATTAATGGGGATCGTATATGCTAAATTCATTTATTCTTAAAATAACGTAGTACAATCACATGATATTGCTAGCATAAAAATGTAAAAAAATCTAAAATCAAGGCATACAAATATTACACTTGAGTATTATCATGGAACGAACAAAAAACAAATTTTTTATATTGCTAATTATTGCTTTTTCGATACTCGCATGTTCTCCCCAAAAATCCCCTGAACAATTACTTTCTGATGCAGAAATGCAAATAAGCAATCAAAAGCACTCTCTAGCAATAATCACACTAAAAAACTTAGTGAAATCAAACCCTAAAATAGCAAAAGCTAGGTATGCTTTAGCTGAAGTATATTTATTAACTGGCGATTTGCAGAGGGCAGAAAAAGAAATAAATAAAGCGCTTGAGTATGGATACAATATAAACTTCTCAAAGCTTCTTTTAGCTAGAATTTATTCAGAACAATCAGAAGATGATGAAGTTATTGAAATATTAGAGACTATTTCATTTAAAGATGAAACCTTCGAAGTAATTAAGTTAGTCATCCTTGGTAAAGCATTTCTAAACCAAGGAACAATTGAGAAAGCTAATGAACTTATTTTAATGGCAACTGAAATCGCCCCTAATTCAGGATATTCATATTATGGCAATTCATTACTAGCGATTACAAAAAACAACCTTGTTGAAGCGATGCGACTTATTGATTTATCACTGCAAATCGAACCATTGAACAACGATGCATGGCTAATTAAAGCGCAATTATCCGAAAACAGTGGTGACTTTAAAGAAGCAGAGCTAGCTTACAAAAATTATTTAACCGCTAGACCCTTAAAACATGACGTAAGATTATTATTAGCGAATGCGTATCTTCAACAAAAAAACACAACCGATTCAGAATCAATATTAGACTCTTTACTAAAGCTCAATACACAGCACCCAACAGCCAATTTATTAAAGGCCAAGCTTGGTTATATCGCTAAAGATTACAAAAAAATGAAGCTGCACTCTGAAACAGTATTAAACAACCAACCTAACCAACCTCTTGCATTATATTTGTCAGGGTTTAGTAACTACTTCTTAAATAATTATGAGCAGGCATACTCCCAGTTAAAAAAAATAACACCTGTAATACCTAAAGAGCACGATGCACATAAAATATTAATGCTGACAATGGCAAGACTTAAGCTAACTGACGAACTGACTGATTACATAAATAACTATGATGATTTCAGTAGTGACGACAGCCCGTTACTTAATACCTTAGCGGCGGAATTAACTAAGCAAGGTGATATGGATACTGCTGAGAATATATTTAAAAAAATAACTCAACTGCAACCAGGTGATTTGGAGGCTAAGAAAAGATTAGGCATAACTAGAATGTACAACAATAACATTCAGGGATTAATTGATTTAGAGGAAATATACACACTAAATTCCGATGATAAAACCGTCACAAGAATTCTTGCCCATACATATTACAAGCAAAAAAAATATTCGAAAGCAACACAAACAATAAACTCACTATTAACTCGAGATCCTAAAGATATTGATGGCCTTTTACTCAAGTCAAAAATTGAATATGCTAACGGTAAAATAGAAGATAGTAGTAAAACGCTTGCATTGGCATTCAATTTAGCGCCAAACAACCCGAAAGTGCTATTAAGAATTGCAGAAGAAAACATAGAAAAGCAGAACTACAATAAAGCTAAAGATGTATTAAAAAACATAATCAATATTAATCAAGATATCCAAAATGCTTATAAATATCTCTATCTAGTAAGTAAAATACAAAAATCATCCCCTGAATTTTTTAATTACCTGAAGGGAATACATAAGAAAAATAGTGATGCTTTGTGGCCAAAAATAATTCTCGCTCAGGATGCTTTGACCAGAAACGATGCTGATATGGCCATTAAATACCTACCTACCTTTCAAAAAGAGGTTGTTTTACCGCAAGCCTATTACGCAACTATGATAGAAAGTTATTCCGTTTCAGGTAATGAAAGTAAGGTAAATGAAGTGGCAGATTTTTGGCAGAATATAAACGTAACAAATATTATTGCATATTTAAAACACATTGAAATTTTGGAAAAAAAACAGGATATCAATCAAGCTTTAGAGATAACTAACCGAGCCCTGTCACAAGTTAATAATGATACCGACAAATTAAGGCTTTCATTACTGAAAGCAAGATACTCTTTACAATTAGGCTTAATGGCTGAAGCTAAAGTTACAATTAAATTTTTGTTGGAAAAAATTCCTAATAACTATTTAGCTTTACAATTATCTGGCCAATTAGCTTTATTAAAAGGTAATTTGGATGTTGCAGCCAAACAACTTAAACTATCTTATAACGCACAGCCTAATATACACTCTGCGATACTTTTAACACATGTGTACAAAAAAGAAAATAAATCAAAAGATACTATCCATTTCCTCGAGAATTTAGAAGATGATATAGCAAAATCGCCTCAGGTTCAGACAGTATTAGCTGAAGCATATATATCAGACTCACCAAGAAAATCGATAGCAATTTATTCGGCTTTATTGGATAACTCTCCGAATAACATACTAGTGTTAAATAACTTAGCTTGGCTGTTAATTGAAGAGGGAAATTTTAACCAAGCACTTGTTCATGCGATGAAAGCACAAGAATTAGCCCCAAAAAACCCTGATGTTCTAGATACTTTAGGTATTGTTTTACTGAAAACCAATAATACCGAAAAAGCGGTTAAAATATTCGAGACAGCTGTCAATTATAGTAAGCAGCCGATGATATTAATTCATTATTCCAACGCATTATTGGCAAATGGTCAAAAAGAAAAAGCTGATGCTGTTATAAATCAATTGACTAGCAAAGACAAAATAAAATATGCCGTTGAAATTGAGTCAGCAAATAAAACAAACTAATTCAAACCTGATGTGTCGTTAGTAGTGAAAAGGAAAACGCAGTGATTAAAGTTCTAATTCTAACTGATTCGTTTATTGGCGGCGCTGGTGGAAGTGAAAAACATATAAAAGACTTACTACAAGGTTTGTCAAAAGTAGAGTACCAAATCGATATTGTACAGTTATCAAATACCCTACAAATTCCTTTTCCGGAAGGAACAAAACTTGAAAATATTACATATCACCACATCCCTGTTAAACGAGTCTATGGAATTACAGGGCTCCTTGCACTAAAACAGCTAACTCACCTAGTGAAAAGTAGGCAAATAGACATTACTTTATCTTTTCATGAAATGTCTGACATTTTAAATGCACTAATTCCAAATCGTTGCATTAAATTATCCAGTAGGCGAGATATGGGATTCAAACGAAATAGCTTACTAGAGAAAGCTATTCGTTTTGTTAATAAAAAGTTTACTTTCATTCTTTGTCCTTCCATTGCAGTGCAAGATAAAGTGTTAAGTGAAGGAATATCTTTAGATAAAACGTACTTACTTTATAACGGTATTGACTGTAATAAGTTTCCTACAATTCACAGTCATAACCCTGAACAAAAACGCGCATTATTATTAGAAATTGGTATAACACCCGGTGATATTAATATCATATGTATAGGTAATTTAAATGAATGGAAAGGCCATAAATACTTAATTGAAGCCCTTTCCAAGGTTCGAGATATTAATTGTCAATTAGTACTATTTGGTGATGGAGCCACCCGCTCAGCTTTAGAACAACAAGTTGCAGAGCTAAACCTTGAAAACAATGTTAATTTTTATGGCTATAGTACCGAAGTTAAGCGCTACATACCTGCTTTTGACTTAATGGTACTCCCTTCATTAACTGAAGGATTGTCAAATGCTTTGCTAGAAGGTGCTGCTTCAGGCCTGCCATTAATTGCAACTAGTGTGGGTGGAAATCCTGAAGTTATTCCAGACAATAGAAATGGACAACTTGTAGAGCCATCAAATGCTTCATCAATTGCTGACGCAATTCCTCAGTTTTCCCCGAGCAGTGTCAATTATCAACAAGTTTCACTCGCATCACGGAAAATAGCAGAAGATAAGTTTTCTCTAGATGCTATGTTGGAAAACTACCATTTACTTTTTAACAAGCTTATTGAGAGTAAAATAGCATGATCAAAGTTTTACACTTACGCTCTAGTGCAGGATTATATGGCGCAGAACACGTAATATTAAACCTAACTCAACCAGCAACTGTTAAGTGTAAGCACCATGTTGTAGTTTTTGAAAATCACTTGAATAACAACGAAGACTTTTATCGAGCAGCACAAGAAAAAAACATTGAAATTACCAAGCTAAGTTGCAATGGGAAGCTCGATTTTAGATCTGTGTTTACACTACGAAAATTATTAGAAAGACACCAAAGTGATGTCATTCATTGCCATGACCCTAAATCTGTTTTTTATGCTTTTTTAGCAACTATTTTCAATAAGAAAATACGTAAAGTAGTCACCATGCATGGCTGGGTTAAAAACGACAGTAATATGAGGTTCAATAATTTCATTGAAAAATTATGTTTACCATTTTTTAATAAAATTATTGCCGTAAGCGAAGAGATAAAAGAAAAACTAATAAGTGCTTCATTATCTAAGTCAGAAATAACTTATATAGCTAATGCTATAGACACTAATAAGTTTCTCCCTTTAATTAAAAATGAAGAGATAAAATCGAGCACATTAAAATTATTGATTGTTGGCCGTTTATCACCAGAAAAAGGTCATACTAATTTGTTAACCGCTTTAAGTGTATTGAATAAAAAAGCAATCACTTCATGGCAATTAACTATTATAGGTGATGGTGAATTGAAAGACACTTTAATGGAACAAACAGAAGACCTTGAGTTAACAAAACAGGTTGAATTTTTAGGTGTTAAAAAAAATACGCTTAGCTATTATCAAAAAAGTGATATTTATGTTTCAAGTTCTTTATCTGAAGGCATGCCTTTAGTAGTATTAGAAGCGATGTCTTGTCAAGTACCTGTGATATCGACTCCCGTTGGTGCTATACCCGATTTAATAAAGAATAGTAAAGGTGGAATGCTTACTTCAAATAGTAGCGTTGAGGCAATAATAGAGTGTTTGGAGAAAGTATTGTTACTGACTACTGATGAACTTGAAGAGTTAGCACTGAACGCAAGGCAATATATAGTAAAAAACTTATCTATCTCTACGGCGATTGAACAACATGAGTCTCTGTATCAAACATTAACAGTTAATCATACACAAGGTGCATTGTTGTAATGGCAAAAATTCTTTTTATTACTACCCGCTTGCCTTACCCAACAAATGAAGGGCACCAAATTAGAACGTATAATCTATTAAAAAGAATATGCCAAGTTCACGATGTTCATTACTTATCTTTACAGCGAAAAGACGATGACGCCTCTGCAAAGCAACACTTAAGATCATTATGTAAATCGGTAACTACATTCAACATCCCAAGTGATCATTCAAAACTACGATTTTTATCGGATTTAGCGTTAGGGTTTTTGACCAAACTTCCTTTTGTTGTTCGCAAATATTTTTCCAACGAGCTTCAACAATCAATCAAACAAAAGCTTGAGAATGAGCACTTTGATCTAGTACATTTTGATATGTTACCTTTAGCTCAGTACGCTTCATGCTTAGGCGCTACTCCGTATGTATTAAATAACCATAATGTTGAATCTTTACTATTAAAACGTCGTGCTGAAAACAGCAACTCAATATTAGAAAAAATATTTTTTAATATTCAAAGCAAAAGTTTACACCACTTTGAAATAACCGCTTGTCAAAATGCCAAAGAAACCTTTGTTTGCTCAAAGAATGACGTGGAAACACTTAGAACCATGGCTCCTTCAGCAAGTTTTAGTGTCGTTGAAAATGGCGTTGACATTCACTTTTTCGGTGTTGACAAAATAGAAAAAGAGCAACACAGTCTTGTATTTGTTGGTGGTATGGGTTGGTTCCCTAACAAAGACGGTATGATATTTTTCATCAATGAAGTCATGCCTCTGCTAATCAAACAATACCCTACGGTTAAACTCACTTTGGTTGGTAAGTCAACGGGTGTCGATATACCAGAAACTTTAAAGAATAATATACAGGTCACTGGCTTCGTTGATGATTTCCGCCCTATCGTTGCCGCTGCCAGCGTTTATATATTACCTATTAGAGTTGGCTCTGGCACACGCCTTAAATTACTAGAAGCAATGTCGATGGCGAAAGCCATTGTATCAACCAATATAGGTGCTGAAGGCGTTGAATTAGAGCAAGACAATAATATTATGTACGCCAATAGTCCCGCTGAATTTTCTGCATCAATTATCGAGTTATTTGAAAATAATGATAAGGTAGAGGCACTAGGAGACAGCGCTAGAATTATTGCTGAAACTCAATATGATTGGGATATTATCGCTCAGAAGTTATTAGGCAGTTATGAGCAAATTATTTAAAAAAATAGTAGTAAAATTGCAACAACTTGCCATTGAAATCATGGATATCTCCGCATATCTACATAAAAAGCGCGGCTATAATGAAATATCGATATTAACGTACCATAATATTGTGCAAGGTAAACTGCCTGTTAATGATGCTTGTTTTTTAGATGTAACGCTTTTTGAGCAACAAATTTCCTACTTAAGTAAACACTTTCAAGTTTTGTCTTTAGCTGACGCTTTTGAACAAGCAAAGAAAAAAAACAGTAAACCTATTGCCGCGATAACGTTTGATGATGGTTTTTATAGTAATTATTCTCTCGCATTTCCTATACTGAAAAAATATAACTTTCCTGCAACTATTTTTTTAACCACTAGTATGATCGATAGTAATAAAACAATTTGGTTTTGCGACTTAGTTCAGATGTTATCTTTAACAAGTAAAAAAAGCTTTACATGGAATACCATTGAGTTTGATTTATCAACATCTGATAAGAAGCAAGTCGCATCAAGACACTTGCAACAATTACTAAAAGAAAAACCTCAAGCATCATTAATAGTGTCACTTAGCGAAATAAGCCAATTACTTGAATGTGAGCCAAAAATAAATTATCAAGAAGGTTCGGCATTTTATATGTTAACGGAACAAGCGATTAATGAAATGCTTGATTCAAAATTAATAGAGTTTGGCGCTCATTCCCACAACCATATCATTTTAACCAAAGAAGATATAAAACTGGCAAAAAATGAGATTATCCATTCAATTAAGCAAGTTGAAAAAATCACTAACAATGACTGTAGATATTTTGCTTACCCTAATGGACGCTCTGTAGATTACAATGAACGTCATACGGAAATATTACGTCAAAATAACATTCAGTTTTCGGCAACAACAACAAGTGGCTTAACCTCCCCTTTTCAAGATAAACTAGCATTCAAACGAATATTCATTCACACTCAAACATCACTAGCAACATTTAAGCTACAAGTGCACGGTTATAGGTAATTAAAATGGATGCTATTGTTTTGGGTTTGGGTGTGAATGGGTTAGCCGTAGTAAGATCTTTAGGTGAAAAATCGCTTCGTGTGGCTGGTATTTACCATGACAAAAATAATGAATTAGGCATACATTCTAGATACTTAAAGAATAAAGCAAAAATAGGTCGTCATTATACTAAAGACGAATTATTAGCCG
>Ga0105359_10005083_pt1 | contig 10334 bp, 8 predicted proteins | sample GOMGulsemesocosm_6_FD_83659 | JGI IMG/M metagenome (GOLD analysis project Ga0105359, IMG submission 83659) | Methane-oxidizing microbial communities from mesocosms in the Gulf of Mexico - GOM8C Gulf of Mexico | ecosystem: Environmental > Aquatic > Marine > Cold seeps | place: Gulf of Mexico... | reverse complement strand
GCGCATTTCCCTGAAGACGATCACGGTTTAGCGAATTTTGATGGCACGCCATTATTTAATGATCCCGACCCAAAACGTGGTTGGCATCAAGACTGGCACAGTTATATTTATGACTGCGGTAAAGATCATGTACAACGATTTTTAGTATCGAATAGCTTGTATTGGTTAGAGCAATTTCATGTCGATGGTATCCGCGTTGATGCTGTTGCGTCTATGTTGTATCTCGATTATTCGCGCAATGATGGCGAGTGGATCCCGAACTGTGATGGTGGCAATCATAACTACGATACCATTAAGGTATTAAAGTGGATGAATGAAGAGGTTTACAATCACTTTCCTAATGCGATGACGATTGCAGAAGAATCTACCGCATACCCAGGGGTATCGAAACCGACTTTCTTAGGTGGTTTAGGGTTTGGTTTTAAATGGAACATGGGCTGGATGCACGATAGTTTGAACTACATGCAAGAAGAGCCAATTAACCGTCAATACCATCACGATACCATCACGTTCCCGTTAGTTTATGCATTTAGTGAAAACTATGTATTAGCCTTATCCCATGATGAAGTGGTTTACGGCAAAGGTTCTTTATTGGGTAAAATGCCCGGTGATGAATGGCAGAAATTCGCTAATTTACGGGCTTACACGGGTTATATGTATGGTCAACCGGGTAAGAAACTTAACTTCATGGGGGCTGAGTTAGCGCAATCGCGAGAGTGGAATCATGATGGGCAGCTGGATTGGGACTTGTTACGGAATGCCAACAATGCAGGTGTTCAACAATTGACTGCAGATTTGAATAAGCTGTATCAGGCAGAACCAGCACTGTATCAACTTGATTGTGATCCTGCGGGGTTTGAGTGGCGCTTACAAGATAACAAAGCTGAAAGTGTATTAGCCCATGAACGCATTAGCGAGAGCGGAGAGCGTATCTTAGTCATTAGTAACTTTACGCCAATACCAAGGGATAACTTTCGTCTCGGTGTACCGAATGCAGGTCGTTATGAACTGTTATTAAACACGGATGCTGAATGCTACACAGGCAGTAATTATCCGCTTGTCAGCGGCGCTGATAGTGAAAAAGTACAGAGTCAGGGATTGACTGATTCATTGCGATTAACATTACCACCATTATCGACGGTGTTTTATCGCTGGGTTTCTGCTAGCTAAAGAACGAATTTAATTCGTACAGTAGTAGATGGAAAGGCAAGGGGGCAATTTTCTTGCCTTTTTCGTTTTCTTATTAACGGATTACGTTGCCATTTTTATGCTGTTAGGGGAAGCGCTTAAGGAAAGTATTTTCTCGCGTATTCTGCTGATTTTGCAAATAAAAATAGTGACGGGATAACAACCAAAAAACCTAACGCAAAGACTAAATTTTGATTTTCTAATAACTCATATGCTGAATAAAAACCAATAAATAACAAGAGAACAATATGTAATTTATGAAGCTTTGGGTTGTCTATCGAAAATTTGCAGTATTTCCTAATCATAATGTCCATCTTGTGATATTTAATGCGTTAGTATGGCGATGATTATACATATATTTATATATGCTTAAACACATGTTTGCATTCGTTTACATTTTGATGAGTAAAATATGCATTTGGGAGTAGTAATTTATTAATACCGTGGAATTAGGCACTTCGTAACATGAAATGTGAACCTAATCCCCGCGCTATTCTATGCAATTTTTTTGTTTAGATCTCCCAATGTTATCTTTTTATGTGACATAGAGTCTCTCGTTAACTTAACTTAATTCACTGCTATCTCGTTTTTAAATACTTATAAATAAATTTATGTACTTTTAATGTTCATTAGTTAGTCTTGTTTGAACACAAGGAGAGGGTTAATGAAAAGTCTAAACGTAAATTTAAGTTTGATTATGTGCGCTATGGTCGCATCTGGGCAACCTGCTCTTGCTGAAAAGGCGGGTACTATTTATCTAAACCCTGCTGTCGGTTATCACATGTTTGGTTCAGAATCAGGTATTGAAGATGGCGCGGCATTAGTGATTGGTGGAGAATATGTTATTACTCCGAAGTTTGGTGCTGAAGTAAGCTACCTTTATGGTAATGCTGATATAGACGGATCTTCTGGTGATGTAGATAACGCACAATATACGCTTGATGGGCTTTACTACACCCCTGAAATGGGAAATTGGCAACCATTTATCAATGCCGGTGTTGGCCATGGCACATTTGATTCGGGAGCCTATGACACCAAAGAAACACAACTTAATGTCGGTGTCGGTAGTCGCTACCATTTTAATGATAAATGGTCTGCGCGATTACAAGCCAAGATGATTAATAGTCTGGACGATGAGCGTTGGGATTCATTAATTACTGTGGGTGTGAGTTATGCATTTGGTAGCAAGAGTAAAGCACCTGCGGTTGTGGTATTACAGGATGGTGATGGCGACGCAGTTCTTGATAAGAATGATCAATGTTTGAATACGCCAAGTGGTGTTTATGTTGATGATCGTGGTTGTGCTCTCGATCGTGACGGTGATGGAATCCCTGATTACCTCGATCACTGTCCTGATAGTGTGTCGACCGACCTTATTGACGAAAATGGCTGTGTAATTGCCATGGAACAACCGGCATCGATTAAACTCGAAGTTCACTTTGCTAATAACTCGGCTGCCATCCCAGAGACTGCGAAAAGTGAAATTAAAGGTGTTGCAGACTTGATGACGCAGTTTTTAAATGCGGATGTGGTGATTGAAGGGCATTCTGATAGTAGTGGGAAAGCAGCTTACAATAAAACCTTGTCACAACGTCGTGCAGATGCGGTACGTGATATTCTTATTAGTGAGTATGGCATTAATACTTCTAGAATATCTGCGGTAGGCTATGGGCAAGAACAGCCGATTGCCAGTAATAGCACAGAAGAAGGGCGCTTAGAAAATCGACGTGTAATGGCTGAAATTAGTTATAAATAAAGGCATTAAATGATAGAGACAATTGTGTCTTCGTTCTAAAGAGGCAATGCACAAAATGAAGAAGCCAGCGAAAGCTGGCTTTTTAATATCGTATGATTAATCAATACTAGTGTGTTTTATGCGTTTCATAGAGTTTTGCATCCACCTCTTCTCCTTTCGCAGGGCGTGGTACGATTTCAAATTTAGTATCAAACTCAACCAAAGAATTCATTAGTTTGTTTAGTACTTCTTTGTCACCTTTTAGGCCCGCTTGTTTTGATTCAAATAATGCTTTCAGCGTTGTTTGTTTTAAAACAAGCTGAGTAACATCACTACGGTTAACATAAAGTGTCGCATCTGCTTCTAATGGTTTTTCTACTTTTATGTTACTTAGGTTACCGTTAGACATTTCTACAAAAAATGTTTCATTTGAATCGGGCAATACAATATTTAGTGTGAATGGTGTATTTTGTGCTTTTAATGAATCAACTCGTACAGCCGTGTAATCTAATAAGTTTTCAACTGTCATGTTAGCAAGTACATCTGGAGATGCAGTTTTAGGTGCGCCAGGTTTAGTGCCGATACGTAATTCTTGTGCACCAGTTAAATAGATGTTTCTCCAGCCAGCGCTTTCAGATTGGTAACCAAGTTGTTCGTAAGTATCTGCTAGCAACTTGCGTGCATCTTTATTTTTGGGTTCAACTTTGACTACTTTATTCAGCACAGTTGCCACAAAACGGTATTCACCTTTTTCAAAATCAGCGTGGGCTTTTTTCAGAATTACATCACTACCGCCCATGTAATCAACAAATTTTTCTGCTTGCGGTGTAACAGGTAACGGGTTTAGGTTTGCAGGGTTCATATCAAAGTAACCTAGGTACATGTTATAAACCGCGCGAGCATTATGTGAATAAGTACCGTGGTACCCATTTGTATACCATTCTTTTTGGATACTCTTCGGCATCACATCATAGATCTTGTCGCCTAAATCTTGCATTACATAACCATTATTCGCTAAGCGTAACGTTTGGTTGTGTGTAAAACCATATGCATCTCGCTGCATTTTTAGGAAACCTGAAATTTCTTCATTACCCCATACTGGCGCTGAGTGAGCTGAGAATAGTACCTCGGTTTCATTGCCCCAGGTATGGAGCATTTCATTGATCTTTTTAGACCAAAGTAGACCATCCCGGACTTTAGCGCCGCGCAGAGTATATAAGTTATGCATGCCTTGGTAGGTCAATTCCGCCGACCATAGTGTTTTCATACTTGGAATATAGGTGACCATTTCAGATCCAGCTTCGGTGCCAGAGGCATCCATAAAGATCATCTCTAGACCATCAATGGTTAATGTTTCAAATTCACTTTTATGGTTTAGTTCGTAATCAGGCAGAACATAAGTGATCTCGCCTGTTGATAGGCCTTTTGCTAGTGCTGCATCAACAATACCGTGTTCATCACGGTTGAGTGTTGAACCGTACTGATACGCGGTGCGGCGCGACATGGCATTACCCGCAAGTACGTTTTCATCTACAATTTCTTTAGTGATGTGTTTAGCACCGTATACTTTTATATTTGGGTACGCGTCTTTAATGGCGCGAGAACCACCGAAGTGATCGACATGAGAGTGCGAGTAGATCATTGCTACAACAGGTAAATCACCACCTTCAGGTACGTGTTCCTGGAAGAATTTTAGTGATTGTGCTGCAGACTGTTTTGTTAATAGAACGTCATATGCAATCCAGCCATTATCACTTCGAATAAACGAGATCGAAGCCAAGTCAGTTCCACGAACTTGGTATATTTTTCCTGGGACAACTTCATATAGACCTGATGCTGCTTGGTTTAATACAGCTTGGCGCTAGAGCGATGGGTTTACAGAATCAGGAGCTTGGTCTGCATGTGCCGCATCTGGGTCGATAAAATTGAAACTGTTATGAATAATATCCCCTGTTTCCTGATCAAATTCCGCAATGAGGCCACGGTTATTGTTTTCGAAAGCTCGAACATCTTTATAGTTAAGAGTTTTGGAAAATTCGTTATTATATTGAATAGTTGATTTAGAAGCAGGTTTACCACCTTGGCTACCAACATCACCAAAATGTTCGTGAGGATGTTGGGCTGACATCGCTCCAAATGAAATCGAAGATATTAAAATAGCTAATGTTGTTTTTTTCATCTTATTACCACTCATCATTAAAAGTAAGGTAAGGCCGTATACATGCCTCTTTTCGATGAGTTAACTATAAGTGGATTAGTTATAAACAAAAACAGGGTGTAACTTATCCTTACTATAGATAGTAGTTATACTAAAGAAGATTCTTTTTGATTGTTTCTCGTAGCCCCTTATGCACAGGATCCTTAATGAAACGTTTGTGGTAAATCATGTGGTATTCAATATCACTCATTGTGAAAGGGAGCGGGAGTACTTGTAAATTTAAAGATTTGGCTATGTGAGAAAGTCCAGCTGGTATTGCTGCAATGTAGGAAGTGCCCTGTACTGCTAACATTAAATTTGCAGGGCTTGATACCTGCACTTTCACATCTCGTTCTCGTAATATGGATGTCTTACTAAAAAACTCCACAGCACGCATGTTGTGACGTAAAAATTTCATCACAACATGGCCTGCCTGCCGATACTGATCAATGGTTATTTGGCCTTGAATTTCTGGATGACTTTGACAGCAAATCAATATTAATGGCTCTTTATAGAGTAACTCAAAACAAAAGCTGCTGTCTTTTTGGGTAATATTGTCAATGGCCAAATCAATGGTGCGCATGCGTAAATCGTTAAATGTTTTTTCTTCCGTATCATCGGATTCAATCAATTGGATATTAGGTAGGCTTATTAGCTTTAAAAGAATACTTTCTGGTGCTGTAACAATAAACTGCTTTTTCGAATCGATGGCATTATCTACTACATCTACAATGCCCACGACCTGCTGATAAAACTGCTGTGCGCTGGTTGTTGCGGATAAATTACGGCCACTACGTATAAATAGTTGATAACCTAGATACTCTTCCAAGCGTTTTACTGAGGCACTAATAGCGGGTTGCGAAACATTCAAAAAATCAGCGGCTTTAGTAAAAGAGTTAAATTCATAAACTTTAATAAAAGGTTTAATTAAGTTCATATCAAATTCTTTCATTTCCTCTCCCATTTATTTGTTATTGAGCATTAATATTAGCGTATTCAGCTTGTGTTATTACGTTATTCTGGAATACCGTATTTCACCTTGATATCACATACCGCTAACAATTTATTTGATGTTAGCGGTATTATTGTATTCTAAACTGATTAACCACGTTACTATTAAGGTCAATAGTTGCGAAGAATATCTCCTGTTCTATATTTAATAAGAGATATGTTTCAAATGGATTTGGGGTGTAATGTGATTCATAACAAACGATTTTTAGTGATAGACGACTCTGTTATCACCATTTCTTTAATCCGTTGGATGCTGAATAGCGCAGGTGTTGCAAATGACTTTATTGACAGTACGACTGATAGTTTAAAAGCTATCCGTTTATTATCACATCATAGATATGATGTGGTTATCTGTGATTACAACATGAATCATCACATCGATGGTGCGCTTATTTTCGATGAGGTTAAACAGCGTAAATTAATTACGTCTAATACCGTGTTTATTTGTATTACTGGTGATAGTACACTTTCTGTGGTCACGCATTTTATTGAACTCGAACCAGCTGACTATTTACTTAAGCCTTTTTGCTCTCAGGACTTTATTCATCGAATTGAAGCGGTTGTCGCACGTAAAGTTGTGATGTCCCCGCTACTATCGGCCATGGACAGTCAGGATTATCAATTAGCACTGGAGTTATGTGATAGTTATCGTGCCAACTACAACACTAATAACATGCAGTATGCTAGCTATATTAACCGTATCTATGGTGATTGTTTATTACGTTTAAAGCGTCATGATGAAGCCTTAGCATTTTATCAAAAGTCCTGTGAAGAAACAGATTCGATTTGGTCTGAAATCGGGTTAGGTCAAACATACCAATCGTTAGGTGACTTAGATAAAGCTGAAGACATTTTCAAGGACATATTAACCAAGCACCCTCGTCAACCTGTCGCCCGTCAAAGCCTTGCTAATTGCTTGATGGTTAGGGATAAGTTACCGGATGCTATTCGTGAATTTAATATGGCACATAAAGTGAATCCTGCGAATCCTCATCGCGAACTCATCCTTGCTAATTTATATACTGCGCTGCAGCAACATGGCAAAGCGGCGGCAGGTTTTCAACGCTTTATTACTAAGGTTGAAGATACCAGTCGTTATAGTTACGGCGTTGCCATGAATACCTATGTGTCACTTTTATTAGCAAGTTTATATACCGAATCAACGCAAGAACACGATGAATTACTGAGTCAAGCACAGTATAAAATTCATGAGTTTAGTGCGGAAGCTGAAGGCGACAACATTGCTGAGTTTAATTTGTTAATTGGGCTTGGTATTCTTGCTTACATCAATGGTGATATTAAAAATGCGTTGATTGTGGTGCATAAATTAAGTGCTGCGACTAAACCGACAGTAGACTTTTATACTGAATTGAATATCACAAGGCTGTATGGCTTGTGTGGTATCCCCGACCTATATGAACAATCGCTGTTACGTGCGCAGGGATTGTGTAAAAACACGAATGAAGATGTATTACTGCTAAGTCAAATCAAGATGCTAGATGGTGCAAAATATGAAATCCAGCAGCGTCTACAAGAAGGTAAAGTGCTGACTGAAAAAGCGCAAGAACAGCGACAAGAAAATGCCGCTAATTTGGCGATTAAATATGCTTATAAAGCGTTTCATAGAGTCCCGTTTAATTATAATAACTGCCGTTTGATTATTGAATTAACGGCATTAGCAACGCCTTCTGAATCCCAATCAGAAACCAGTATTCATGAACGTGAAAGCATTCTGAAATCTTGCGATTGGATCTACGAAAATGATAACCGTCCTACAACAGAAGAAAAACGCCGCACACATGAATTGTTTCATTTAGCCATCGACAAGCTGAGTTTACATGTGTGAATTAATGGCTAATATTGACTAACCCTTCTGCGCTTTACTAAAACGTACTAAATCAGCATTGTTGGTTATTAAATCTTTGAAAAATGGATTAGTGAGTAGTGTTTTTAAATTGCCTTGGTAGAAGCTAATTTTTGATGCGGTAGGGTAAGGTTCAAAATGTAAATCTTGAAAGAAAGAAGCAATCGCGGGAACGCGAATCGGAATGATGACCGAGGTAAATCGTTTACTGAGATCTAAGGTCATTGTAATTGCTGTCACGCTATCAATAGAACAAAATGACACGAGTAAGTCTGTATTATTCGAAATATAGTGACCGATGATCGTATTTTCACTCATGAACAAATACACACTATAATGCGATGGGGGGAATACGGCCATCGTATCAGCCAGTGTTTCATTGTAAGCGGTAAAGTGTCCTTGCTGTACAACCTCTTTTTGCTTATCGGTTAAATCAGCAAAGCGGACACTAATAATACCCGACATCGTGATGGGATAAAAAGAAGGTCGATGTCCAAGGTTTATTGTCTTGGTTTTTTCTATCAGCCGTTGTTCTTGCGCTGTCATGTCATAGTCCACGGCAAAAAAGCGGGCGATAGCAATACGGCGAAGCAGTGATGGTTCTCTTCTACCATTTTCCCATAACGATAACGTCGTCTGCGTAATAGCGCTAAATTCTTTATGGGCACTGGCTAATTGTGCAATAAAATCGAGTTGCGATAGTTTATGCGCTTTGCGTGTTTGGCTTAACGAACTCCCAAAACCGTCTTTTTTAAACATCAATTATCCTTTCTATGAGATTACGCTAAGTCTATCGGTCGATGACGTGCTTGGAAGGGAATTCTATCGTATCGCCGAATCAAAAGTAATGTGATCTTTGAGTCAAATTGATAAAGATGTCTGGTTTTATTGTTTTTAATAAGTGAAAAGAGGCTTCTATTCTTGTTTGTTTTATATATAATAACTACAAAATGTCCTTGTAGCTCAGCTGGATAGAGCAAGCGCCTCCTAAGCGCTAGGTCGGAAGTTCGAATCTTCTCTGGGACACCATTATTTTATACGCTTCGCACTTAATAGCCCCATACGCGAAGTGCACGTACGGGGCGATATTACTTTTTTATTAATCGTAAATACCGATCATCACGACTTAATGTCTATATTTTTACGATAACATCTTCCATTGCTAAACGTGATTTAGGTGGTGCAATGTTATAATCATTTTCCGCATCACGATAACCAATTGCGAGTGCCACATCAGTCACGTAGCCATCTAATTCTACAGCAAACTCTTTGCTTACTAATTCGGTATCAATGCCTTCCATCGGTGTTGAATCAATATTCAAACGTGCCAATGTATGCATAGTATTACCCAGTGAAAGATACGTTTGTGCTTTCGTCCAAGCCGATGTATCGCCATTTTCACCTGTGTTTAATTCAACAAAAGCAAACGCACCGAATGCACCTTCTTTATCTTCAGGTTTAGTGCGTTTATCTTCGATACCTTTATCAATCACGGCTTCGTAGTTTGCACGTGTATATTTGGGATTATGGGCGAAAATAATAATATGTGATGCCGTCATAACATGTGGTTGGTTAAACTGGAATTTATTGGCAAAGGTATTGTGCATACGCTGCTTTGCGTCATCGCTTTCGATAACAATAAATTTCCACGGTTGTGAATTAATTGATGATGCTGATAAACGCATTGCTTCCATGATCACTGCTAGGTCTGCTTGAGACACTTTTTTTGATGCATCGAATTTTTTAGTGGTATAGCGGCTGCTTAAATCTTTGATAATTTGATGTGTCATTGTAAAACCTTAATAATTCGTACTTACAAGTAAGTGATTATGTTTAAATCGGATTTGAATTTGGATTCGTTTTAGGCGATTTTAGTTAGTTCGTTTGACTTAAAATCCACCACAGCACCTTCACTTGCTTGCACATACATTTTTAAATGTGGGCTATTAAGGTGAGCCTGTAATAAAGTCGGCGTTGCCCAAGTCTCAATGAAAGTAAACAGTGCTGGATTGCTGTTGTCTTGGTGTAAGTCGTATTGAATACAACCTTCTTCCAGTCGCGTTGGTTCTATCAACTTCAATAGCTCTGTTTTGACGAACTCAATTTTATCTGCTTTTGCTTCGATGTTAGCAACAATTGTTAATGGCGTTGTCATCTCTATTATCCTTTCATTGATCATATATGTCGTTAGTAGGGACATTATCATAGATTATTGCTACTCTAAAAAGAGGGTAATACAACTAACAGTTTCAAAAACTATTTGATAATGAATATTCAAGATCTCACTCTTTTTGTGCGAACCGCGCAAACATGTAATATCACTGCATCCGCATTACAGT
>Ga0105359_10005082_pt1 | contig 10335 bp, 8 predicted proteins | sample GOMGulsemesocosm_6_FD_83659 | JGI IMG/M metagenome (GOLD analysis project Ga0105359, IMG submission 83659) | Methane-oxidizing microbial communities from mesocosms in the Gulf of Mexico - GOM8C Gulf of Mexico | ecosystem: Environmental > Aquatic > Marine > Cold seeps | place: Gulf of Mexico... | reverse complement strand
TGAACCGTGCCCACGCGTATAAAGGCGCAGTTGATGCCAATGTTGAAAATGGCGAAGATGCTGACAAAGCTATTACCATGGGATTGTTCAATTACCCCGTATTAATGGCGGCTGACATCGTGATGTTTGGCGCAAATAAAGTCCCTGTCGGTAAAGATCAGATTCAACACGTAGAAATGGCCCGTGATTTGGCTCAGCGCTTTAATCACATATATGCCAGCAAAAAACAGCCTATCTTAACGTTACCAGAATATGTTGTAGACGATAACGTTGCTATTTTACAAGGCTTAGACGGCCGGAAAATGAGTAAGAGCTATGGTAATACGATTCCATTGTTCTTAACCGAAAAGAAATTGCAAAAGCATATCAATAAAATTCAAACCAATTTGCTTGAGCCGGGTGAGGCGAAAGATCCTAATAGCTCGACAGTTTTTCAGATCTGGAATGCCTTTGCCAACGAAGAGCAAGTTGCTGAAATGCGTCAGGCATTCGCAGATGGGATTGGTTGGGGAGATGCGAAGAAGCGTTTGTTTGCCTTGATCAATGATGAAGTAAGCGAAGGTCGTGAGCGTTATAACGACTTGCTAACTCGTCCGCAAGATATTGAAGAAGAATTACAAAAGGGTGCTGCTAAAGCGCGTATTCAAAGCCAACGCATGATGGATGATGTTCGTCAGGCTGTTGGCATCTACGGTTTGAAGTAGACGGCTTAAAGTACAATGACAAATAAAGCAGACCCTCAGAAAACAAATACTAAGGTAGGCTCTGAAGATAATCAGATAGAAGCCCCTGTGTCTGTTATTCAAGACTCTGCTCAAATGCCCGTTAAAAAAGAGCCTATTAAAAAAGGCTCGGCTAAAAAACAAGTTGTCGCCCGTCAGCAGGAAATGCCATTTGCCCTAGTGCAGGGTGAGCCCATGACGCAATTACCGATGGATTTGTATATTCCGCCGGATGCGTTAGAGGTGATTCTGGAGCAGTTCGAAGGCCCACTTGATTTACTGTTATACCTGATTCGAAAGCAAAATCTCGATATTTTAGAGGTCAACGTTGCTGACATTACTGCTCAGTATATTGGCTATATCGATTTGATGGAGTCGATGCAGCTTGAAATGGTCGGTGAGTATTTGGTCATGGCGGCGATGTTGGCTGAAATTAAAAGCCGTATGTTATTACCGCGTAGTAAAGACGGTGAAGAAGAGGAGGAAGGTGATCCTCGGGCCGAGTTAATTCGTCGCTTACAAGAATACGAGCGTTTTAAGAAAGCCGCAGAAGAGATGGAAGAGCTGCCTCGAATGGGGCGTGATAACTTCATCGCACAAGTTGATGCACCTGAAAAAATTAAGCAACTTGCTCATCCTGATGTCGATATGAAAGAGCTCATGTTGGCTATGGGGGCGATTATGCGACGTGCGCAAATGTTTGAAAAACATGAAGTCGCGAAAGAAGTTTTGTCTACGCGAGAGCGGATGTCGAATATTTTGGCTGCGCTAAAAGGCGGGCATTTTGTAAACTTCGGGGATTTATTTACTCCAGAGGAAGGCCGTCTTGGAGTGGTGGTTACTTTTTTAGCGATGCTAGAGCTAATTAAAGAATCGCTGTTGGATATTGTGCAGCATGAACTATTGGGGCCGATTCATGTGAAGGCTCGAGTAGATGGACCGGGTCATATTGAATCCAGTCTGTTAGATGTAGATTATACTTCTGAATTTGATGCTGCAGAAAACAGTGACTTAGAAGGCAATGACTTAGAAGGCAATGACTTAGAAAATAATAGAGTAGAGCTTTAGCCATGGAATTGATTAAGCTAAAACAAATTATTGAAGCGGCATTAATGGCCAGTGGTGAAGTGCTCACCATTGAGCGCTTGCAGTTATTATTTGATGATTATGATAAGCCTAAAAGTCCTGCAATTAAAAAAGCATTAGAAAGCTTGATGGAAGATTTTACAGGACGTGGCATTGAGCTGGTGGAAGTCGCTTCAGGTTATCGCTTGCAAGTGCGTAAAGATGTTGCGCCTTGGGTTACCCGTTTGTGGGATGAAAAGCCACAGCGTTATTCTCGTGCCTTGCTTGAAACAATGTCACTGATTGCCTATCGACAGCCCATTACTCGTGGCGATATTGAAGATGTACGGGGTGTTGCTGTTAGCAGTAATATTATTCGGACTCTATTAGATCGCGAATGGGTACGAGTAGTCGGCCATAGAGATGTTCCTGGTCGTCCGGCGATGTATGCGACGACCAAAGAATTTTTGGATTATTTCAGTCTAAAAAGCTTGGACGAATTACCCAGCTTGGATGAAATTCGTGAAATCGATGATGCTAATCAAAACCTAGATTTAATCAATGCCGAGAAACAAGCGTCAGCGACGCGAGAATACGATTTTGATAATAAAGATGATGTTGCTTTGCGTGGGGAAGAAGTTCTTGCGGAAACAGAGTTAGAATTAGAAGAGGCGGAGAGGATAGTTCAGCAAGTTGAAGATAACGTTTTCAATAAGCCGAGTGAAGAAGAGTTAGCCGCTGAAAGAGAAGCGGAGCGAGCGGCTAAAGCGGAAGAAGAGCGCTTGGCAGAGGAGGCGTCTGCAGAAAGGAAGCTGGCAGATAAGTTTTCTTCAATGCCTCAGCCTTCATTTTCTGAAATGGCTAATAAAACACAACAAAGACTGTCTTCTGACTCAGAATCGAATGATGGACCTTCAATGGTTGATTTGGCTGATAAAATTGCCGACCACCAAGCACGATTAGCAGGTACTAATATTCAAGCCGCGGAAACGGGTGGTGCTGGGATAGAGTCAGTAGAAAGATCAGAAAAGCCGGCTGATGAAGGGCTAACACTTCTTCAGCAGCAAGAGCAGTTGATGCAGCAGTTGATGCAAGACGAATCGTTGCGCCAATCTCAGAATAGTCTCGAGGCGAGCAGTCGTCTGACTAGTGAGCTTAGTAGTGATGTGTCTCGTGATATGGACGCTGATTTGCATATTGATTCACAGGCTGAAAATGATGAGCTTGCTGAGGTGGATGCTGAAACAGAATTATTAGAACAAGAAGCTGCGGCTGAGCGCGAGCTGATGGAGCAGGAAGCTCTAGAGAAGGAACTGATTGAAAAAGAACGCCTAGCGGAAGAGGCACTTGAAAATGAACTAGGCTTAGGTGATGACTCTTTAGAGAGTGGTTCCTATGCAGCGGGTTCAAGTACGAAGAAAAACTCCTTGTTTGACGACTGATGGTAATTATTCGTTAAATATAACTGTATAAAGATTGAAGGTTACATAAGCACTATGAATGAGAATGAGCGCTTACAAAAATTATTGGCTGTTGCTGGTTTAGGTTCACGTCGCGAGATTGAACGCTGGATTACCGATGGTCGTATTAAGGTTAATGGCGAAATTGCTGAGCTAGGTCAGCGTGCGAGTCATCTTGATAAAATTCAGGTAGACGGTAGAGACGTTAAGCTCGAGGTCACTGGTAAATCTCGTCGTATTCTTGCGTATAACAAGCCTGAAGGAGAAGTCTGTACACAGCACGACCCAGAAGGTCGTCCAACAGTATTCGATAAGTTGCCTAAGTTAAAGGGTGAGCGTTGGGTGAATGTAGGTCGTTTGGATATCAATACCAGTGGTTTGTTATTGTTCACTACCGATGGCGAATTGGCTAACAAGCTAATGCATCCTTCTTCTGGTATTGATCGTGAATACGCAGTGCGTGTTCGTGGTGAAGTAACCGAGACGATGATCAGCAACTTAAAAACCGGCGTTATGTTAGAAGATGGCATGGCGAAGTTTACTGATGTTCAGTACTTTGATGGTGATGGTTCAAACCAGTGGTATCACGTTGTATTGATGGAAGGTAAAAAGCGCGAAGTTCGTCGTCTTTGGGACTCTCAGGGCGTAACCGTAAGTCGTCTTAAGCGTGTACGTTATGGTTGCATCTTTATGCCTAAGCAAGTACCTGTAGGGACTTGGATTGAGCTTAAGCAAAAAGAAGCCGATGATTTGTGTACTCTAGCGGGTGTAGAGCCTAAGCCGATTAAGCGTCTTGACGGACAAGAGAAAGAAAAATATGAACGTCAGGCTCGTAAGCAGAAAGTTCGTCAAAAAACGACTTTCAAAAAGCGTTAAACTTTATATGAAGTAATGCTTCAGCACCTAAAAAGCCTACTTATAAGTAGGCTTTTTAGGTGCTGAAGATCGATAATAATGGAAACCTTAAACTTCCTTTAATTAGTCGCTAATAGAGCTTCTTCACGGTCTGTTATTACGCGATTGCGTCCGCTATTTTTTGCTTTGTATAGCGCGCTATCCGCCCGTTCGCAAATGCTGCTCATTGTATCGGAGGCGTAGATGGTTGCGCTGCCAATACTGCTGGTAATGCTAAGGCTACCTTTCTCGTGTGTGAATATTGATTCTTCAATTGAGCTGCGAATTCGTTCGGCAATTCTATGTGCGCCTGCAGTATCTGCACTGGCGAGCATAATGAGGAACTCTTCTCCACCGTAGCGAAAGCACATATCTGTCTGGCGGATGCAGGCCGTAATGGATTTCACAACCTGCTTCAATACTTCATCTCCCATTGCGTGGCCATAGGTATCGTTAACGTTTTTGAAATGGTCAATGTCCAGCATTAATACGGATAAAGGTTGGTTATGTCGTTTTGCCAGTTCAATTTCCCGCTCAAGGGTTTTATCTAAGGCTACACGATTGCCTGCTCCTGTTAGCGGGTCTCTGAATGCTGCCGCTAGCGCTTCAGTATAGCGAACGGCATTACGTAAAGGATAAACCAGCGTGCTGATAAGCCCTTCGATATTAGCCAGTTCGTGTTCGCGAAAGCGCGTACTGCGACTGAAGGTTAATTCGCCCATGTAGTCTTTATGGGTGGTTAGCCGATAAGTGCAGCTATGAATGCTTTCTTTACCGTAGCTATTGAGTAGATTTTGATTGCTATTGCTATAGCACATACTATCCACAAGCACTGCATGCTTCATTTCTGTAAAGAAAATGTCGAGCAGTTGCTCAAGCTCAAGCGTTGTTTGTAAGCGGCTGCTTAGTTTTAGCAGAAGCTCAGGCTTGATATCCGGTTTGGGCATTAAATCCGCAAATGGCGTGATTTGTTTATCATCATTTAATGCTGATCTACTGCTGCTTTGCAAACGCGTAACCATACGCAACCTCTTCACAGAATGTTTTTATTCAATTGCAGATGTAAATGCTAAAACTGTGCCAGTATTGTGTAACGTTTTATATGCTTATAAATCAATAGGTTGGGGCGTGTTGAATATTAATGTGGCGATTTGTTTGAAGTTTGACGGACATGAAAAAATGTCGCTGTCGGGTTTATGACTCGAAATATTGAAATAAGTGTTGGTAAAATTGACGTGCTGATGAATTTATTGATTGGCGCTACGATATTTTAAACGTCGTAGCGCTGGGATTACTTTGATTGGGGTTATTTGGGCTGTGCATCCAAGGCTTGGCCATTGATGTGTTTGGATTCATCGCTCATAAGGTAAACGTGAATGTCCATGATTTCATCGGGCGTGGTTAAGTGCTCTGGGTTTTCGGCAGGATAGGCTTCAGCGCGCATGCTGGTGCGTGTGCCGCCGGGGTTTAAGCTGTTAACGCGGATGTCACGGCTATCGTAAAGTTCTTCAGCCATTATTTGCATCAAGCCTTCGATGGCAAACTTAGAGGCGGAATAAGCACCCCAGAAAGCTCGACCTTTACGGCCTACGCTTGAGGAGGTGAATACCAGTGATGCACCGTGCTCTGAGCGCTCAAGCAGTGGCGTAATGGACTTAGCTAGTAGGAATTGACCATTAACGTTGATGTCCATGACCTGTTTCCACGCAGCCCATTTATAACCATCTACGGGGGCTTTCTGACCTAATACACCCGCATTTAACAAGGCTCCATCTAAGCGACCAAACTCTGTAGCGATCATATCAGCCAGTTCAATGAATTTTTCTTCGTCGTTGCAGCCAAGGTCAAAAGGTAAGACGGCTGCTTGCGGCAAACCTTCTTCTTCAATGCGGTCATACACAGCCTCAAGCATATCTTGAGTGCGTCCTAGTAGAATAACGGTTGCGCCTTCGCGAGCGTAAGCCAAGGCGGCATGCGCGCCGATGCCATAACTTGCGCCTGTCACTAAAATGACACGGTCTTTTAATTTTAATTGCTTATTAGTGGCTGCTTGGCTCATTTTGATCTCGGTAACGGTCTGTTTTCGATTTAATCTATCTTGCTAGCGGCAAACTCATTCCGCTAGCGGTAATTTTTTCTAACGGCTTGCCGTTTATGTAAGGCTGGTTGTTAGTAGGCGGGTAATTTCTTCTACGGTATGAACCATAATGTCCGCTTTCCAGTCTTCAGGTTTGTCGTGCGGTTCGATGTAGCCGTATAGCGTGGCAATGGTTAGCATGCTTGCCGCTTTGCCTGCTTCTATGTCTCGTATATGGTCGCCGAGGTACCAGCAATCTTTTGCATCTAATTCAAGTTTATCAGCGGCAAGATAGAGAGGGTCTGGAAAGGGTTTGGTTCTTTCTACGTCATCAGGGCAAACGACGATCGCGCACTGAGCCAAAATCGGTAGGCGCTTGGCTAAGCGTTCAAGTAGTATTTCAGTATATTGACGAGGTTTGTTGGTCACTATTCCCCAGGGTAGGGAATTCTTATTGCACGTCTCTAAAAGCTCAATCATGCCAGGGAATAAATTACTCTGGCTGGCAATATGCTCGACATACAAATCTAATAGCCGTTGTCTTTTATTCTCAAAAAGTTCATCCCCGGCGATGTTTCCTACCACTTGTGGCATATCCAGCGCTAGGCGGGTTAGTGCGCGGCCGCCATTGGAAACTTGTTGGCGGATAAGATCATCCGCTAACGCTGGCAGGTTATGTTCTTTTCTTAAAGTATTTACCGTCGGAAAAAAATCAGGCGCGGTATCCATTAGTGTGCCATCAAGATCAAATAAAAGCGCTTTTGGCTTTTTTAATAATGCTGAAGTCAAAGCGCTTTCTCGCAAGCAATGATGTAATTTACATCAACGTCGTTCTCAACCAATTTGTAGTTTTTGCTAATTGGGTTGTACGTCATGCCTGCCATGTTGATTTGTCTTAAATCGACTGGGCGGCACCAACGAGCAAGTTCAGCAGGTTTGATGAATTTGTTGTAATCGTGAGTACCGGTGGGTACTAATTTCAAAATATATTCAGCGCCAATAACCGCCATTAAATAACTTTTTGGGTTGCGATTAATGGTGGAGAAAAATACGTGGCCGCCAGGTTTAACCAGTTTGGCGCAAGCACGTACGATCGATTCTGGATCAGGAACGTGTTCTAGCATTTCTAGGCAGGTTACGATGTCGAATGTACCTGCGTGATCTTCAGCGAAATCTTCCACAGGCAGGCATTGGTAATCGACTTCAACGCCAGATTCCAAAGCGTGTAATTTTGCCGTGGTTAAGTTGGCTTCACCTAGGTCAATACCGGTAACCTTGGCCCCACGAAGTGCCATGCCTTCGCTTAATATCCCGCCGCCGCAGCCAACATCTAATACTTTTTTTCCTGCTAACGGAGCATATTCTTCAATATAATTAGTGCGTAATGGATTGATTTCGTGAAGCGGTTTAAATTCACTTTCCATATCCCACCATCGAGTCGCGATGGACTCAAATTTGGCGATTTCTGCGCTATCAACATTCACTTTTTTTAAATCTGACATGCCTAATCCTCTTTCCTATATAGCCGCTATTCTAACCGTATTGCTTTTTACTTAATAGGCCTTAGCCAACTATTCAGACTGCTCACATTAGACAGGCGAAGATTCATTGTTGGATGGTTGTGGAGCAAATATGCGAGGCAAGGAGCCGAACTAAGGCTACAGGGAACATATTTACGCCGTTTTGTTGAATAACTATCCAATCATGAATCGATTTATAAAGCTTGCTGAGTGGTTATAGCTTTAATTAATGTAGATATCATTTAATCGCTGGTTGGATTTTATTGGCCCAATTTTTAGCTTGGTTAATTAATTTCTCTTCATTGAGAGTGGTGAGTTTTCCTTCTTTTAATAGACATTGCCCGTTCACCCATACATGGCTCACTTGAGACGATTTAGCACAGTAAACTAAGTGTGAAATTGGATCGAATACCGGCTGGCTAGAAAGTGTATTGAAATTGATGGCTTGAATATCTGCTGCCTTACCGGGTTTTAAGGAACCTGTGATTTCGTCTATTCCTAAGGCTCTTGCGCCGCCTAGTGTTGCAATGGTTAGCGCTTCGATAGCAGGTATAGCGCTAGCATCTTGGCTAATACCTTTTGCCAATAGTGCTGCAGTTTTCGTTTCACTGAACATGTCTAAGTCATTATTACTAGCAGCGCCATCGGTACCTATCGCCAAAGGAATACCTGCTTCGCTTAATTTTAAGATGGGGCAGAATCCGCTAGCGAGCTTTAAGTTCGACTCAGGGCAGTGAACAATCGATGCGCCCGTTTTTTGTAGAAGCTTGATATCGTTGTCGTCAATCTGGGTCATGTGAACGCAGCTAACACGCTCAGTTAAAAAGCCAATGTCTGCTAAACGTTTAGTAGGACGTTTATTGAATTTCTCTAGGCTTTCACTCACTTCAAAAGCGGTTTCGTGCAGGTGGATTTGCACAGGCATGTTGAGTTGATCCGCTAATTCGGTGATTTCTTTTAGGGGTTCATCGGAAACTGTGTAAGGCGCGTGAGGGCCAAAACCAATTTGAACCAGACCTTGTTTATTCATTGGATGGTTATTGAATCTGTCGTTGCATTCAACGGCTTTGCGGATGTATTCGTCGGCGTTTTGCGCGTAATTTGTTGGGAAATCTAAAACGGGGGTGAAGCATACTGCACGAATACCCGCTTTTAATGCTGCTTCAGCGCTTTGTTGTGGATAAAAATACATATCAGCAAATGTCGTGGTGCCTGATTGGATCATTTCAGCAATGGCCAGTTCGGTGCCTTCTTTAACGAAGCTCTCGTCGACGTGTTGACCTTCTGCTGGCCAGATATGTTCTTGTAGCCAGATCATTAGCGGAAGGTCATCCGCTAGGCCGCGAAATAAAGACATGGCGGCATGGCCATGGGCATTCACCCAGCCAGGCATTAATACTTGCTCGCCTAAATCGAGTGTTTCTTTAGTTGATATCTGGCAGTCAGTTTGTTTTTCAATAGCTAAAATAAGACCATCTTTTATCAGAATGCAGTGATCGATTAATGCATGGTTGTTTGAATTCTGATCATTTTGGCTAGAGACACTTTCAATAGGTACAATCCATTTGGCATTAATTCGTAAATCGGCCTCTGCTTTATTCGCCGTATTTCTGCTTGTGGTCGTATCTGGACTCATATCGATAGCCTCCTTTTAGCTATTTTTTGCACAGTATAATCAAACTTTGATCTAGGAGAAGTATCTTCCTCGTACATTCCTTAGGCAGAAGGCCGAAATACTAGGTATCTTGTTGATTTGTGGTATGATTTGGCGCTAATTATAAACGCTAATAACAAGGACCGAATGAGGTTTTCAATAGAGACCATCATTCGACAGAGACAGGCTAAGAATCTATGGGTGAGTTAACCAAAGACGTATCGCCAATCAGCATCGAAGAGGAGCTAAAGTCCTCTTACCTCGATTACGCAATGAGCGTGATTGTTGGCCGTGCCCTTCCGGATGTGCGTGACGGTTTAAAGCCTGTGCACAGGCGTGTTCTGCATGCTATGAATGTATTAGGTAATGATTGGAATAAAGCCTATAAAAAGTCGGCCCGTGTGGTCGGTGACGTAATCGGTAAATATCACCCACACGGTGACTCTGCTGTTTACGATACCATCGTTCGAATGGCGCAAGACTTTTCTATGCGCTATACGCTTGTAGATGGTCAAGGTAACTTTGGTTCTGTTGATGGCGATTCTGCTGCCGCAATGCGTTATACCGAAATTCGTATGGATAAACTCAGTCATGAGTTATTAGCGGATATCGATAAAGAAACTGTGAACTTCGTACCGAACTACGATGGCACAGAACAAATTCCTGAAGTTATGCCAACGCGTGTACCGAACCTATTGATTAATGGTTCTTCCGGTATTGCTGTAGGTATGGCAACAAATATTCCGCCTCATAACTTGAATGAAGTGGTTTCTGCTTGCTTGGCGTTGATTGATAATCCAGCAATGGATATCGATGAATTGATGGAGCACATCCCTGGTCCTGATTTCCCAACCGGTGCTTTTATTAACGGTCGTGACGGTATTGTTGAAGCATACCGCACAGGTCGTGGTCGCATTCATATGCGTGCCCGTCATCATTTTGA
>Ga0105359_10005080_pt1 | contig 10336 bp, 9 predicted proteins | sample GOMGulsemesocosm_6_FD_83659 | JGI IMG/M metagenome (GOLD analysis project Ga0105359, IMG submission 83659) | Methane-oxidizing microbial communities from mesocosms in the Gulf of Mexico - GOM8C Gulf of Mexico | ecosystem: Environmental > Aquatic > Marine > Cold seeps | place: Gulf of Mexico... | reverse complement strand
ATGGGTTGCTACGATGATATGGAAGTAGCCGATGCTTTCGTTCTTTGGGGCTCTAACATGGCTGAGATGCACCCAATTCTTTGGACCCGTATCGCCGACCGTCGCTTATCTAACCCACACGTTAAAGTGGCTGTGCTTTCTACTTATGAGCACCGTACGTTCGACCTTGCGGATATCCCTGCGGTTTTCACTCCGCAAACTGATATGGTGCTTTTGAATGCCATTGCTAACTACATCATTGAAAGTGGCAGTGTTAACCAAGACTTCATCAGCAAGCACGTAAACTTCCGTGAAGGCGTAACTGACATTGGTTATGGTCTACGTCCAACTCACGAGTTGCAAAAGAAAGCCAAGAATCCAAACTCGGGCAAATCAACGCCAATTGATTTTGATGCCTTTGCTAAATTTGTGAAGCCTTATACGTTCGAATACGCCGAGAAAATGTCGACAGTTCCAGCGAAGACTATTGAGAAAATCGCTAAGCTATATGCCGATCCTAAGACTAAAGTGATGTCACTTTGGACTATGGGCGCGAACCAGCATACTCGTGGTGTTTGGACCAACAACTTGTTGTATAACATTCACTTATTGACCGGTAAAATTTCTGAGCCTGGTAATAGCCCATTCTCGTTGACTGGCCAACCTTCTGCTTGTGGTACTGCCCGTGAAGTAGGCACTTTCTCTCACCGTTTACCTGCCGACATGGTAGTTAAAAATCCTAAGCACAGAGCTTTGGCAGAGAAAATTTGGAAATTACCAAAAGATATTATCAATGGTAAGCCAGGTGCTCACGCGGTTAAGCAAGTTCGTGATCTTAAAGATAGTAAGATCAACGCTTACTGGATTCAGGTGAATAACAACCTGCAAGCGGGTCCAAATATAAACGAAGAAATTCTGCCTGCGTATCGTAATCCAGATAACTTCATCGTTACCTCTGATGCTTACCCAACGGTAACAGCAGAAGCATCTGATTTGATTCTTCCTTCTGCTATGTGGGTAGAAAAAGAAGGTGTATTTGGTAACGCCGAACGTCGTACTCAGTCTTGGTATCAGCTGGTTAATGCACCGGGTGATGCACGTTCTGACATGTGGCAAATCATTGAGTTTTCTAAGCGCTTTACTACCGATGAAGTTTGGCCTGCAGAAATTTTAGCGGCAAACCCAGAATACAAGGGTAAAACCTTATTCGAAGTGCTTTATAAAAACGGTAATGTGGATAAGTTCCCACTGTCTCAAATCAGCCCTGATTATGAAAACCAAGAATCTAAAGAACTGGGTTTCTATATTCAAAAAGGTTTATTTGAAGAATACGCTCAATTTGGTCGCGACCACGGTCACGATCTAGCCGACTACGACCGCTATCACCAGGAGCGTGGTTTACGCTGGCCTGTAGTGAACGGTAAAGAAACCAAGTGGCGCTTTAAAGAAGGATCTGATCCTTATGTTAAAGAAGGTACAGGCTGGCAGTTCTATGGTAAGAAAGATAATAAAGCGGTTATCTTCGCCTTACCGTATGAAGCACCTCCAGAAGTGCCAGATGCAGAGTTTGATTTGTGGTTATGTACAGGTCGCGTACTTGAACATTGGCACACAGGCTCTATGACTCAGCGTGTTCCTGAGTTGTATAAAGCCTTCCCTGATGCTGTGTGTTTTATGCACCCTGAAGATGCGAAGAAGCGTGGTTTACGTCGCGGAGACGAAATTAAAGTGATGTCTCGTCGTGGTGAAATTAAAACCCGTGTCGAAACTCGTGGCCGTAATAAGCCGCCTCGTGGATTGGTCTTCGTGCCATTCTTTGATGCTAGCCAGCTGATTAACAAGGTAACTTTGGATGCAACCGATCCATTATCTAAGCAGACTGACTACAAAAAATGCGCTGTAAAAATCGAGAAGGTATAAGGAGATGACTATGAAAAATACTCTTGTAAATAAAGCCAGTACTTTTTGTATGACGGCTGTACTCGCGTTCTCTTCAGTTATGCTGCCATCGATGGTTTCTGCTGATGATGCGGTTATTGATAATGCACCACAGGTATCAACACTGCGTGGCACTGCACCTTTAAACGCTGAAGTAACACCACCGATTATTGAGATGGTAGAAAACAATGACCTTAAACGTCAGCGTGACTACCCTCAACAGCCACCGACAATCCCACACGATATTAGTAAATATCAGTTGGATAAAAACTTTAATAAGTGCATGGATTGTCACTCACGTAAATTGGCCGACGAAGCGCAAGCCCCTGCGGTTAGTGTGACTCACTACATGAATCGTGATGGCGAGTTTTTAGGAGAAGTTTCTCCACGTCGCTATTTCTGTACTCAATGCCACGTGCATCAGTTAGAAAGTAAACCTCTGGTTGAAAACATATTCGTCGATGTTGATGAGTTGATCAAACAGTCTAACGCTCGCGACAAGAAGTAGAGGTTTATATGAAAAAAATTATTAACTTGTTAAAGCTGGGTTGGACTATTTTGTCCAAGCCAGCGGTACACTTATCGTTAGGCTTTCTAACCATCAGTGGCTTTATTGCTGGGGTTATCTTCTGGGGTGGTTTCAATACCGCCATGGAATTAACCAATACCGAAGAGTTTTGTACAAGCTGTCACGAAATGCGCGACAATCCTTTTATGGAATTGCAAACCACGATTCACTACAGCAACCGCTCGGGTGTTCGTGCGATCTGTTCTGACTGCCACGTACCGCATAATTGGACCGATAAAATTGCTCGTAAAATGCAGGCTTCTAAAGAAGTTTGGGGCAAAATTTTCGGCACCATTGATACCCGTGAAAAGTTTGAAGGTCATCGCCTACAGCTAGCGCAAAATGAGTGGACGCGTTTAAAAGCCAATGATTCATTAGAGTGTCGTAATTGTCACCAATTTGATTCTATGGATTTCACTCGTCAGAGTAAGCGTGCAGCGGCACAGCATTCAAGTGCTCTCGCTAATGGTGAGAAGACTTGTATTGACTGCCATAAAGGGATTGCTCACAAGCTGCCTAATATGGAAGGTGTTCGTGAAGGTACCTCTCCTCACTAGAAGTACCTCGCTAGAGAGCTGTAAAAAGCTCTCATAAATAGATTCATATCATGAAGTCTATTCAGTAAGCTGCAAACAGTGAGATGCATTCTTGCATCTCACTTCTTCCTATTATCTAATGCCTCTATTAAATATTTTCATCTATTTCTTTATTGCCATCTATTAGCACACCTTATTTGGGAGAAGCACTATGGGCAACCATGCAAGCAAAGAATTCACCCCACTGCGCATCGCAGTTTTAACCATTTCTGATACGCGTAACGAGCAAACAGATACCTCCGGTAAATACCTTGTAGAAGCCCTGCAAGACGCAGGTCATCGCTATGAAGATAAGATCATCGTAAAAGATGATATTTATCAGATTCGTGCCATTGTTTCTGCTTGGATTGCTGCTGACGAAGTCGACGTTATCTTACTAACAGGCGGTACAGGATTTACTAGCCGCGACTCAACGCCAGAAGCTGTTATTCCTTTATTAGATAAAACCATCGAAGGTTTTGGTGAGTTATTCCGCCATCTTTCCTATGCTGATATCGGTACCTCTACGGTTCAATCCCGTGCATTAGCAGGCTTAGCTAATAATACCTTAGTTGTTTGCATGCCAGGCTCGACCGGTGCTTGTGATATGGCTTGGAAAGGTATCTTGCTAGAGCAGCTGGATTCACGTCACTCTCCTTGTAACTTCGTACCTCATCTGTCTGCCGACGCCCCTTGTTGTGATGGCAAATAAAAGCAGTAAAAGAATATTTACCACAGAGCTGATCCGCTAAACAGAGGAAGGGCTAAAGAGCCTAATCTTTACCTTTTCTCTGTGAGCTATGCTCTCCGTGGTTAACCGCTTTTTCTTTTTCGAGTTCCGCTTTCCTGCTAATATCCCCGCCTTATTTACAATTTACCTAATTAGGCTCTTCTCGTGGAATTCTACCTTGCCATCTTTCTCTTTGGTCTATCCGCCGGCATAACCCCTGGGCCAAATAACATTATGCTTATGGCCTCAGGCATGAACTTTGGTATTAAGAGCAGTATCCCTCACGTTTTAGGCGTCTGTATTGGCTTTCCTTTGATGGTAATTCTGGTGGGACTTGGCTTTAGCATGATCTTTGAGCTCTACCCTATTCTGCATGAAGTGATTAAGGTAGTAGGCCTAGCGTACTTATTGTACTTGTCTTGGCTCATCGCCAGCGCTAACCCAGACACTCTAGAAAGTGAACGATCTAAACCATTTAGCTTCTTCCAAGCCGCACTATTCCAATGGGTCAATCCAAAAGCCTGGGTGATGGCGACAGGGGCTATTTCGGCTTTTACTACTCTTGCGGATGATATCCACTGGCAAGTGCTCACTATTGCTAGCATATTCCTTGTGGCGGCGATTATTAGTAGCAGCAGCTGGCTGGTCTTTGGTAAAGGTATTAAGCACGTCTTACAAAGCAGCAAACAGCAAAGGCTATTCAATGTCTCTATGGCCTTATTACTGGTTGCTTCGGTCATTCCAGTGATTAAGCAACTCTACCTGCAATACCTTGGCTGAATCCTGGCTGAAGCTTTATTGAACCCTAGAGAAACCTTATTTCATGAGTTATCAGCAGGGATGCTGAAAATGCACTAAAATAACAGTATTCCTGATGAACTGAGCCGTCATATGTTTATTAGCGTTCTAGAATTATTCAAACTGGGCATTGGCCCTTCTAGCTCCCATACCGTAGGGCCTATGATGGCTGCGGCTCAATTTATTCAAACCCTCGAACATAAGCAGGATAAAAACCCCGCACTTCTTTCTCAAGCTCACAACATCCGCTGCACCCTCACGGGATCCCTTGCCCATACTGGTCGAGGTCACTCTACGGATAATGCCCTGCTATTAGGCTTACACGGTTACTCCCCGCAAGAAATAACGACACTGGATATTGGTGAATTAATCTATCAACTCTGGCACAAACATACGCTCCCACTTAGCGACCCTGGTCAAAACCGATTTCTACATTTCAATCCCAATAACGACATCATCTTCGATAAACAACAAACCTTAGCCGAGCACCCTAACGGCATGATATTCGAAGTATTGGATATTAATCAGAAAGTTCTTTTCAGTGAAACTTATTTTTCCATTGGCGGTGGTTTTATCAATACACTCGCTGAAATGAATCAGTTAATTGCACCGATTAAAATGCTGAATTCTTCTCGCTGCTCCTTCCCTTTTGAGGATGCGATATCCATGCTAACCATGGCTAACAAAAGTCATCTCAGTATTGCCCAAATGAAATATAAAAACGAACAACAGTTTCGAACCAATGATAGTTTAGAGCCTGGTTTAGATGCTATCTGGCAGGGAATGAAAAACTGTGTTGAAAGTGGTTTAAAAAATGAAGGTGTTTTGCCCGGTGGTTTAAAAGTAAAACGTCGAGCAAAAAACTTATACCAGCAACTGCTCAACAATCCAAATGAAGCCCACCTACATGAATGGCTCTGCGCTTTTGCCATGGCAGTGAATGAAGAAAATGCCGCGGGTCATGCCGTGGTCACGGCCCCGACAAATGGCGCAGCCGGGGTAGTACCCGCGATTTTATATTATTGCTTTCAATTCGAGCAGCTAACCCTTGCTCAAGTTCATGAGTTTTTATTAACCGCCGCCGCGATTGGTGGAATTATAAAACACAAAAGTTCTATCTCTGGTGCAGAAGTGGGCTGCCAAGGTGAAGTGGGGTCTGCATCGGCAATGGCGGCCGCTGGTTTATGCGCAATCAAGGGGGGGTCCCCTGAGCAAATAGAAAATGCTGCCGAAATCGCATTAGAACATCACCTCGGTATGACCTGCGATCCTGTGATGGGGTTGGTGCAAATCCCTTGTATTGAGCGTAATGGTTTTGGTGCATTAAAAGCTTATACCGCCGCGTCTTTAGCCTTGCGTGGTAGTGGCCAACATATAATGTCGTTGGATAATTGTATTGAGGCGATGAAACAAACAGGAATGGAGATGTCAGTGAAATTTAAGGAGACTTCTCTTGGTGGTTTAGCGGTTAATTATACCGAGTGTTAAACGGTATATTAGTCCGATATATTTATTTTACCTTGCTCTATTAATTTAGCATAAGACGCCTTCAATTTTTCAACCATCTCATCAGAAGTTTTCTCACTCGTTGCTAAATACTCTGTTACCTTAAAAACTAAAATAGAACGTTGGAATAATTTTGGATCAAAGCCACTTCTTTTGGCTTCTGGTTTAAAGGCTGAGTCATCCAGCAAAAATAGCTGCACCCTATTGTCCAACATCATTTTAAAAATCTGATCATAACGAGATACTGTGACTATTTTTTCTACATCATGTCCACGCTCTACCAAATAGTCATAAGTATATGAGCCACGCTCAACAGCAATAATATAATCTGTAAGATCATCGGTATTAACTAAAGAAATGTTGCTACCGGCACGTTGGTAGGCATGAATTTTTGCGGTTTTCTTTAAAGGCGCGATCCACTTAAACAAAGCCTCCCTTTTTTGAGTTCTACCGAGCCCAAGTATTAAAAAGTCAGCTTCATTTAATCCTTTGTGATAAACCCTAATCCAAGGATAAACGTCGAAGGTATATTCAACATTTGCAGCATCCAGAACGGCCTTGCTAATATCAACTAGCGCTCCCTGAAGGCGGCCATCTTCTTTGTAGCAATAAGGTTTCCAATCGCTACAACCTGCGGTTACGATACCATTTCTGGCTTCATCAGCGATTGATCTATTAAGCAGCACTATCGAAAGTGTGAATACAGTAAGTATTAGCAAAACATCTTTCAATAACTTGCTCATTATTGTTAATCCGCCTTATGTTCACGCGCTAAGTAATCATGACTCTGCATTTCTAACATACGTGAGGTTGTACGCTGAAAAGCAAACTCTAGACTACCACCGGCATAGATCTCATGAATTTGAGATTCTGCTGACATAATCACTTTCACTCCTCGATCATAAAACTCATCGATCAAGTTTATAAAACGTCGTGCTAGATCATCATTTTTAACACTCATGACCGGCACATTTGAGATTAAAATTGCATGGTAAAGCTTACCCAGTTCAATATAATCATTTTGCGATCGTGGACCATCACACAAGCCTTCAAATTCAAACCAGGCAACATCATCACAAATGGCTTTGGCTGGGATATTACGGCCTAAAATATCAATATCGACATTTAATTCGACATGCTTTGCATCAGGAATCAAGCTGTCGAAGCTTTTCTGTAAACTAGAATCAGCACCACTATCTAATGGAAAATGATAAAGCTCTGCTTGTTCTAAAGTACGCAAACGGTAATCAACGCCACTATCAACATTCACTACGTCGGTATATTTATTCAGCAGTTTAATCGCAGGTAGAAAGCGATCTCTTTGTAAGCCGTCTTTATATAGGCCGTCTGGTACGATATTTGAAGTGGATACAAGAGTTACCCCTCGTGCAAATAGCTCTTCCATTAATCCACCCAAAATCATCGCATCGCCGATATCGGAGACGAAGAATTCATCGAAGCAGATAACCACGGCTTCTTTAGAGATTTGCTCGGCAATGGCGGTTAAAGGGTTTTTAATCCCTTCCAGTTTGGTTAGGTCGCTATGAACACGCTGCATAAAGCGATGGAAGTGAGTGCGCATTTTGCGTTCAAACGGCAAGGCATCATAAAAGGTATCAACTAGGTACGTTTTACCACGCCCTACTCCACCCCAAAAATATAAACCTTGAATCGGAGCTTTCTGTTTCTTAGTGAACATCTTACTAAGAGAACCTTTCTTCTTCGACTTTTCATAGTCGGCAACGAGCTCGTCATACAAACGCTGCAGATGCTTAACTGCTTTTTCTTGGTCAGCATCATAAGAGAAATCGTCACGTTTTAAATCTTCTTGATAGAGTTCTAAGGGCGTCGACACAGGGTTATCCTCATTATGTACCGGCAGACCCGCCGATGACCTATTTTATTGAGGCGCAATCTACCTTATTTAGCGCTATTTTTACAGTGCAGAAACCTTTACTGATACATATAGCCTATAAAATTTTAACCAAGTGCTCTCAACCTCAAATCAAAACTAATGCTAAACTACTAGCCTTACCCATAAATACTGGTCATAAAGCGCCACTTAACCACTTTTGTGTACTCTAACATTGATGCTGTTTTACCTAGCAGCTACCCTTTGACACTTACGTACTAGGAAAGTAAATTTATGCCGTGGCTCATCCTTTTTAGCCTATGTATTGCAACATTCAGTGCCCATAGCAAAGCTCAAGAGCACTCAATCGAACAGCTGCTCAAATTAGAAATAGCGGCCTATCAGTTATCCAGTGCATTTTCTACGTATGTTCTATTTACTGGCATGCCACAATATGGCCAAAAGCTGAACAATATCGTGGCAACGACCGGCCCCGTTTTAACGGCTGCGAAGTCGAACCACCCTGACATTGTTGATAAATTTCAACAGTCATTAAGCTTCATCGAAAGAAAGAAGGAATTAGTGTTCAGCCCTGATGACCATAGATTAATCATCGGCTTAGCCACCTTCCAAAATCCGCTATACCAGCTAATTGAGCATAAAAAACAGTCTATTGAGCAACGCAGCCCTAAAGCCCCTGCACTCCCGCCCGTACTTGATGAATACTTAAATACCCGCATTAGCTTTGAAAGAGTGGTAGCTCACTACATTGCAATTTCCGCAAGTTCAGCAGGATTCATCGTGAGCGATATTAGTATTGAAGAGAACGTGAATACTTTTTCAGCGGATATCGAAAACATCACTAATAAGGGGGCCGATTTTAGGCGCTTGAATGTGAAGTGGAATTTCATTAAAAACAATATGTTAAAAGAGCCTGGCCAGACCTCTCCTTTTATCACTATGCGTACGGCCGCTGACATTCGCAAAACCTTACAGCGTATTTATCAAAGCGCACTAATAACTAACAGTAATTATTAACAATAGTTTTTAACATTTATCACAATTGTTATTCTGGCGGTCATAATCCATCAGGTTCCCCTGTGCATCTAGCGTCATTTTACAACAACCATCAAACAAAGCTCGCAGTTCGCTGCGGGCTTTTTGTACTCGTGATTTAAGCGTGGAGTAACTAATGCCTTGGTTCTTGGCATAAGTTTTTTGCGATTCATTATTGAGATCAATGGCGGTGAGTAGCTCTGAACTTTGCTGATCTAATGCCTGGATAAAAGGCGCGATACAATGAGAGAGTTCGCCTTTGATTTCGGCACTCGTCTCATCAAACCCAAGTTCATTCTCACTTAATTCAATTTGAGTTAAGACGCTGTACTTACCATTGCGGCGATAAAAATCAATGATGCCATGATTGGCAATTTGGAATAGCCATGACTTAATACTCTCCTTATCACGAATCTGATTCAGATTTTGGTGAGTTTTAATCAGTAGCTCTTGTAGTAGATCATCGACATCCGCCGCATTCGAAACTTTGGAGTGCAAAAATGCTTTTAGGCTGGTGCGATATTCCGCCCAAATTTTTTCAAGATTCATATTAGCTCTATATGCAGTTATTTTTCATCAGCTTAATTATTCTAAGCGTGCCTTTCTAATGGTTCACAATAAAAACACGCCTAGAACAAGTATCTAGGTATTTTGACCTAGCGAGCCATTAACAACATGCAGAGCTACCTTTTTCGTTTTTGTTAGCACAGCAAGTATCATCTTTGCTCGAACATGAACACGTGCAATTACAATCACAACAGTTCGAATAACAACAGCTCAAGTCACAGCAATTCGAGTTACAACACTGGTTTTGATCTAAATTTGACATAAATACCTCACTTTTCTTTCATTATTAACGGGTTACAGTATTAAGACGAAAGCGAGGTTGAAAAGACGAAATTATTTAGAAAAAACTTTGTAAGTCTAATTCTCCAGTCACGATACTACGCATTATGAAATACGCTAATAATCCCGCTGGGCCTAGCATCAAGGTAAGAAGCAGGAAAGGTAATAGCAATAATTGGTGAATATCATACTTAGCCGCATCTACAACGATAAAAGCGCCAATCGCTAAATCAAAGGCTAAATAATGCACCCAACCTGCCAAAACAGCTCTAGGCGACTTGAATAGATTGATAACGCCTTTTAATGACCAAAAATTTCCTTTAATTTTCAGCTCTGGATCATCGAGGTGTTTTCCTAATAAGATTAAATAACTGTATAAAGCACACAGCAAGAGAACAACGACACCCATGACGATCGGCAAGCTATATTCCCAACTTGGGAACACTGCCAACAAAATCCAACCTACTAGGGTAAAACGTGAAGCGACT
>Ga0105359_10005076_pt1 | contig 10344 bp, 5 predicted proteins | sample GOMGulsemesocosm_6_FD_83659 | JGI IMG/M metagenome (GOLD analysis project Ga0105359, IMG submission 83659) | Methane-oxidizing microbial communities from mesocosms in the Gulf of Mexico - GOM8C Gulf of Mexico | ecosystem: Environmental > Aquatic > Marine > Cold seeps | place: Gulf of Mexico... | reverse complement strand
CTTCTTAGAAGCAGATATACGCGAGCACTTCCTGTCTGTCGCTGGAGAAGAGGGCTTGCCTCGAAATGTTTATTACGGGGATGGAGAGCCACTAGAACAAACGACGGTTGATTTAATTAGTGAGTTATACGAAGCCACTGCGGTGCGTTTCGATTGGCGACATGGTGATGTTGTTATGTTGGATAATATGTTGGCAGCCCATGCCAGAGATCCGTTTGAAGGCACACGTAAAATGGCGGTTGCCATGGGCGATATTTATCATAGAGAGCAATTGGATGAAAAGGTTGATGCTGAGATCCCAACTCAGGCTAAGGAAGAAATAATATGAGTTACGATAATAACCAAACGGGTGACGCGCTCACATATCAACAACGTCTTCTTGTTAATAGTGAAGAGTCGACAAGGTCTAGGGCGTTTTGGTTGAACCTTGGAAATGCTGTAGCAGATGAGGTTGAATCACGTTTTCGTATCTTGGTGGAACATCAGCAGGCTCTAACAACGGATTTTAGTATACCTGAAGGGTTTAACGTCTTGCGCCAGCAGGTACAGGAGGCTCGTGTGAATTGGTCTCTAGTTCATAACGATGATGTTAATAATGAAGCAACTGCTGACAAAAAAGAGCAACTAGAAACCAACGCTGAGAAAACTTTTATTGAAGAAAAGCCACATCTATTAGCTTGGTTTATATCAGGTTCGGAATTCGAAGATAGCCAAAATAGATTACTTCTAATTGGTTCCGATTTAGTACTGGATGAAGGAACGGTAGCTCGCATTCGTGAAGTCCTCATAGGTACTCGTGAGGCGAATATTGAACCAGAAATGCAGTACCTAGATTACGCTAATTGGATTAGTGAGTTACAGGAAGATGAAGATGCTGCGGATGCAGTGTCTTTTTGGAACGGTTTTCAGTGGCATGACTTGCCTAGTGTTGAATTGAACGAACGTTTATCTAGTATAGAAAGACGTCTCGAAAGAAAGTCAGGAAGAAAAGCAGCAAAAGTTCGAGTACCTTTTTCACGGGAAATACAGGATGTTTTAACGCAAAAGGCTCAGACATTAGAGGTTGAACCTCAAACGATTGCGCTAGTAACCTGGGCTGCGTTATTACAAAGAGTCAGCGGTCGAGAGCAATTTCAACTAAGTCGCTACCATGATTGTCGTGAAGATTATGAAGAGTTAGATGATTGTTTTGGTTTGGTTCAGCAGCGCCTTCCTGTGCCTTTCTACGATATCTCAGCAATGAGCTTGGAGAAAGTGCTCATGGGTTTTCAGCCTTTATTAAATGAGCAGGCTGAATATCAAGAATATGTACAGCAAGTGTCTGAGTCAGCCGTTAATTCCTATTCAGTTAACTTTAAATATGTGACGCAAGATTGCCTTGGTGATCTTGAGGCGAGTGCGTATCTGCCTAAAGGGGACGCATTACAGTTACAGCTTGTTGCCACAGAAAGTGGGGATGGTGAATGGATCCTGATTTATGATGATAGCAAATACAGTGCCTTATCCATGGCTCGTTTAGTACAGAGATTGCCTCTTATGCTAGAGCAAGCCTTGAGTGCGCCAAATGAGCCATTGGGGTGTTTGAACGCTTTGCTTGAGAGTGAACAAAAAGCACTTGTTAAAACCAGTGTTCATGATGAAATACACGCAGCGACATCAGGTTTAGTGGAGAGCATTCGCCTACATGCATCACAAAACTCGGATGCGCCAGCATTAAGAGATGGGAATAGCTTACTAAGTTATGCAGAGTTGGATCGTCAAAGTGATCTTATTGCAACGAATTTAGTGAAAGCGGGAGTAGAAGCAGAAACTGTTGTGGCCTTGTGTTTGCCCCGTAGCGCTGAGTTGATTCTTGCTATGTTAGCTGTTTTAAAATCCGGTGCTGCGTATTTACCAATTGATCCTGAGTTACCTAGGGCGCGTATCGAAAGTATTTTGAATGATGCTAAAGCCGTTGTGATTGTCACCGCTGATGCACTTCAGAGTAATTTAGATGAGGCTGTTAAGGCATCTGCTGATGTCTTGTTTAAAGAAGGGCATGAAAGCGAGGTGATGGCTTGGTCTAAGCTGGGTACAGAAATACCCTATGAAGAGGTTCTGATTCTCACTGATACATTGGCTCTCACTTTGGCTAATTTAAAACCAAATAATCTTGCCTATTTGTTATATACCTCTGGTTCAACAGGGAAGCCAAAAGGCGTTCAAGTAACCCATGAAAATATCCTTCATTATAGCCAATCTGCAATTAGGGCATTAGAGCTGCCTAAAGAAGGGCACTATGGTCTTGTCTCTTCTTTAATGGCGGATTTAGGTAATACCATGTTGTTCCCTGCTTGGTTGCAAGGTGGGTGTGTGCACCTGATTGGGCGCGAGGAAAGTACCGACGGTACTGCATTGGCTAAGTATTTCGAGCAATACCCATTAGATTGTCTGAAAATTGTCCCTTCTCATCTGTCGGCACTATTAAGTGGTTCTGAGGCGAGTGCTTTGTTGCCTAAACAGGTCTTAGTCCTAGGTGGAGAGCGAATTAGTGAAGGTTTGCTGGCTCAACTAAAAGCGTATCAAACTGATGAGTTAATGTGCTGCAAGCTGTTTAATCACTACGGGCCGACTGAAACGACAGTAGGGGTATTGTGGAATGAAATCGATCTAGAAAGCGGTGATGCGGCCTTAGCGAACGTTATGGGAGACACACAGGTGTATCTTTTAGATCAGTATATGAACCCAGTGATGTCTGGACAAATTGGGGAATTATACATTACCGGATCTAACTTAAGCCGAGGTTATTTGAATGCCTCTGATCTTACTGCGGACCGTTATCTTCCAAATCCGTTTGTTGCTGGTGGGCGCTTCTATCAATCGGGTGACCTTGCTATGCGCCGTGCAGATGGCAGTATTGATATTGTTGGGCGAGCGGATCAGCAGGTTAAAATACGTGGTTTTCGCTTGGAGTTGGAAGAAATCGAATCTCTTTTAACGTCTCATCAAACCGTTCAGCACAGCTCAGTATTACTGCAAGGGCAAGGGGATCAGGCACATTTAGTCGCCTTCGCTGTTCCTTATGTTGGTGGTGCTGTAGATGAAGACGCTCTTAAAACTTGGCTGGCAGAGCAGTTACCTGATTATATGGTACCGACTCAGTTGATTAGCGTTAAGTATTTGCCTTTGAATGCGAATGGCAAGGTGGACAGGCATAACTTGTTAGAGCAAGCGCGACAAAAATCCCTTCGTACTTATGTGGCACCTCGTAATGATATTGAGCAAACACTCTGTGAGTTATGGCAAGATATTTTGCAGCAACCCAATATCAGTGTGACAGATAAATTTTTCGATATTGGTGGCCATTCCCTCGCTGCGATCAGAGTTGTCGCTCGTATGAGACAACTATTTGCTCAAGAATTTCCAACAGACTTATTGTTTCGTAAACAGAGTGTCGAAGCGCTTGCTGAGTTTATAAGTGAAAAAGCAAGTCAGGAAGAGCAGACTGAATCACGACTAGTAGAGATAGATCGAAGTGCAGACTCTGAAATATCACTCGTGGTGATGCATTCCCACGGTGGTCATGTGAACTACTACGAGCCGCTTTTTGAAAACTTAAAAGGAAAAGCCAATATTTACGGTGTCTTGTCTAATCCCGAGTTGTTATCAAGATCCGACGACAATGGTTTTGAAGAAGTCATGGACGATTATGCTCAGCAATTTAAGGCGCTTAAAAGGGAAAAAATTGTATTGGCTGGCTGGAGTTTAGCTGCTCGTCAGATGATGCTTTTAACCCATAGATTACAGGCAGAAGGATTTGATATTAAAGCAGTTTCCATTATTGATTATGATCCATTGCAAACGCTGGATAATCAAGGTGATGACCTTGCTCAGATAAAATCAGATTTAGAGCATTACCTATCAATTCGTAATGGGAGTTACGACCTTAAAAAGCTCGATCTTTTAGTCAATAATTTAAAAACAAAAGAGTCTGCAACGACGGATTATAAGCAGATACTTAAAGAAACGCTTAATAACGCTGACGTTCAGCAGTTACTAGGAGAAGAGTTACCATCGCAATGGGTTTATCAGACTGTGCTACAGCGCTGGGTTCTGAAAAAAATCTTCTATGCACAAGCTATCCCAGTTGTTAATGTGCCGCTTTGGGTTTGGTGCAGTGATGATAATGTATCTGGGGTAGATGCATGGCGTGCCTTTACTTCAGATAAAGTCATAGGAAACAACATCTTGTCAGATCATTTTAGTATTTTATTTTCGAACGAAATGGCGCAGCAATTGCTGACATTAGTTGATGAGACTCAGTTAACAAAGCGTGTTAACGATTTAGAAAAAGAGAGTGCCTAATGTTGGTATACAGAGGAGAGTTTTAAAGTGGAGATGATTAAACAGCTGTTGGCACAGTCTCGACGTACTATGTTATTGGCCATTGTTGCGAGTGCTATAAGTGCTGTGACAGGAGTGATGATAATTGGTGGCGTGAATTATGCTTTGGAAAATGGCTTTGAGTCTTTGACAAATACAGTCATTGCTTATGTTGTTATGGTTGCTATTTTGTTTATGAGTGGTGTGTGGTCTCAATCTTTATTAGTCGGATTAGGCCACCGTATGGTGTACCAGTTACGCTTGCAACTTGTTAGACGGATTCTAAATACCTCATTGGAACGTCAGGAACAGCTTGGGGGGCCTGCTCTCTATAACGTTCTAACACGCGATGTGACTATGGTTGCAAATGCGACCAAACAACTGCCTATTTCACTTTACAATGGCCTTTTATTATTGGCAGGTATTAGTTATCTAGCATGGCTTTCGCCTTTATTGTTTCTTTGTACGCTGGTATTGGTTGCCTTGGGCGTGTGGGGAGATTTTAAGTTAGTTGGACGTACTAAGATCATGATGACGGATGTGCGTCGTTTTGACGAGCGCCTCTTTAAGCAATACGAAGCGGTAATTGAAGGTCGTAATGAACTGGGTTTAAGCCAACCAAGACGTCAGCATTTATTTAATAAACGCTTCGAACCTGCCGCAAAAGGCGCTATGGATACGGCTGTTAAAGCAGATCTATTGTGGGCGATTAACTTAAACTGGACCACAGTATTGGTGTTCGGTTTGATTGGTTTAGCCTTTTTCTTGGGTATGACGCAGGCATCCATTACACAAGATGTGGTGGTTGGATATGTACTGACAACCATGTTTTTGCGTACACCTATAGCCATGATCCTTGAGGCTATTCCTTCAGTTATACGAGGAACAGTCGCGCTTAAGGCGATTGATAAATTAAAGCTTGCTGATGTTGCCCATACAGAAAGTGGTTCAGAGAAGCCTGTTGCTGAAGCTAAGTTTGAGTCTCTGACACTTGTTAATGCTTGTTACCAATATCCAAATCAGGGAGAGGAAGCTGGGTTTACCTTAGGGCCTGCTAATCTACAGCTAAATCGAGGAGAATTAATCTTTTTAGTCGGAGGGAATGGCAGTGGTAAATCCACATTGGCCAAGTTGTTAACAGGCTTGTATCTGCCGACCGATGGCGTTGTTAAGTTAAACGCAGAGGCGGTTACTTCTGAGAATGTCGTTCATTATCGCAGCTGCTTTTCGACAATTTTCCCTAACTTTTTTCTATTTGATGATGTGTTAGACGGATCCTATAAAGCGGACTCAGATGCCCATGATAATGACTACTTTAAAGGGCGAGTCGATTACTACTTAAAACGCTTAGCCATAGATCATAAGGTCAGTATTGATGAGGGGAAATTATCTACAACCTCATTATCTCAGGGGCAGCGTAAGCGTTTGGCATTACTTTTAATGTATATGGAAGATCGTCAAGTGCTTCTGTTGGATGAATGGGCTGCTGATCAAGATCCCGTATTCCGAGATGTTTTCTACAGAGAAATTTTACCTGAGTTGAAAGCGGCGGGTAAAACGATTATTGCTATCAGCCATGATGATCGTTATTTTGATGCCGCTGATAAAGTGTATCGATTGGATCGAGGATGTATCAGTGCGTTTGACCTCACAACGGATTCATTGTTTCAAGCTCCGATTGAAAAAACAGAAACAGCGTAATTAGAAAGTATAAAACCCTATAAGGAAGAAAATCATAAATGGATGCTATTGATACACTAATGAACCGACGCTCGTATGCGCGTGGTAACCTTGGTGCGCCTGCACCTAATAGCGCTCAAATTGAGATGATATTACAAGCCGCGATGACAGTACCTGATCATGGAAATTTGAAACCCTGGCGATTTACCCTAGTGCAAGGGCAGGGGATTCAAGATTTGTCTATGCTGGTGAAAGAAAAATATTCGGCCAGTATGTCAAAAGAAGATTTGGATGCTTTTGTTAAGGAAATTGCAGCAATACCCATGATGATCTTTGTATGTTCAGATCTTGTTCTAGAGCATCATGTGACAGTATTAGATCAACAATTTTCAGGAGCGGCGGCTTGTGAGCATATTTTGCTGGCGGCCCATGCGCTTGGTTTTGCAGGGATATGGCATACATTAGAGGCCGATGATACATTACGCTACCTTCTGAATATTAAAGAGAAAGATGGGGTTTTAGGTGTGTTGTCTATCGGTACACCGAAGAAAACGTCTAAAGCCAAGCGACAAGGATTTTCTGATTTTACTCAAACATGGGACAGTGAAAACGGACTAACAGCCTGGAAGCCCGCTTAGGTTTTATTGTTCTAGCCGCTTAACTTCTATGCTGCACTCTAAAGAATTTAGGGTGCAGCATCATTTTTCTAAAGAGGAAAGTAAACAAAAACGTTTTTGACTTGGCAATGCTGCTGAACTAGTAAGACCTCTAAACCAGCAAATTCTCTGGGCTAGCTAAGTGCTATCTTATTTTTAAACCAGTCTAAAAATGTTGTTTCTTGCAAATAAAAGTGCCCGCCTGGAAATTCAAATTGCTCAAACGCTAAAGCAGTGTATAGGCTCCATTCTGATAGCGTGTCATAGGGTACTTGCTCATCGTCTTGCCCACCTAATGCGATAATAGGAACAGGTAATAACGGCCGCTCTGTATGCTCCAGATTAAACGCATAATCATCATGCAGTTTAAAATCTGCTCGAATAATTGGCAGAAGTAAATCTTGGAATTCAACATTATTCAAGAACTCATCGGGAGTGCCTCCCATCGTTTTTAATAAATTAAGTAACCTGGTGTCATCTAAGTCACTTCTACGTTCAGTGGAAGGTTTATAGTGTGGTGCTTTTCTAGCAGAGATCCAAAGGCGTTGAGGTAATGGGTAGTTTAATTTTTGTAGTTCAAGGGATATTTCCCAACTGATTAGCGCACCAATACTGTGCCCAAATAAGCTGAAATTTGTAATCTTGGTTTCGACGATTGTATGGGCAATGTGTGTCGCAAGGGATTTAATATCTTCTGCAAATGGCTCAGAGAAACGTGAACCTCGACCAGGATATTCTACAGGGATTACCTGAATGTGTTGTAAGGATTGTTGCCATTCACGATACATGGCAGCAGACCCTCCTGCGCTCGGTAGACAAAAGAGGGTGGGGAGGGTGTTATCTAGGTTTATATTATTTGGAAAAACAGAGGTGTGCTTTTTCATTTTACTTTATTGCTCCGTATACCGAGATTTTTAAGTTTCGTGATTTCAACTCTTTGCTCATTGTCAAAATGAGTCGTTAAACTTTCATTTATGGCTTTCTATTCATTTTTCGGGGTTACTCGTGAGGCAGTATATTGTCTTTGTAAAAATTAACAAAGACAATAACTTAATCGCTATTGACATTGATGATCTTAATGATAATAATTCCCATTATTATAAATTGTAATATTACATTAATAAATTTTACACTTATTTGATGAAGGAATTAGTACATGAAGAAAACGGTCTTGGCTCGTTTAATTGGTCGTGAAGTACAACGTAATGTGATGAGAGTATCTATTTTATCTTTGTTTACTGTTCCTTTTGCGATGGCGGAAGATAATGCTGAAGAGGTGATTATTGAATTAACGCCTATAGTGGTTCAAGGTACCAAACTCAGTCGTTATGAATTTGATGAAGCAGAATCTGCGACTGGTTTTGCAACAGATATTGATGAAGTGCCTCGTACTATTCAGGTCATCCCTGAACAATTAATATTAGATCAAAATTCAAAAGACCTTAATGATGTATTGTCTAATTCTGCGGCTGTTACCCGATCCGATGGTTTTGGTGGGGCTGAAACGGAAATAAATATTAGAGGTATGGGAAATGAGTACCTGTTCATAGACGGTAGCCCAGTTAGCTCTCGTTACAATATTGATGTTTCTAATATCGAAAGTGTAGAAGTGGTTCTTGGGCCTGCATCGATCTTACATGGACAAGTGAGCCCAGGTGGTCTTGTTAATGTGGTAACGAAAAAACCTCAGGAAGAAAGCGCCCACTCTGTACAACTAGATGCGGATGAGTTTGGAAAGCAAAAACTGACATTAGATAGCACGGGATCTTTGTCAGATACAACGCAGTACCGAATCGTCATTAGTGGAGAAGACACTGAAACTTACCGTGAAGTAACAACGGAAGATGGCACGTTCAACACAGAACGTAAAAGTTTAACTGTTGCTCCATCTATAACTTATACCCCTGATGATCAAAATACTTTTACCTTACGTTTAAATCACTCGGAGCAAGAGTTACCGATTGATCGTGGTACTGTCATGGTTGACGATGGGAGTGGTGACCTTTCTATTGCAGATATTCCTCAAGATAGAGCATTGGGTTCGGAATATGATATCCGTGATAGTACTGATGATCTGATTCAGTTTGATTGGGATTATGAGATGGATAATGGTTGGACCAATAAATTCAAAATGGGCTATTACGAAAAAGAGCTTGAAGATTATCAAACTCGTGGTATTGGCGGTTTGACCTCAGGTACTGTTAGTGATTATTCAACGACAGCACAGATCGTAACGGCTGCGTTGTCTGGTAAAGTAAATACAAGCTCTGTGCAAAGTAATAATTTGCTGCTTCGTCGAACTGACTCTAATGAGATGGAGCTAAGTGATATTTTCTTATCAGATAGCTTGTCTGGTGATTATGAGTTAGGTGGTTTTGATAATACGCTCTATATTGGCGTGAATTATCACAGCCAAAAAGAAGACCAGACTGATGGACTTGCCTTTACTGACTATTATGGAACCACGGTTATTAATGCCGATGTAATTGATATTACAGACTCAGCCTCTGCTTCGAATTCCAAGCTTACGACAACAGATATTAGTAATAGCGACACAACTACTGATGAATTTGGTTTGTCTATTCAGAACTTAACCTATGTGACAGATCGTTTGAATGTTCTGGCAGGTATGCGTTACGACTATTATAAGATTAAAGGGGACTATACATCGTATTACACGACAAGCAATAGTATCTCTTATACAGAAGTTTCTAACCCTGAAGCGGTGGATATCGATAGTTCAAATGAACATATCAGTGGTCAATTTGGTGCCATCTATGATGTATCGAATGATGTATCTGTATATGCCTCTTATGCAGAATCCTTTAAACCTAACTTCCCGTCTGTAACTGAAGGTGTCTACAGTGGTGATTTTGACCCTGAAACAGCGAAGCAAGTTGAAGTGGGGCTTAAAACGAGCATGCTTAACGACAAGTTACGTTTAAGTGTCTCCGCATACAAGTTAGAGCGAAAAAATGTTGCGACTGTTGATAGCAGTTTAAATACGGTTCTTAATGGCGAAACAGAAACTAGTGGCATTGATGTAAGTGGCACTATGCAGTTTCTTGAGGGGTTAAACGTACTGGCTTCGTACTCTTATATGGATGCAGAAATCATAGAGTCTGATGATGGTGATGACAATGGTAATACGCCATACAATATTCCTGATCATAAAGCCCGACTTTGGGGATCTTACGAAATTAAACAAGGTGATTTAGCTGGTTTGGGTTTTGGGCTGGGTTCAGAATATGTTAGTAAGCGCTATGGTAATGATAGCAACACCTTTACTCTGCCAAGCTACACTACTTATGAGGCATCCATTTGGTACTATTTACCGCTATCGCATGATACGCAACTTCGTCTTAATACAGGTGTAAAAAACCTAACCGATGAAGTTTATTATACCGCGAGTGGTAGTAATACTTATCGAATAAGCCAAGGTGATCCTCGTACAATTTATGCGACAGCACGCTTAGATTTCTAAAATTAAAATACTAAAAAATATCGTAACAGCGCCACTTTTTAAGTGGCGCTGATTTTTTGTTTATATGAAATGGAACGTTTGAATGCTGGTTATCGAGCACCTAAATGCAGGCTACAAAAATAAACAGGTTTTAAAGGACATTAATCTGACGCTATCTGAAGG
>Ga0105359_10005075_pt1 | contig 10346 bp, 8 predicted proteins | sample GOMGulsemesocosm_6_FD_83659 | JGI IMG/M metagenome (GOLD analysis project Ga0105359, IMG submission 83659) | Methane-oxidizing microbial communities from mesocosms in the Gulf of Mexico - GOM8C Gulf of Mexico | ecosystem: Environmental > Aquatic > Marine > Cold seeps | place: Gulf of Mexico... | reverse complement strand
TTAACGCCATTAGCAGCTAACTTCTCAGCTTCTATAACTAAGTTTTCAATTGGAGTAGATTTATGCTTACCTCTCATTAAAGGAATTGCACAAAATGAACACGGACGATCACATCCTTCAGCAATTTTTAAATACGCATAATTTTTAGGTGTTGTTGTTAAACGTTCTCCTATTAACTCATGCTTATAGTCTGCTCCTAATGCTTTTAGTAATTGTGGTAACTGTGTAGTCCCAAAATACTCATCTACATTCGGGATATCCTTCTCTAAATCTGGTTTATAACGCTCACTTAAACATCCTGTAACAAAAACCTTATCAACTTCTCCATCTTCTTTTTTCTGCATATACTCTAAAATAGTATTTACAGATTCTTCTTTGGCGTTATTGATAAAACCGCAGGTATTGATAACAACTATATTCCCTTCTTCTTCATGTGCAACGTCTTTACCATTAGCTTTTAATTGTCCCATTAAAACTTCTGAATCATAGACGTTTTTAGAGCATCCTAATGTAACTACATTAATCTTATTCTTCTTAAGTGATTTCGTTCTCATACCTGAATTTTGGACTGCAAATATACAATCAATAATCAAAACTTTATTATATTGTAAGCTAAACCTACTTATAATGCATTATGTGTAATACATTAAGTGACTAATAACTATGAATATAAAATTCCTTTCCTTATTTCTATTTACACTAAGTATATATTCGCAAACTAAGAAACCTGATAGTTTACAACTCTTTTTTGATAGTGCTAAATTTAGTATTACTGATGCACATCAAGTTCAGTTACAAAATTTCTTTAAAGACATAAAATTAGAAGAGGTACTACAAATACGTATAAAAGGATATACTGACTTTATAGGAAACCATGTATACAATAATAAGTTATCAAAAAAACGAGCAAAAGCTACGTATACCTATGTTACCAATAATTATCAATTTAAAGCTATTGCGCAACAAGGTTTAGGTGAATTGGATGATCAAGTTGCTGAAGTAACTATTGAAGGAGGAAATAGTAAACATCGAAAAGTAGATTTAATACTGTCCTATGAAAAACCAAAAGAAGTTTATGTAAGTTTAACACGGAAACAGCGCTATTTATCACAACTACCCAAGTTAACCGTAGGCGAAAAATTGCGAATTAAACACACCAACTTTCATATCAGTACTCCAAACATTACAAATACATCAAAAGAAGATATAGAGGGTATTATAAAAATATTAAAAGCCTATCCAAAGTTAAAGGTGTTAATTGAAGGGCATGTCTGTTGTGGTGATAAGGAAGAATACAAATCTAAAATTGCTAAGCCAGAAAACCTTGAGTTATCTACTGAACGTGCAAAAAACATATACAAAACACTCATAAAAAAAGGAATTAAAGCAAACAGACTGTCGTATAAAGGATATGGATTTACCAGACCTTTAGATTTCCCTGAAAGCACTATTCAGATTCAAAAAGAAAACAGACGTATTGAGCTAAAAATATTGAAAAAGTAAAAGGCTACAAAATGCAGCCTTTTATATGTTTTTATTAAAAATTAAACCTTACGCGGTTCTAACAATTTTAGCACCAATAGCGCGTAAACGTTCGTCAATTCTTTCGTATCCTCTATCTATTTGTTCAATGTTATGAATGATACTGGTTCCTTTTGCAGAAAGCGCAGCAATCAATAATGAAATACCTGCTCTAATATCTGGTGACACCATAGTAGTCGCCTTTAATTGCGATTTGAAATCATGACCAATAATTGAAGCTCTATGTGGATCACATAAAATAATCTTTGCTCCCATATCAATTAATTTATCAACGAAAAACAATCTACTTTCAAACATTTTTTGGTGTATCAATACACTTCCTCTTGCCTGAGTAGCCATTACCAATACAATACTCAATAAATCAGGTGTAAATCCAGGCCAAGGCGCATCAGCTACAGTTAATATAGATCCGTCAATATAGTTTTGAATTTCATACCCATCTTTATGTTCTGGGATATAAATATCGTCACCTCTTTTTTCCAGCGTAATTCCTAACTTTCTGAAAACAGAAGGGATATTTCCTAAATTTTCCCAGCTCACATTTTTAATAGTGATTTCACTTTTTGTAATTGCAGCTAAACCAATCCAACTCCCAATTTCAATCATATCTGGCAATACTGTATGCACACAACCACCTAAAGATTCTACTCCTTCAATAGTAAGTAAGTTTGACCCTACCCCAGTGATTTTTGCTCCCATACTATTCAACATTTTACTTAATTGTTGAATATAAGGCTCACAAGCAGCATTATAAATTGTAGTTTTTCCTTCAGCTAAAACAGCAGCCATTAATATATTTGCTGTTCCAGTAACAGATGCTTCATCAAGCAACATGTCTGTACCAACTAATTTGTCAGCCTCTACACCATAGAAATATTCTTCTCTGTTGTAACGGAAATTAGCTCCTAGTTTAATAAACCCTTCAAAATGAGTATCTAAACGTCTACGTCCTATTTTATCTCCTCCTGGTTTAGGAATATACCCTTTACCGAAACGAGCTAATAACGGACCAACTATCATAATTGACCCACGTAATGAGCTACCTTCTTTTTTAAAATCAGGTGTTTCTAAGTAGTTTAAGTTTAATTCATCAGCTTGAAACGAATACGAACCATGTGCTAATTTTTGAATTTTAACCCCCAAATTCCCTAACAAACTAATTAGCTTATTGATATCTATAATATCAGGAATGTTATTGATTGTTACTTTTTCTGGAGTTAATAAAACCGCACATAATATTTGTAGTGCTTCGTTTTTTGCTCCTTGTGGCTGGATTTCACCTTTTAGTTTGTGTCCTCCTTCTATTTGAAATGTTCCCATTAAAACTGGTTGGTTTAGTACCTTTTACGGTTGGTGTTTTTATTTGAACTTCTTTGTCCTTTATTACTCTTTGAATGTGAATGAGATTTACTAGTATTTTGACGGCTTTTTACATTTATCAATTTACTAGATTCTGCTAATACTAGGTCATGAGTTGTAACATCAATACCACCATCAGACAATTCATATAAATGTTTAAAGATAACTTGATCTTCTACAGTATCTTTATTCCAGTTTAAGAAACATTTTTTCATATGATTAGCAACCGTTGCAATAAGCGCTTGCTTTAAATCACCTTCTTCCCATTCTAAGGCTACATCAATCATTCGTTTGATGTTATTTCCATAAAAACGATATTTCGGAAAATTCTGTGGATAGTGAAGTGGTGCCGGTCTAGCAGCCAACTCTTCTCTTGTTGGCCTATCAAAAGGCGAGTCTACTTCTAATTTAAAATCTGAAATGATAAACAACTGATCCCATAATTTATGCTTAAAATCAGCTACATCACGTAAATGTGGGTTCAAATTCCCCATTACGTCAATAATTGCTTTAGCAACTTTATTACGCTCAACATCATCTTCTATGGAAACGGCATGATCTACCATTTTTTGAAGATGTCTTCCGTATTCCGGTATTATTAAATGGTTTCGTTCAGTATTGTACTCTATGTTTTCTATCAAAATGTATATGCTATTTTAATCCCTCCAGTGGAGTTAATTATCGTCCTAATTGCAACAGGGTGCTTCTAAACGAAAATGTTATTGTTATACATACCTCATATGCTTATACTAACGCAGTTGTTTAAGAAAACTGGTTTGTTTCACCTTGGAAGTAAATTACACTTGCAAAGTAATAATTTTTAATGAGCTATGGGTATATTTTATAAAGAAATAATACCTTCTATGACTGTAATTTCCTTATATTTTTCAATTATGGCATCAGCCGATTTCATTTTTACCTCAATAGATACACTAGTATATTTTCCGTTTTTAGACTTTCTTGTTTTAATTGTCGCTCCTAAATTATCAAACTTATTAGTCACTTCTAAAACTTTAGTATCATCATCCTTTGTAGGAACAATAAACTTATACAAGTATAGTGCAGGAAAAACAGTCAAATCTTCTAACTGTGACTTTAGCTTTATATAAAATTCTTCAGAATTTGGAGTTGTACTCATAGTATTACTTAAATTTAGGTTACAAATATAAACCATTATTATTAACCTAAATTTGTTTTTATTCCTAGTTAATTAGTTAATTTGCTATTTCTTATTTTTTTTACATAAATGAAACGAATTCTTTTAATTGGAAGCCCTGGATCAGGTAAAACAACAATACTTTTAGAATTGAGAAAACGAGGTTATACATGCTTAAAGGAAATATCTCGAGAAATTACTTTAGAAGCTCAAAAGCGAGGTATCAAGCAATTATTTTTAACTAATCCTGATGAATTTAACCAAAAAATACTGTCGGGTAGAATTACTCAATTTAATGCTTGTTCAGATTTAGAAGATAGTTTTATTTTTATTGATCGTGGATTACCTGATATCATTGCTTACAATGAATATATAAATATTGAAAGTTCTCAAGAAATAATAACCGCTTCAGAAAAATTTATTTATGATTTTGTATTTATTTTCCCTGCTTGGAAAAAAATATTTAAAAACGATAATGAGCGATATGAAAGCTTTGATGAAGCCTTAAAAATACAAGATAACTTAAAAAAAACGTATCAAAAATTCGGCTATGAAGTCTGTGAAGTCCCTACTGGTGAAGTAGGTGATAGAGCTAATTATATTTTAAATGTTATTGAATACTCTTAATGGATACATTTGCTCTTGACATATTAAAAAAACATTGGGATTATCATGAATTCAGACCACTGCAAGAAGAGATCATAGACAATGCTCTAGCCCAAAAAGATACCTTTGTATTACTTCCTACCGGAGGTGGAAAATCTATTTGTTATCAAATTCCAGGGATATTATTAGATGGAATTTGTTTAGTTGTTTCTCCTTTAATTGCTTTGATGAAAGATCAGGTGCAAAACTTAAATAGCAAAGGTATCAAAGCCATTGCCTTGGATAGCTCTTTAAATTATCAGGATTTAGACAGAGAACTTACTAATTGCTTATATGGAAGCTATAAATTCATGTACCTTTCCCCTGAACGACTACAATCAGAATTAGTCGTAGAACGTTTAAGCAAGCTTAACATTAACTTAATTGCTGTTGATGAAGCACATTGTATTTCACAGTGGGGAAACGACTTTAGACCTGCTTATACTAATATTCAAAAGGTTAGAGAGCAGCTTCCAAAAACTCCCATAATAGCGCTTACAGGAAGTGCAAAACCAAAAGTAATTGATGACATTATTGAAAACCTTCAATTAAATAAACCCGCCATTTTCAAAAGTTCTTTTAAGAGAAAAAACCTAGCATACATGGTTTTTAACACAGAAGACAAGTACAGTAAACTACTTCGTATACTTCAAAAAAACAAACAATCCTCTATTGTTTATGTGAGGAACAGAAAAAAAACCAAACAGTTAAGTGAGTATATAATTGAACAAGGAATATCCTCCACATACTATCACGGAGGGTTGACTACAAAAGAAAAAAATACTCATTTTAACTTATGGATACAAAATCAAGCTCAGGTAATGGTAGCTACCAATGCATTTGGGATGGGAATTGATAAACCTGATGTTAAAACAGTTATTCACCTTGCCCCTACTGAAAACATTGAAAACTATTACCAAGAAGCAGGTAGAGCAGGTAGGAATGGAGAAAAAGCCTTTGCCGTTATATTAAATAGTCAAAGTGATGTTCCTTCCTTAAAAAATCAAATTACAAATACACTTCCTGAAATAGCTGATTTAAAATTTGTGTATAAAAAACTCTGTAGTTATTTAGGTATTGCTTACCAAGAAGGCGAACATATTACCTATGATTTTAACATTTATGAGTTTTGTAAGTGCTACCAACTAAACATTACAAAAACCGTCAATGCAATTACTTTTTTAGATCGACAAGGTGTATTACGATTTTCCAAAGAGTTTAAAAATAAAACGACACTTCAGTTTTTAGTAGATAGTTTTAACCTAATACAGTACATCAGTACACACAAACAACACAATACATTATTAAACTTTATCCTACGGAAATACGGAGGTGCTTTTGAAAGTAACATCACTATTGATTTAAATTATATAGCAACACAAATAAGTAGCTCAAAATCAACAATTAAAGAACAATTACAAAGTCTTGAAAAAAATAATATTATAGATTTAAAATTATTTGATTCAGATATTAATATTACGTTATTAGAACCTCGAGAAGACGACAGAACAATAAGCAGGGTATCAAAACATTTAACCCAACAAAACAATTTAAAAAAGGAACAACTAGAAGCTGTTACTCGTTATATAGCAACTACTGATGTTTGTAAGGAAATGTTATTACTTGATTATTTTGGAGAAGAATCAAGTAATAAATGTGGCATATGCTCCTTTTGTATTGCAGATAAAATTTCTGAGCGAGAAAAGACTCCTAACTTACAACTTCAAATTATGGAGCTCTTAAAAACAGTTTCCTTAAGTTCACAAGAATTACAACAAAAACTTCAGTGTAATTCCGATGAATTAACAAGAACACTCCGAGAACTTTTAGATGCCTCTAAACTTATTCTATTACCTAATAATAAATTTAAAAGCACTTTATAAGCCTACTTATTTTTTTCCAGTAACAACTGCTCAATTTTTTGCAAACGAGATTCTAAGTTTTCAATTTTAGCTGCCTGATTTTCGATTGTAGTTTGTTGTTCCTTTGTAGCTTGAATCAATACAGGTACTAAATTGGTGTAATTTACTGCTAGAATTTCAACATCTTTACCTACCTCAACCATATCTTTATCACCAACTTCATTATAAGGTATCCCTGAATCCCTAGCATCTTCACGTGATATTAACTGTACAGATTCATCAGCTCGCTTTACCATACCAGGAAATATTTTTTCTAAATCTTGAGCAATTACCCCAATTTGCTTCCCTTCAGGTAAATTTAAATGTTGATATTCTTTTGTTTTAAAATTATAGCTTTTAATTTTTAATTGAGTAAGTTTTTCTAAAGCTCCTTTATACTCATGAATATTTTTTTTCAATTTTCTATCGGATGTTTGATAGGCGCCTGTGGAATATACATCTCCCACAAAATAGCCACCATATTCATTGTCACCATTTCCTCCTGTAGATCCGTAAACTCCTCTAGAATTTGTTGTCCCATTTGATGAACTTACTGATGAATAACCTCTAAGCCCATAAATATATCTTGTACCAGTTCCTGTTTGAATATCATAAGCTCTACCATATACACCATAAACTGAATTACTTGTTGCTCCTGTTTTAGTAGCATCAATCAAGGCTCCATAAATTGTATTAGAAGTACCAGCAGTATGATCTACATCTATATGCGCTCCATATGCTGTCCCAGTTGTCGTTTTATCATGATTAATATATAAACCTCTTGTATTATCCCCAGGTCTCACGTCTAATTTTGCTATTGGCGCATCTATTCCTAAACCCAAATCACCATTTTTTTTGAGTGTTAAAGCGTTTGATCTATTGGAACTACTTGTTCCATTTCCTATGACTAGTAAACGGTCTGATGAATCCCAAGCTGTAGTCGATACAGGTGTATAAGTAGTGTTCCAATAACCAAAAACCGTTTCGTAAGCTGAAGGTGCTGAAGTACGCTCCCCAAACGCAGTTGAATAATCACCATAAGCATCTGTATATTCCCCCCAAGCTGTCGCATGGGTTCCTTTTGCTTCTGAACGCTCTCCCCATGCTGTGGCATAACTTTTAGTAGCCGTAGAGCTGTAGCCCCAAACTGTAGAAAATCCACCAGATGCACTATTATACATTCCAAATGAAGTACTTCCATATCCCGATGCTGTATTTTGATTTCCCCATGAAGCAGAATGGCTTCCAGATGAATCTCCATATTGTCCAAAAGCCATAGAATAATCTCCACCTGATCGTGTACTGTATCCTCCAGCAAAAGAATAACTCCCTCTATAGGAATCATCCCAAAAATCATTTCCTGAAGTACCTGCTCTAAATGCTCCTTTAGATTTATCAAAATAAAAACGATTATCATGATCAGCAACAGTATCATCATCTAATTGAGTAGCTCCAAACACAAAATCATCAGATGTAATATCTACGGAACTGTTTGACATAACAACCCCACTTACGGCTTCAAAAGCACCTCCATTAGGAGTTGCCCAAGTTACATTTCCTGAGCCATCAGTCGTTAATAATTGATTTACTGAACCATCTACATTAGGCAAAGTATATGCATCATTGATGGTCATTTTACCACTTTTATAAACGATTAATGCATTAGACCTATTCCCTATAGAAGTTCCATTACCAATGGTAAATGCTCTATGACCAGCCACCCAGTTCCCTGTAGAACCTGGATTATAAATTGTATTATAAGAACCAAAAGTTACCTCATAGGCTGAAGGAGCTGATGTTTCTCTACCTCCAGCTGTAGCATACTGCCCCGCAGCTTCACTAAATCCTCCCCAAGCCATTGAAAAATCTCCATACGCTTTTGCTCCATTACCAAAAGCAACGGATGCAGACCCTGAAGCGGTAGGTTCAGCTCCCATAGCTACAGAATATAACCCTATATTTGTACTACTCCAACCAGTTCCAGAAGCACCACCTGCCCTAAAAGCTCCTTGTGACTTATCAAAAAAGAAACGATGGGAGTGATCCATGTTAAAATCAAAATCTAATGATGTGGAACCAAAAACAAAATCATCTGTGGCATTTGTTACTGAAGAATTTGGCTGTACGACATTACTAACAACATCAAAAACACCACCTCCAGTACTTCCCCAAGTAACATTTCCCGAACCATCGGTAGTTAGCGCTTGACCTGCAGTCCCATCTGTTGTTGGAAATTGATAAACTCCTTTAATATCCAATGTTCCATTAATTCGCAACAATTCATTGTCAAATTCACCATAGATTAACGGAAAAGAAGAGGGTGCCATATCTATAAAAAGTCTATTAGAAACATTACCACTCGCATCACCTGCTCCATGACCAATAAATATATTTCTATAACCAGTGTTATTTCTACCTGCCCACTGACCTATACCTACATTAGCACTTCCATCATTACCTTTTAATGCATCTGTACCAATTGCTACATTGTTATTTCCACTTATCAGCGAAGAAAGTGCATCCTCTCCTATGGCGACATTATTAGTTCCTCCAATACTAGAAACCAATGAATTCGACCCTATAGCCACATTGTCAAAACCATCTGTATCAGCTTTAAAAGCATTTAAGCCAAGAGCAACGTTTTATACCCTCTAACACTTTCTTTACCTGCATTAGTCCCTACATATACACTATTTCGTCCTGATAGATCATCATTCAAACCTGCATTTTTACCAATAATTACAGAGCCTCCCGTATTTACTGTTTCTAACCTACCAGTATTCATCCTAAAATATTCGATTCCGGCCATATCAAAACGGATAATATCCTCATCAGCACTTTCTTCTACTTGAATTTTAGTGTCCGCATCTGCATCTTGAAGATATGTTTTAACTACCCCACTAATATTAACCCAAGTTGTTATAGTATTATTCCAATAATAAAACCCTGGAGCATTAGCACCTACTGTTGTGGTTAAATACACTAACATACCTTGTTGAGCAGTAGTTGGATTAACTGCAGGAAAAATATCAATTCTAGGAATTAATAACCCATCAGTATTTGTAGGATTTGCCGAATCTGATACGGTAATATCTAAACTAGATTTTGGAGTTGTGGTACCAATACCTACTTGAGCATTTAGGGAACAAAAAGAGATAATAAAAAAACTAAAAAGCACTATTTTTTTCATGAAGAATATATTGGTATAATTTCTTGGAGCAAAAGTAATTAACTAACTTTTAAAAAGAAAACTTTAGGGATGTCAAAAACTCACCTATTAATTTCAACGCCATTGCTGTAATACTCTGTTAATATCAAACTTTACATCTGAGCGAATTTCCTTTTTCCTTTTCCTTTTTCCGAATTGACCATCGTAATTTGTTTCTGTATGTCTGATATGCGCTTCTACTGCTAAATCAATCATTTTGCCATCAAACTGTTTGGCATTTGCAGTACGTCCTACCCTTCCACTGTATTTTTCACAGGCATGTGCTGCAATTTCATGTTCTCTGTTCCTAGGGCAGTTCGGATAACGGTGTCGGATGGCTTCAGCAAAAACAATAATATAGGCTTTGTCTTGTACTACTCGTATAGCTGCAGCTTTTTTATTTTTCAAAGCACGAGATTCCTTGTCGGACTCACATTCTAAGCGAGCCTTTTCTATAGCACTTTCTTCAACAAGTTGTCCCTTACGTTCATATCGTTTTCTGCGCTGATTCCAGAACAAAACAACTCCACATAAG
>Ga0105359_10005073_pt1 | contig 10348 bp, 10 predicted proteins | sample GOMGulsemesocosm_6_FD_83659 | JGI IMG/M metagenome (GOLD analysis project Ga0105359, IMG submission 83659) | Methane-oxidizing microbial communities from mesocosms in the Gulf of Mexico - GOM8C Gulf of Mexico | ecosystem: Environmental > Aquatic > Marine > Cold seeps | place: Gulf of Mexico... | reverse complement strand
TGCCGAAAATGCAATGTTATTTGAAGGTACTTTTATATCACTTAAATTTTTAATGCCTGGATTAGGGAAGTTGTATTGGAACCATTTTTTTAGATTTATTCGACCCCTTTCGTTATTTAATATGGATGTTAGACTCATGAGTAAATTTTAAAATTATTTACGGAAACAACATGAATATCCTTAGTGGTATTAAGGTTTGATTTTAAACAAAGTTCACTTGGTGTTAGGAATTTCATAGGTACGCTTTTATAGAGTGTCTAAAGTAGTAATTTAATGGTTAAGTTTAATGAAGTATGTCTAAAAAAAGTACTGAATTTTATCAGTGTAGAATTATTCATTTTTTTTTTGAAAATAGAACTTGATTAATTTACTGTTCAATAACTAGCTAATTTCTCCTGAATGAATAGAAATGTTTATTTCATTTTGATAGCCATGTCCACATGAACTATCTCCTGTAATGTCTCCAGCAAATAATATAAGGTCTGTATTTTCAATATTAATAATATTTAGATATTGTTTAAAGCCTATATATTTCTCATTATTTAAGTCCTTTTCTTGGATATTACCGACTTCACTATCTTTGATTTCTCTAAGGTTTCTAAGCCAATTTAAATCACTTAAAGTTATTATTTTTATAGGTTAATTTAATTAAGTGCTTAGTGTAATGATTTATTAGGTATCTATGGTTACCATTGCTATTATGTTTAACAAATATTCATATTAGCATGATTGACTTGAATAACTAATATTATTTTGCTTAGCCCATGTTTGAATCACAATTATTTCATTTTCGTATGGTTTTCGGTTATCAAATCCTGAAACTTGTATAATTTCATTATTCGAAATTTCAAGTGTTAATCCCGTTTTAGAATCTTTGTGTGATTCTGTCATATTCCAAATGGCTATTTGCCCATCCATACAATATTGAATATAAGAAGTCACACAATGCTGTAATGTTTTTCCTTCTTCATATAGTCTTTTTCCAGTTGTTATTTGGGTAAACGAGTAGGTGTTATCATTAATTGTAAGTGTGGAATCGTTTTTGTTTATTCCTTTCCATTTCGTATTTAATAATGGACCTAATTTGTTTAATTCTAAATTTCTATGCCAAGCATTGATGTCACGTGTTAAAGAAGGTTGAGTTCTACCTTTTAGGGTGAAGTTAGTTGTAGTGTACCTCATATGTTCAATGTAATCCATTACAGACGTTAACGTTAACTGATGAGGGTTAAATGTCCAATTCGACATATAAGTATAAGCGTATTGCCAAAACGCAATGTCTAGAATGAAAACATCTATTTCAAATGAAAATAGTTTACAAACTCTAAAGAATACTGACCTATAATATTTATCATGAGGCTTAGATTTGATTACTTTACAGATAGCAACATATTTTTTTAACGTGTGTTCTGATAAATCAATTTTAAGGTCGGTCAAGGTGTGAAATAAATGAGCTTCTTTTTTTGAAAGTTCAAGGTCAAGTGATGGGTAACTGCGAATGTTTTTTCCTTGCGTGATATGGAATAGAATTCCAATTTCGTGAGCACTCAAATTTTCAATATTATCTACCAAAACCATAGGGATATCATGATTAATAAATAACGCGTTAAATAAGTTGTTTACGGTTGTTTTAGAAATGTAGTCAGGGTGTTTTTTAAATTCTATTTGTACTGACGTTTTAACCATTTCTGGATGAGCTCCATAAATCAAATTTAGATTAAATAGTGACTCAGAGGCTTCATAATCATGAAACATAACCCACTTTGCAGCTTTAAGTTGAGTATAAAAACTTAAGCTATTTTCAAATTCTTGTTTTGACTGAGTAGTAAACAGCTTATGTTTAAGTGTTACTGAATCAATACAGTCTAACGTAAATCTACAAATATTTGACGTTTTTTTTAAATTAGTTTCAAAATAATCTAACCACTTGTTTTTTCTGACTTCTAAATCAGATTCAGTGATGATGATAGGGGAGAAGTTTGTTTGCATTATTGATTTTAATTATAATACAAATGTAAAACGACACCCCGTCAAGAGGTGTCGTTTTGATTAGGTATGAAGTGTTTTAAAGTTAATTTGGTGGTATGTTGATGAATACTACATTTTTGTTAAAGTTAAGTTGCACTGTCTTAGCATAGTATTCAATTAGAACCGTTAAAAATGGAAAATTGGAATTTATATTTATATCCTCTATTAAACTTTCAATATATGGTTTTCCACCAGCAGCTAACAGTTGATTTTTTCTCCCCAATATTTCTATTAGACTTTTTGTATTTATAATGTCGGAATTTCCAAACAATTCATGCATCCCTCTAAATATTATCTTATGTCTGATATCTTTAAATAAGATGACTTCTGTCCTGTCTATGCAGTCATTAATAACTTTAGCACTTATTAACCAGCCTCCCAAAATAAAGCCTTCAATTTCAAATTGATTCGTCTTATTGTTAACTTGGTTTGTTAACTCATAGTACAATGTTTGCTCTTGATTGGAGTATTTCATACGAATACTATAATGTTCGTCATTAAATTGTATTGGCTCCTCTGAATTTACAAAATAGATTAATTTATCTATTGTGTTATGTATTATCTGGTTTTCTGTCATATTTAATGTTTGTTTTCTTTTGGGTAGATATGTTATCAAAATTATAACTTTTCATTATAGTCAATTTGGTCAATAGCCGGTAAGGCTATATTAATGAAATCACTATTAAAATCATAGAGTTCGGTCTTGTTATAGTTTTCCAATAAAAGTACTAAAAAATCAAAATTTGAATTTTTATTTACTCCATCTATTAAACTGTCAATATATTGTGTTCCACCAACAGATGTCAGTTGTTTTTTATTTGCTAATGATTCTTTAAGGGTTAAAACATCAAATGTGCTAGTATTGTGAGTGAGTTCGCGTATATGATCCATTACTGTTCTATGTTTTGAGTTGTTATTTTCATGGTACCAATAATCGAATATAGTCCAAATAAATTCTAATCGTGTTCCGTTATTGTTTAAAATAACACCTCCTAATAGAAAGTCTTCTATGTTAAAATGTTGCGTATTATTTTTGATTGTATTAGTTAAATCATAAAATAAGGTTTGTTTTTCTTTAGAGTACTTTAGGGTTATTCTGTAGTGCTTTTCTTTGAATTGAATAACCTCTTCCGAGTTTATCAAATAAATTAAACTTTTGTCTTCTATTTCTACCATCTTGTTTTTTATTTATAACACAAATGTAAAACGACATACCGTCAAGGTGTGTCGTTTTTATATTTTAAATGACTTTGTTAAGTGGTATATTAATATAATTTAAGTCTTTTTCAAAGTTGTATTGTATTGTTTTATAGGAGTATTGAATCAAGAGGTTTAATAATAAGAAATCGGAATTTATATTTACACCTACTGTTAGGTTTTCAATATATGTTTTTCCCCCAGCAGTTAATAATTCATTCTTTGCCATTAATGTTTTAATTACATTTTTAGAGTTTATTTTGTCATCATTTAGAATTAAATAAAAAATGCTATTTAATATTATTTTTTGTTTTTTATTTTTTATTGAATATTTGCTTGCCCTTTCTAGAAAGTTATTTAAAACTTTAGTACTTTTTAAACACCCCCCCAATACAAAATTTTCAATTTCAAAATTACATCTTTTATTGTTTACTTGGTTAGTTAAATTATAGTACAATATTTGTTTTAATTTCGAGTACTTCAGTTGAATATTGTAATGCTTGGTTTTAAACTGTATTAACTCTTCTGAATCGATAAAATAGAGGGTTTTAACTATTTGATTACAATATTTTTCTATTTTTTTCATATTTATATTTTAACGTAAAAATAAAACGACATCTCGTCAAAAGATGTCGTTGTAAATTGAATCTATCTAATTCGTCTCACGTTGAATAATTTTTTCAAATTTTATTGCCTCTTCAATTATTTTTGTTTGACTTTTAAAATAATTACCAATGTAATTCACTTTAGGTTCTGTTTTTTCTCCTTCATTCGATTCCCAAAATTCTATAAACCAACCACCAAGTGTTAATCTGATTTTTAATTGATTCCCATTTTCTAATTTCTTTAGTATTGCACTGTCTAGCCTAGATGAAGTAGCATTAACTTTTTCAAATTGATTATTTTTAAGTACTTTGAATAAGTTGTTTACTTTTGATTCAAACATGGTTTTAACTTTCGTTAAAGCCAATTTAGATTCTTTATTCAATCCATTTTCAGTTACTTCATTTTTAGAATACAAATTTTGAATTTTGAAAGAATCATTACGCTTTTGTTCTACTGAACTCTCTATGTTATTTAATAGTTTGGAATAAGCTTTTACAAGTTCGACTTCCAAACCTCTATTTTTAATTGTGTTGATAAAGTCATTATAAATATAGTATTGGTACGTATTATTTTTATTTTCAAAATATTTTTCTTTTTTTACGATTATTTCAACATTTTTTATAAAATCAGAAAGTATGATTTGAACAAATGGGCTGTTCTTATATTCATGTTCAGGCTCTTTCCAATAAGGTGTGAGAATTATAAAAAAATTAGTTTTGTTTTTTTCATCTAATATACGTTTTGTATACAGCTCTAATGGATTATTTAATGAGTGGTTAATTTTAAATTCTATTCCAATTGTTGTGTCGGCCTGTTTACTTGTGACTAAAATATCCAATCGTTTTTTATGATCAGTTGTTGCTTCCGTTCTTACTTTGGCATCTTCAAAATTTGATTGGTCAAAAATAAGTGGGTTTATTGGCTCTTTTTTATTTAACCTATAAGGTTGAGTTTCCAGTAATGCTTTTATAAAAATGTCTTTTAAGCCATGTTTTTGATTGGGCTGAAAAAAATATTTTAATACTTCAGCCATAACTGTTTCTTTTTGGGATACACCAATGGTTTGTAAATAAGTCCAATGTTTTGTCTTTATTGAAATGGCATTCAAATTTTCAATTAATTCTGATTCTTTCATATGGTTGTTTTAGTTAAAGGTATATTAATATTTATAAAATCATTATCAAAATCATACAATTCTGTTTTGTGATAGTGGGTTAGTAAAAGTGCTAAAAATTCAAAATTTGCATTTTTATTTATACTTTCTATTAGGTTGTCTATATATAATTCTCCTCCAACGAAAAGGAGGTAGTTATTTTTTTTTAATGCTGTTTTAATGATTGAAATATTCAAATGATCTGAACTATTCAAATTGTCTAAATTCCAAATTAAATTAGGAACTTCCGTAAATCCAATTATATAATTCATTATGAGTGTATATTTTGATTCTTTTCTTTTATAGTCCCAGTATGTGGTTACAGCTGTTATAAAGTCTCTGTGTCCTTTTCCTTTCATCTTGTGTAAAATGATACCACCTAATAGAAAGTCTTCAATACCAAATTGTTGAGTAAAGTGGTCTATTGTGTTCGTTAAATCATAAAATAAGGTTTGTTTTTCTTTCGAGTATCTTAGTACTATTTTAAAATGTTCATCTTTGAAAGAGATAACTTTTTCTGTGTCTATCAAATTAATTAATTTTTCATCTACAATTTCTGTCATTTTGTTTTTTATTTATGACACAAATGTAAAACGACACACCGTCAAGGTGTGTCGTTTAAAAAAAGAATTGTATAGTTGTAAGGTTAATCTATTTTTTTATAAAATCAGATCAGTTGATATTCATATCTATTTGTAATAGCTTAATGTCTCTTTTAATATTCCCTTTATTTCATTTACCAACCATTTTGGCTCTATTACTTTAATGGTTGAACCATGTTTTAAGATTAATTGATTCAATTCATAGTTTGGTATAATATTCAAACCTATTTTAAGTTCAGTATCATTGTCTACCAATATGGTTTGAGAGTGGTGTAGGGGGAGGTTTTTAATATAACGTCCTTGTGTTGGGGTAAATGATAAGACTACCTTCTGAATACTGTTTAATGAGTAAACTAAGCCTATTGTGTTATCAAACATTTCAATAGGGTGCAGGTTCGTTTTAGGTTTGAAAAGTTTAGACGTAACTTCTAAGTCCTGAATTCTATCAATACCAAAGGTTCTAAATTCATCAGAATCACCAAAAAGCCCAATAACATACCAAATGTTTTGATACTCTTTCAATAAATAAGGTTTGATAGTATATTTCTTACTTGTATTTGTATGGTAGTTGTAATGATTAAAAGTAATGTGTCTATTCTCTTTTGTCGCTTGGAGTAAGTTAGGTAAGTTATCAATTCCTTTTAACCCTCCACCGGTGTCAAACGAAATGTAGTTTAATATCTCTTTACTCTGAGCTAAACTTTCAGTTAATAAATCGGCAGTGTTTACAATTTCTAAAAATCTGAAAAAGGATTCTACATTTATACTGCTTTCATAATCTATAAAATACCCATTTTTAATACGATTATATTCAATAGCCAAACCAAATTCATTTCTTATTTGTTTTAAATCTCTTTGTAAAGTCCTATTTGAAATGTCAAAATCAAAAGATATCAAATAATTACTGATGTCTTCAAATGTGGGGAATTGTCCACCTTTTATTTTTTCAATCTCTAACGTATAACGTCTAATGGTTCTGTGTTTGGGCATAGTATATGCTAAGTTTTTCACTAAGGTACTTATATTAAACGACAAAACATGTCGTTCAACTATTAATGTGTAACTATAGTTTGATAGCTGCTCTTTCCAAAAAAATATGTAATACATTTATTGAAATTTGTATAAAGATGTACACTATTAATATGTTCGGTTCTGGGATAAGGTATTGGATTTGTAAAGTTCCTTTAGATCAATTTATTCAGTTTGAAAAATTACAGATTAAGTATAATACACCTTATGAAACAATTTTTTTTGATTTAGAGCTAATGAATAAATTTGGATATTCAAGTGTAGAAGAATTTCATACCATCCATTCTGGAAGAGGGTTTCTTATTAAAGAGAGGAATACAATTGAAATTAAACATAAGAAGAAACGACTGAATAAATTTGATAGTTCTGAATTGGTGTATTCTCCATTACTTTTTGAATCTTATAATCTAATAAAGAATAGTCTAGCTTTAGAAAAATCAGAGGAATATAAGTTGTTCGCTTTAGTACAGTTTGAAACAGGTAATTTTTTTAAGTTTAAAATTAACGAAACCAATTTTGAAATTAATAATCTTTCATTTTATTTAAACTATGGATCATTAGATAATTATATAAATGAGCAGTTTATTACTGATTTAACTTATAATGGTGTTAAGCTCAAGTCGCAAAAAGAGGATGTGGTTTGTACAGGGAATAGGGTAGTGTTTTTGTAATGTTAATATTTTTTTATGAGTAGTTATTTTATAATACTTGAAGGTTGAAATTAAGTAATAGTGTAGGGGTGGATGGCTAGTATAAAAGTCTTTTGGTATACCGAATAATTAGTATTTGATAAACTTTATTCTTTATTCCGATTTTACTAAATCAATTATGTTGTTTTAAACAAGCTTTTCTTTTTTTAGTTGGATGATTAACTGTGATGTAACGAATTTTTCTTTACTAATATTGATAACTTCTTGCATTTTTGTGTTATTCTTTTCCTACTTCTAATATGTTTTCATAAATGTCAATAATATTTTTAGAGTTAGAATATATTAACTTGACTTGGAATTCTGACTAATAGCATACTCTAAGCTTAAATTTAAAACTTAGAAGACTTTTTGAGAAAAGTTAATCAAAATGGATATTCTCTTTTAGTAGTTAAGTATTGTGTTTTCTATTCTTAAAAGAGAATAGAGAAATGGGTTAGTAGTATAAAATAATACTACAATACTAGCTGTGATTTTTAAAAGTGTGTATTTGTATGTTTATACAATTGTTTAGTTAAGTTTTGTATGAACATACAAAAGATTGAGAGGTGTTTTGAAGGTTTATTATGCTGTAAAAATTAAATTATTGTTGACAGTAATTACCTGTGTTATAATTTGTTGAGGTAATTATTTTGAATATCAAAAATAAAATGTACCTTTACGTCATGTTTGGAAATGAATTGATACAAATTGAATTAAATAAAATTTTAAATCAAAACTTTGGGAGCCAATTTTTGTATATAGAAAAGGGAATTACTACAAAGTCGTTTTTAGTTGGAGATTTGGATATACCTTATAGATGGATAACCCATTGGGATCAGAAAGATTTATTGTTTACTAAAGAAGAGACTAGTAAATGGAGGCGTTATGATTTTGTGGATTTTGTTTGGATTAAAATGATTCAAAAATTGAGAAGTTTCAATGTGTCCATAGCTCAGATTAAATTGATTAAAGATCAACTTATTCAAGAAATTACGTTTGAAGAAGCGATTAATATAGAAGAGGTTCGTCAAGCAGTCAAGGCGTTAAACCCAACGATTAATGAGGGGGGAATTGACAGTATATTAGATGATGCTTTAAAGAATGGGTCAGCGAAAAAAGAGAAACTTAATTTTTTGAAATTATTTCTATTGGATGCAATCGTTTTGAAGAACCACTTTGCTTTACTTTTAAATGAAAAGATGGAGCTTGTTATTTATAAAGAAAATTTTAGAAGTGATTATTTAGATAATATTGCTTTTAAGGAATTTTTACTTAGTTCTCATTTAACACTGTCCCTTACGGAATTAATTGTAGAATTTATTTCCATGAATGATTTAGAGTTTATTCAGAATGATTTAAAGTTGATAACGGAATCCGAAAAGGAAGTGTTATCCTACTTACGAACTAACGAGAATGTGAGTGCTATAAATATTAAATATAAAAATGGCAGTATGAACGCTTTAGAAATAGTTGAAAATAGAACAGTTGATTTGTCGCAAAGGTTAACTGATATAATGATGACCAAGGGCTATGAGGAAATTATTATAAAGACTCAAAAGGGAACTATTGTACATTGTGAGAATACGAGAAAAATAAAATTAAAAGGTACCAAATAAGTTGGACCAATTTATATAGACGGAAGGGTTACCCAATAGTGGAACACTAACACATCTAGATAAGGATGCAAATTAGTAATAAATTAAAACAGAAAAGAAAAGAAGAAAGAGAGATTAATGAGAGGTTAAGAAGTGAATATAAAACACAATTTAAACTAATTGATATAAATGTTATACAACACTTATTGAAATACAGTGATTTAAGATCAACGTTGAATTGGTGTAGAGCAAATGATTTGTTTGTGCTTGAACAGGGAAAGTCAAAAACTGTGAATGAAATAGAGTTTATATTGGCTTATTATAAACCATTTATTAAAAAATTGAAAAGGAAACATAGTAATTGGAAAGAAATGTTTTTGAATTATTTAAACGGTGAATTAGGACTGTTGCTAGGAACTTCAAAAGAAGAAATAATGGTCCAGTCAAACTATAAGGCAAAAACAAAAAGTCAAATTTCTTTCCTAGATAAAATGAAAAGTATATGAATGAGGTAAAATCACTAGTAATAGATAAGCGAGATACGGTAAAGGGCTTGCATACCTATTGTTCAAAATGTAAAAGTTTAACTACAACCAGGGTGTGTGGAAAGACTAAAAAAAGAATAAGTTCGTGTAAGTTTCCTGAATTTCATAAATTCAAAATTATAAAAGCAATTCCGGGTTCTGGAAGTAAAAAAAAGAGAACTAAAATTTTAGCGACAAGAGATGTAAATGAGGCAATTAAACAAAAAATAATATTTGAAAAAGAATTGGAGGTTAATCAGTATCAAACTAGCCCCATATTAGTTGTTGAAGCGGAAGAAGTTATGCCCACACTTTTAATTGATTGCATGGCTTATTATATAGGGTACTTAAACAATGAAGGAGTGGAACTTCATCAAATTAAAGAACGCTCAAAAGGTTATATTGATGAAGTTGAACGAGCATTTATATATTTTTGTGAAAGCTTGAAAGGAAATAAAGTAGACCATACTATTTTGGAAATTCATTCTTTGAACGATAAAATGGTAGGAATGTATCATGATTACTTGTTAAATGAAAGGCAACTAGCTAACGCAACATATAATAAATATATAGCTACACTTAGACAGTTTATAATGTGGTTCGTTGATAAGAAAGATTATAAAATTAAAAACCCCTTTAAGAGTGTAATACGTAAAGTTCAAGCTACGAATAATGAAATTATTTATCAAGATGAATTTGAAAGTTTGTTAAAAGTTATAAAGCCTGAAAATGGCTTAAAAAAGTTTCCATCTGGTACAACTAAAGATTTGTACAGATATTGGCTTAAAAACGCTTTTAAACTAGCTCTTGAGACTGGATTGAGGAGAGAAGAGTTTATGACACTTAAATTTTCTAATATCATTGAGAAAGATGAATTACCTAGATATATTAGAGTTGAGAATTTTAAAGTGAATAGAGCAAAAGA
>Ga0105359_10005072_pt1 | contig 10350 bp, 10 predicted proteins | sample GOMGulsemesocosm_6_FD_83659 | JGI IMG/M metagenome (GOLD analysis project Ga0105359, IMG submission 83659) | Methane-oxidizing microbial communities from mesocosms in the Gulf of Mexico - GOM8C Gulf of Mexico | ecosystem: Environmental > Aquatic > Marine > Cold seeps | place: Gulf of Mexico... | reverse complement strand
TACACGTTGGTGCATCAGTTCTGCCATTTGGGGGATCACTGTTTCACCGGCATGGGTACGGCCATTGGTAAAGATGTGCCGGCCTATGTAATGGTTACGGGTCATCCGGCGGCCGCTAAAAGTATCAACGCTGAAGGTCTCCGACGCCGTGGTTTTAGTAAAGATGAAATAGCCACGATTACGAAAGCGTTTAAACTGGTTTATCGCCGAGGCCTGACTAAGGATGAAGCGCTGGTTGAATTGCGTGCGTTGGCACAAAACTGTGATGCATTGAATGTGATGATCGACTCAATTGATCAATCAGCACGTGGTATCGTTCGCTAGACAGTTGCTACAACATGCTGCCTTCCACTCGGAAGGTAAGCGATTAAGTCCCTTTCCTATTCAATCTTATGATGGCTCTCCTTTATGAAACCACTGCGCATCGGAATTGTCGTTGGCGAAGCTTCAGGTGATATCCTTGGCGCGGGGTTAATGGATGCTATTATCGCACGACACCCGACAGCGGAATTCGAAGGTATTGGAGGCGAGCGCATGTTACAGCGCGGCTTCACGTCGTTTTTTCCTCAGGATCGTTTGGCGGTTATGGGGCTGGTTGAACCACTGAAACGCTTACCTGAATTACTGCGTATTCGCAGGGCGATTGTTAAACACTTTAGTGATGATCCGCCGGATGTATTTATTGGTATCGACTCCCCCGACTTCAATCTCACGATAGAAGAAAAGCTCCGTGCACAGGGTATTACCACCGTGCATTACGTCAGCCCCTCGGTGTGGGCATGGCGTCAGAAGCGAGTCTTTAAAATCGCCCGTGCGGTGGACCTAATGCTGACGTTCCTGCCGTTTGAGGCGCAGTTCTATGAAAAGCATAATGTCCCAGTGAAATTCGTTGGTCATTCATTGGCCGATGAAATACCGCTGGAGCCGCAGCAAAAAACAGCTAAAACTGAACTTGGGCTGGATGACAGCACACGTTATGTGGCTTTGATGCCGGGATCGCGTGGCGGTGAGGTCAAGCTGTTGGGACCTGAGTTCTGGGAGGCGGCGAGTTTGTGTCTAAAGCAGCTCCCAGAGTTGAAATTTATTGTACCGGCTGCCAATGCAGCGCGGCGTAAACAAATAGAACAGCAGCTGGCCGATTACCCCGAACTTCCTATTACCTTAGTGGATGGTCAATCGCACCAGGTTATGGCCGCGGCTGAAATGGTACTTATGGCCTCTGGCACCACCACCTTGGAAGCCATGTTGTTAAAGCGGCCAATGGTGGTAGCCTATAAATTTACGCCGTTGTCTTACCAAATATTCAAGCGCTTGGTTAAAACCCGTTTCTTTTCGCTGCCTAATTTGTTGGCCGATGAGGCGCTGGTACCAGAGTTATTGCAGCGCGATGCGACACCCGCCCGTATGAGCGAAGAGATGCTGGCGGTATTGAATAACCCAGAACGTGATCAAGCGTTGCAAGATCGATTTACGGCGTTGCATAAAGTCATTAAATGCGATGCCAGTGCACAGGCGGCGGACGCTATCTTACAACTTATTAAAAATAAGTCAGTGGCTTAAACGTTCCGGTTGATTTTAAAGGTCTGTTTTTAACAGGGCGTTTCATCAGGACTGTTTTTAAAAGGGAATATTATGGAACCTTTCGTTAGTACTTACCAGGGCTTGCTCGGTGCCGGTGTGGATGAGGTCGGGCGCGGACCGCTCGCCGGTGACGTCGTCACGGCGGCGGTGATACTTGATCCAAACAACCCGATTGAAGGGCTGGCGGATTCGAAAAAGCTCACCGAGAAAAAGCGCGAGCGTTTGTTTGATGAGATTAAAGAAAAAGCGCTGAGCTTTTGCATAGCACGCGCCAGTTTTGAAGAAATTGATCAAATCAATATCCTTCAGGCCAGTTTATTAGCCATGAAGCGAGCGGTGGAAGGATTGCCGATTCAGCCGGAACACGTGTGGGTTGATGGCAATAAAATTCCAAAATGGAGTTATGCCGCCGAAGCGGTGGTGAAGGGCGACAGCCGAGTGCAGGCCATCAGTGCGGCCTCGATTTTGGCTAAGGTCACACGCGATCGCGAGATGGTCGTCATGGATACGACCTACCCAGGGTATGGTTTTGCTGGGCATAAAGGTTACCCGACCAAGGTGCACATGGAAGCCTTGGACAAATTGGGCGTGACGCCGATTCATCGCCGTAGCTTTGGGCCCGTGCGGGCCAAGTTAGAACAGCTTTCCCTTCTCTGACTCTCCGTTTAGCTAAGTCCGTGGCTTTATAGAGTCACGGGCTTGGCGACTCAGTTCTGCGTGTTAGACTTTCAGTATTCGTACCTTTGCTGATGGATCTAACCATGCCCCCTTCTTCCGACACAATCTCATTTGTTCCGCGTGTGCTTATACGCATTGAACAGCTGGGTAATCGTCTACCGCACCCAACCTTATTGTTTGTCTACCTGTGTGTATGGGTGCTGCTGCTCTCGGCGGTGACCGCGATGATGGGCGTCTCCGCTGTTCACCCACAGACGGGCGATACCATCAGCGCGGTTAATTTATTAAGTGCGGCAGGCTTGGTACAGATACTCTCCAAGGCGGTGACCAACTTCACCCACTTTGCACCGGTCGGCACGGTGTTGGTCGCGATTCTGGGTATAGGTGTGGCCGAACACTCCGGCTTACTTTCCGCGGCGTTGCGGGCGACGGTACTGAAAGCGCCGAAACAACTGTTGAGTTTGGTCGTGGTGTTGGCGGGGGTGTTATCGAGTCTCGCCGCCGATACCGGTTACGTGGTACTGATCCCGTTGGCCGCGATTGTCTTTGCCAGCGCGGGTCGCAACCCCATCGTAGGTATAGCCGCCGCATTTGCCGGTGTCTCGGGTGGTTTCAGCGCCAACCTGTTGATCGGCCCCTTCGATGCGGTCATGGCTGGTATCACCACCGAGGCGGCGATCTTGGTGCGTTCAGGTTATGAGGTCAGCGCCGCCGGTAATTATTATTTTATTGTGGCCTCGACCTTTCTTATTGGTGCTGTGGGCACCTGGGTGACCGAGCGCTGGGTCGCGCCACGCTTTGATACACCCGCGGCGGTGACACAGACGGATGAAGGTTTGAGCGCGGCCGATAAACATGGCCTCAAGGCCGCGGGGCTTTTTAGTCTTGTGTTTATTGGCTTACTACTTTGGGGATTGTTGCCGGATGCCGGCGTATTGCGTGGCGTCGACGGCAGTATTTTAAAATCACCCTTTATGAGCGGTATCGTGGTCATCGTCAGCTTTTACGCGGCCTTGGCGGGCGTGGTGTTTGGCCGCGTCAGCGGACGCTTTAAACAGCAGGCTGATGTCGTGCAAGGTATGGAGGCTAGCATGTCTACAATGGCCGGTTACCTAGTACTGATGTTCTTTGCCGCTCAGTTTGTTAGCTATTTTTCGTGGAGTCAGCTGGGAATTATTGCGGCCATCAGCGGTGCGGATATGCTCAAAGCATTACAATTGAACAGCGCCTTTTTACTCGTATGTTTTGTACTGCTAACCGCGTTGCTTAATTTGCTTATCGGCAGCGCATCCGCGAAATGGGCATTAATAGCCCCGATCTTTGTGCCGATGTTTTTATTGCTCGGTATCAGCCCTGAGGCGGCGCAGGTGGCCTTTCGTATCGGAGATAGCTCAACCAATATCATTACGCCGCTGATGCCGTATTTTGGCGTGGTGGTGGCCTTCGTGCAGAAGTACGACAGGGACGCGGGTATTGGCACCATCATCTCGATGATGCTGCCCTATTCGGCTGCCTTCTTAATTTTGTGGAGTGTACTGCTGGTTGTTTGGATACTATTGGGTTTACCACTGGGCCCCGGCGCACCGGTGTTGCTCGTGAATTGATCCAAGCTGTAACTTGATGGTTTTTAAGTCCGTGGGTGCTGCTTACGGCGATATAAAGAGAGCAGTAGGCAGGTTCGGATTACTTGAGATCGGGATAAAATTTGGCAGCAGGGTAGTCTGAATCTTGTAGTTCACGGCGTACAAACGCCAGTATTCGTGCTTTGTCTTCATGCTCGATTTCTTCATGGCGTCGATTGGCGCCACTCTTCATAAAGTTTTTACCGGCAGCGGTCACGGAAAATATATTTGGCGCGGCCATTTCAAATTGCTCCTCGTGTTCCTGCATATAGCGAAAACTCGACCTCTCAAGCACCCTTGCTTGTTCGTCGGGTGAGAGCGACACACCTAAGAACTCAGCGAGTTGACCGATTACGCTTTCGGGTTCATTTTTTATATGCTCAAAGTGAAGAAAGAGTACATTGTTTTTGCTCTCGCCCCATGTCCACCAACCGCTGACATGTTTGGCCCAACTGCCCCAAAACATATCTCCGCTGTTGTACCAGTCGAGTAGATCCACCTTAGAGGGGGAGAAGGGGCCCGTGAGGAAGTTAAAGAAATCTTTGATGCTGGCAAAACAACTAACGGGGTGACGGGTGACATAGATGTATTTGGCTTCCTCGCTGTAAGGGCACAGCTCAACCGGTAAGTGAGTTTTGATGATGCGTTTTTTCTGCGGGCTTACCAAGGGCGCTCGATCAATCGGCACACTGCCACTGGTTTCGAGCCACGGGCTGAGGGCGTACATGTGTTTGTAGCCAGTATCGCTGAGGTCACCTTGGCCTTTGTGTAAAATTTCAAACACCAGCTGCTGCATCCATGTTGTTCCACACTTCATTTGTGTGGCGATGAAAATATCGTCATTGCTGGCGGGGTAGCTCTGGGCTTTGGCGTAGGTTTCAGCGCTGGCGATGGCCGCTGGACCTGCAATGCCCTTGTAATGAAACAAAGGCATTGTTTTTGGTTTGATCAGTTTGGCTATCAAACTCGCCATGGGCAGGATAATAAACCGGTGTCGTTTAATAACCGCTTTTAAGGCGCGGCGTTCAGGCAATGGCAGGGAGAAGTAGGCATCTTCTTGGGTGTGCTTTTTTTTCCAAATTTGAAAACCGATAAAATAAGTAAACCAAAGCAGGGCGCTGATGAGGATGAGGGATAATAGGCAAAACATATACGCGCTGTACCTGCTTGATGGCATCATGATTGGGGTGTTATACATAACCATGCTAGCGCGCAAGACAGCCGCTGTCATGTCGCCGGTACAGGCACTTTACAATAATTAAAGTAACAAACAGTGAAGGGTGCTTTGAGATGCTAGAGAATGTGCGAACGTTTTGGCCGGTTGTTGTTGAGGCCTCTAAAGTCCTGATTGACCAACGCTTAAAGCTGGCCTTGTACCACAATATACCTCGCATTTAGAGGCCATAACACCGAAATGGCTAAACCAGGTGTTGACTGATTTTCCAGAGGTCAGCGCCATTACCAGTGGGCCGCGTACAGAGGGCACCACCAGTCGCGGTGTGCTGTAATTGGAAACCCTAGGGGGACCACGCTCGGTGTTTGTGAAGTTGGCCTCACAGGAATTCGCCGGCCGTGTATTTTCTAATTTGGAAGAACTGGGCGTGCGTGAATCACGCTTCTACCAGGGTTTGGGCAATGAGCTGCCGATCACCGCGCCCGCGCTCTATTACACCGACGCGCACGTACCCTCTGGGCGTTTTGTCATCATCATTGAAGACCTGCGCCAGCCGGGTCGAGAGTTTCGTACCCTTGCAGAGGGTTGCAGTCTTACCGAAGCCGAAACCATCATTGCTGACCTGAGCCGCCTGCACGCGCGCTTTGGGAATGATGCCCGCTTTGCCGATGAGTTGGCTTGGTTGCCCAGCTACGCGCATCAGCCCAATCAAAATATTACCTAGATGCTCTACCGGTATTCGGTGAAACTCTGCCAAGAAAAATACCCTGAATTGATGGTGGGTGAGGCGATGACGTGTGCCACCCATGTGATGGAAAAATTCCCGGAGCTCTACGCCCATTTTGCCGTTGGTGATCAAACGTTGATTCACGGTGATGCCTATGTGGCGAACATGTACTTTGATGATGGCGGCAACAAAATCGGCTATTTGGATTTCCAGATGGTCACCCGTGGCCACGGTGTGCGCGAGGTCACCTACCTACTGGGCAGCTGTCTGGCGCCAGAGGTTACAGAGGGTAATATCAAGCGCTTGTTGGGTGTCTACTGCCAGCACTTGGCTGAGCAGGGGGTTGAGTTAAGTGAGCATGCTGCTTGGCAGCAGCATCAAGAGTCAGCGCTCTATCTAATGGTCAGCTGTATCGTTAATGGTGCGCTGGGGCATATGCAAACCGAGGCGATCAATCGCCAGTGCGTCGAGCGAGCCATGCAGCTGGTGGTCAACTGCAATGCGATGGAATATTTAACGCGAAATTGTTAATGCTTCATTGCTGGCTCTCCAAGAGAGGGTTGTCTAGTTGAGGTATGGAGTCGCTTGGCCCTTGTCGGTAAAATGGAAAGCTATTCAAACTGGTCATGCCGAGAACACTTATGCCTTCATCATCGGATTCGCTTATGCCCGTATTGTTCCTAGCGCACGGAACCCCTATGAACGCGCTGGAGCGCAACCGCTTCACAGAAGATTGGTGCCGGTTGAATGAGACAACGCCAAGGCCGCAGGCGATTGTCTGTATCTCGGCGCACTGGGAAACCCGCGGCAGCCGAGTCACCTGCGGCGGTGCGCCCCAGACGATTCATGATTTTGGCGGTTTTCCTCCAGCATTGTTTGCTCAGCAATATACTTGCCCCGGCGCGGACGCTCTTGCCGCCGAACTGTGTAATAGTGGTTTGGATATTGAAGCGGACGACCGCTGGGGGTTGGACCACGGCGCTTGGTCGGTGCTGAAACACCTGTACCCGCTGGCCGATATTCCGGTGTTGCAATTGAGCTTGGATGTGAGCAAGACGCACGCGCAGCATTTTGCGTTAGCCCGTCAATTGCGCGAATGGCGTAGGCAGGGTGTGTTGTTTATTGGCAGCGGCAATGTAGTGCATAACATTAGCAAATGGATGATGCAGCCCCATGGCCCCTTTGATTGGGCGAGGCAGTTTGACCGCAAAGTATTCGCGGCCATTGCGGCGGGGGATTTTGACGCGGTGGTGAACTACACCCAGTGGCAGCCCTGGGCGAGTGAGGCGGTACCGACGCCGGAGCACTTTTTACCATTGCTCTACGCGTTGGGCTTAAGCGAGGCAGATGAACCTCTGCTTAGCTCTAACTTTACCGGCGATACGATCGAAGACTACAGCATGCGCTCGCTGCGTTTCGGTTAGTGAGCAGCACCCAGAACGATGGGGCTCAGTGTTTAGACTTTATCCTGCCCTTTGTTTTCTTTCTTGTTTTTTTCTGCAATCCACTGTGACATGTACTTGGTGCTTTTTAGTGTGTGGTGTTGCAGCATAGCGCCGGTAAAGTTATTCAGGCGATGCTGAGCCAAATTATTTTGGGTCGATTCAATTGCGTTGCGCAGCACGACGGCGTGCGTCGTTTTATTAAAACGCTGGTTGTGTACAGCAAAACCCTGCGCCTGTTGCTCATACCATTGTGCAGGGTTGTTATAAAGCGCAACGGCGGCATCGGCCAGGGTTTGCGCGTCATCGCTGATGGCGCCGCCCCAGGACAGCTCCGCGTTCAGGCCTTCGGCGCCGATACTTGTGGTGATGCTCGGTGTGCCATAGCTCATGCCATCGGAGAGCTTACCTTTTAATCCCGCACCGAAGCGCACGGGTGCCAGATTAATTCGCGCCTGCTGCATCACCTCACTGGCAGAGTCTGCCCAGCCTTTGACTAAAAACCCCTGCTTGGCGTTGTGCAGTGCTGTCGCTTTGGGTGGCGGGTAGGCGCCGTAAATATGCAGCTCGGCTTTTGGTAATTGCTTGCGTATTAATGGCCAGAGGCTTTCTTTTAAAAAGCGCACGGCATCCCAATTGGGGGCGTGGCGAAAGTTGCCGATGGAGATGAAGTGCTGACGCTCTTCAAAACTAGGCAGCTTCTCTTTTTCAGCCGGGGTAACCGGATCGAGCAAGAAGGGGTAATACACCAGTAGGCCTGGGTCGACGCGAAACAGATCGCGTAAAATATCCATCTCGACTTCAGAAATTATTAACGACAGGTCACAGCGATGAATTGCGGCTATTTCACGCTGCGCCATTTCAGTGAAAAGCAGTGATTGGGTAATCTCGGGATTGATACGCTGATGCTTTTTGAAGTGTTGTTGGCGGGCATCACGCAGGCAGGCGAGGTCGCATGTCTCCAGTATTCGTAAGGCATTGGGGCAGTGCTCGGCCACGCGCCAGCCAAATTGTTCTTCCATCATGTAGCGGTCAAAGACCACCGCATCGGGCGCCAACTCGCGTACAAAGTCATCGAAGCTGTTGCAGTTAAGGACTATCTCGGCTTGATCAATGCCCATCTCTTGCAGCGGCAACATGTGCTCGGAGAGGGCCGCTGGGCTCGAGAAGGTAATATGCCAGCCCATGCTGATGAACACTTCCATCAGCGTCTGCATGTGCAAACCAGCGGCAGAGGAGTTGGGTTCTGGCCAGACATAGCCAATGATGAGGAGCTTGTTCATACGGTGTCCGTCGCGCTGACTCGGGGTACTTACGCTAAAAGGGTTGGGCTATCTTTTCTACTGTCAGAACGACTGGGCTATTTATTTTGATGCCAGAAGGGCTGGGCTATTTATTCTGGTGCCAAAAAGGTTGGCCAATGGTTGGTGTACTGGGGCTGGCGGTATCGCGGGTGACCATAAGGCCCGCCTCATATGCTTGCCGCCCGGCGTTAATCGCGCCGGCAAACGCCTGGGCCATAAGGGCTGGTTTTTGCGCCTTGGCGACAGCCGTGTTGAGCAGTATACCGTCAAAGCCCATTTCCATGGCTTCCATCGCTTGCGAGGGTTTGCCCAAACCGGCATCGATGATCAGCGGTGTATTCGGCAAGCGCTCGCGCAGTGTGCGCAGGTTGTACTTGTTCATCAGGCCTTGGCCGGTGCCAATCGGTGAGCCCCAGGGCATGAGGGCTTCACAGCCGACATCCAACAGTTTTTTTGCGACGATGAGATCGTCGGTGGTGTAAGGCAGGACTTTAAAACCTTCTTTAATCAGCACCGCGGCGGCCTCAACCAAACCATAGGGGTCGGGCTGTAAATTGTAATCGTCGCCAATGACTTCCAGTTTTATCCAGGGCGTGTCAAAAATTTCCCGTGACATTTCGGCCAAGGTGATGGCTTCTTTGGCGGACTTACAGCCCGCCGTGTTGGGCAGTAGATGACAGCGGGTGTCTTTGATGTAATCCCAGATGGCGGCGCCGTCTCGCTCGTTGGGGTTTTGGCGACGCAGGCCCAGTGTCACTATGTTGCACTCGGACGCTTCAATGGCGTCGCGCATAATTTGTGGCGACGGGTAGAGCGCGGTGCCGAGTAGAAAACGACTGTTAAAGGTTTCACCGTAGAGGGTGAGCATTGAGCTGTTCATAGGCATAGGCTTGGATGAAGGTTTTGGCATAGGTGAATATTATTAGTGGCGCTGACACCTAGAAAAGTCAGCAGGTAATTGTCAGTCAGTAGACAAAACTAGCCACCCCCGACAGGGGTGACGACATCAATCTGGTCGCCGTCATCAATAGTCGTATCACTGTAGCGTGAGCGCGGGACAAAGTCGCCATTGATGGCGGTGGCTACTTTTTTATCGGTCAGGCCCCACTGCTGCAACGCGTGTTGCAGCGATTGTCCGCTCTCGAGTGCCTCGGTATTTCCATTGAGGCTGACGGTGATGGCATCACTCATAACATTACTAATCTTTTCATGTGTTTGTTTGGGGCTGGAGCAATCCAGATTTGAAATGGCTGTGTTGCAGTATTGGTTGCAGCGCTTGATCGAGCAGCGCCGGTGCCAACAGGTAACCGTGTCGATAGAGACCATTGACGGAGATCAGCGGGATGACGTGATCGGGTGTGTTTAATGGGCGCTCCGTTATCTTCGGCAGGTTATCCATAAACGCAGGGCGCAGGTTGACGTCTGTCTCAATGATTCGGGCTTCGGAGAACGCGGGGTTAAGCGTATAGAGTGCGCTGGATAATTCCATCGACGACTGCAAACTGATCGGGCTTTTGTCTTCACTTTCAATTTCGGTAGCGCCAATAATAAATTGGCCGTTTGGCTTGGGCACGATGTAGAGCTTGTAGCGCGGGTGCATCAAGCGCACCGGTCGCTGCAATTGTACCTCTGGGCACTCTACCCACATGACCTCACCGCGCACACCGCGCAGCTTTGCTGGTGATTCCGTTACGGCACTTTTTATATCTTGCTTCGCGCCCATGCCGCGGCAATCGAGAATCCAGTCCGCTTGGAGTTTGGTTTTGCCGCTTTCGATATCAGTCAGTTCGATGGCTGTATGCTCAAGGCACTGGCCGCCGAG
>Ga0105359_10005067_pt1 | contig 10354 bp, 9 predicted proteins | sample GOMGulsemesocosm_6_FD_83659 | JGI IMG/M metagenome (GOLD analysis project Ga0105359, IMG submission 83659) | Methane-oxidizing microbial communities from mesocosms in the Gulf of Mexico - GOM8C Gulf of Mexico | ecosystem: Environmental > Aquatic > Marine > Cold seeps | place: Gulf of Mexico... | reverse complement strand
TACATCAAAATTTTACAAAGAGAACATATTGGTTCTTGGCGTGAGAGAGCTGATTTAGAACGTGAACTTAATAAGTGGGCAAAACAATATGTTGCTAACCAAGAAAGTCCAAGTGCTGAAATTAGAAGTAAAAGACCTTTTAAAGCTATTGCGATTAATGTAGAAGATGTTGCAGGCGACCCAGGTTGGTATCAAGTAAAGATATCTTTAAGACCCCATTTTAAATATATGGGAGCTAACTTTGAATTATCATTGGTTGGTAAGTTAGATCAAGACTAAAAATGTATAAAGGAAGTTTATTTGATAGATTAATGTCTAAGAATGCAAGTGCAAACTGTAGTTCATATGAAGATTCATTATGTGAATCCATTTCATCTAATATATCACTTATCTTTTCTACAAATACTGGGAGTTCACAAAGCGCAAGCGATTATGGACGCCCAGATTTGGATGATGTAAATTTAAATATAAATGAAACACTTAGTTTAATTAAGCAACGTTCTTATATGTGCTTAAAAAAGTTTGAACCAAGACTACTTGATGTAAATATCATTATTTCTAAAGAAAGATTGACATTTAACGAAATGAGTATTTTGATTGAAGCTTTTATCAAAGTTAATGGTAAAAAGAAAGAAATAAATTTTAATGCTGTTTTAACAAAAAATGGTGGGGTAAAGGTAGAGAAGTATGGAGTTTAATGATTATTACAGAAATGAATTAAATGCCCTTAGAAATGAAGGTGCAGAATTTTCTATAAAAAACCCAGGTTTATCTACTTACTTATCTAAAGCAGGCCAAGACCCTGATGTTGAAAGACTTTTAGAAGGTTTTGCATTTTTAACGGCACGCTTACAGCAGCAAATGGATAAAGAACTTCCAGAAGTTGCTCATACTTTGGTTCAACTCTTATGGCCAAATTATGTACGTCCAATTCCCTCATATTGTATTGTAAAATACGAGCCTTTACATAATTCACTTAGCAATGAAATTGTTGAAAAGAATACCAGTATTTTATCTTCTAAAGAATCTTTAGAAACTAAAATTAAATTTAGAACGTGTTATGAAACAGAAATTTTAGCCTTAAATTTAAATAAAGTTGAATATTTGCAAAATGGAAAAAAATCTTCTTTATGCATGTATTTGGAAATGAGTTCTAAAGGTTCTCTTTTTGATATGAGTTTTGATAAATTAAGAGTTTTTTTGGCAGGCTCTAAATTCATATCAAAAGATATTTATCTTTTAATGAGCCAATACGTACAAAGTATAGATATTAATATTTTAGACGATAAAGATGAAATCCTAGAAACACTTAATTTAAATAAAGGTTCAATTGAACCTGTTGGTTTTGAATCAGGAGATAAACTAGCACCTTATCCTTTAAATGTATTTGATGGATATATTTTATTACAAGAATACTTTTGTTATCCAGACAAGTTTTTATTTGTTGATATTTGTAATTTAAAACTAATTAGAAGTGTAAAAGAAGAATTATTAACAAAATCAAGAAAATTCTCTATTCAAATCAACTTTTCATCGAAATTGGCTTCTAATGAAATACCAAAAACACAAGATTTTGCATTATACTGTACACCTGCTATTAATATCTTTCAAAGTGATGCCGTTCCAATTAGAAAAAATGAAACCTTAGATGAGTATTTAGTTGTTCCCTCTGATTTGCATAAAGAGCATTCTGAAGTATTTTCAGTACAAAATGTAAGAGGATGGATTGCTAAAAAAAATACTTATGATTCTTACTCTTTGTTTGAGTCTTTTGATCATGGGGACAATGATTATTATTCACTTCGTGTTAAATTATCAAGTTCAGGTACAGATCTTAAAACCTATATTCGTTTTTCTTCAAACGATGGATTATATGAAGATATCAATACGTCTAGCGCTATTGTTTCTGTAGATATTTTATGTACAAATAAAAACTATGCAAATGAAAATCTACTTTTAGGTGAGTTAAACCAAGCAGATCCTTTATCTTCAAGTGCCCACTTAAAATTCAAAAATATTACGATTCCAACACCTTCTTATGTACCTCCTATTTCTGGGGATTTTTTATGGCAAATTGTTTCAAATATGTCTTTAAATTATTTGTCACTAAATAATGTGGAAGCTTTAAGAACTATTATTTCTACCTATGATTTTATTGGTGCAAGTGATATTAAACAAAAAGAAAATACGTCAATGATTTTATCTGGAATAAAAAATATTTCGTACAAATCAGCTGAAATGATGGACAAAGGACTTCCCATTAGAGGAATAGTGATTACTCTTGAAATGGATGCAACGAAGTTCTCTTCTTTAGGAGATGTGTATATGTTTTGTTCTGTCTTAAATGAGTTTTTGTCTTTATATGGAAATATTAACTCGTTTCATAAATTAATAGTAAATGTAGAAAATCAAGATACGTTCACATGGAAACATAAATTAGGTTCTAGGTCAATCATATAATGAAACATATAAAAAGTATGGAGTTAAAAGACAATAACTTAAGCATTATTAATAAAAGCATAAAAAAGAATATAAAAAAATATACACTTTCTGCTGCAATTAGAGTTATTTCCTATCATTTAAGAGAACTGTATAAAAAAGATGATTTTGTTTTCTTATATAAAAAAATACATTTTAAATCCAACCCAAGTTTGTCTTTTCAAAAAAGTGAAATTGATGATATTGTATTTGTGAATGAGAATAACAAAATCAGAGTTTATATAACACTTAACTTTTTAGGTATTTTTGGCGCAGGGTCACCTCTTCCTACTCATTACAATGAAAGAGTTTTAGAATCTTGTGAAGAAGATAAAGTATTGCATGATTTTTTAAATATATTTAACAATAACCTTCAAAAATTTATTTACCCAATTTGGGAAAAACAAAAATACTACATACTTTATGAGAATAAACTACAAGATAAATTTTCTAAATACATGCTTTCAGTTTTAGGTTTATATGCCAATGTATCTGAAAATAATAAACAAATGAACTTTAATAAACTCCTTCCTTATTTAGGAATTTTAAGTATGAAACAGAAGTCTGCTTCTACATTATCTTCCATTATTAAGTTTTACATTGATTTTGAAGAAATTGAAATTGTTCAATGTATTCGTATGAATTCGAAAATACCTTCTTGGCAATATAGTGCTTTAGGAGATGAAAACTGTGCTTTAGGAGAGAGTTTTTTAATTGGAGAATTTGTTACAAATAGAACATCAAAATTTAGAATTTTACTTAAAAATGCCACTTCAAAAGATATGCTCAGATATAGCATCTTAGGAAATAAAATGGATGTATTAAAAGACTTAGTATCGTTTTTAGTAAATGAACCCTTAGAATATGACGTATGTTTAGAGATAAAAAAAGATAAAAAAGATGATTTTTATTTAAAGCAAAATAATCCGCAGTACTTAGGTGTAAACACGTGGATAGGCAAGCATATAGAAGATGAACAATTATTAATAGCCCAAAAAGGATAAGAGTGAAATTAGAACTAAAAGAATTAATTAATGCCTTAGATAGTAGTGTAAAATTACAATTAGAGCATGCCGCACAACGATGTATTATTAGAGGTGGAAATGAAATATTAATAGAAGATATATTTTTTGTTATGTGCGAGCAAGAAGATGTTTTATTTACTGCTTTATTAGAGCAATATAATATTAAATTAGAAGATATGAAACAAGCTTTATTACATGGGGTTAAAGTTACTAGTTCTGAGAGTTCTAGTCCTGTTTTCTCATCTTCTTTGGTTTTGTTCTTAGAAGATGCGTATATGATTTCAAAAATTAATCTTGATTTAGAATATATAACAAGTGCTGCTCTTATTTTGTCTTTATTTGATAATTCTATTAAATATTTCAATACTGCTTATTTTAAACTGCTTCAAAATATTCCAATAGAAGAAGTAAAGTCTTTAATAAAAGGTTTAAACCAAGAAGCACAAACAGTTCATAAAAAAGTTGAAAAAAAAGAAGAAGGTGAGTTGGAAAAATATACGACTAACTTGACCTTAATGGCAAAAAATGGCGAAATTGACCCCGTTTTATGTAGAGATGAAGAAATTAAACAAGCTATTGATATTTTATTAAGACGTAGAAAAAACAATCCTATTATTGTTGGTGAAGCAGGGGTTGGTAAAACAGCCATTGTAGAAGGTCTTGCATTAAAAATCATAAATAAAGAAGTTCCAACTCATTTATACAATGCACAAATTCTTTCTCTTGATTTAGGTGCACTTCAAGCTGGTGCTTCAGTTAAAGGAGAGTTTGAACGAAGATTACAAGCAGTAATCAATGAAATTCAATCTTCAAGTGCTTTTATTATTTTGTTTATTGATGAAGCGCATAATTTAATTGGAGCAGGGGGAAGTGAAGGTTCAGGGGATGCTGCAAATCTTTTAAAACCTGCACTTGCACGTGGAAAACTAAAAACAATAGCAGCTACTACTTGGTTAGAGTATAGAAAATACTTTGAAAAAGACGCTGCATTATCAAGAAGATTTCAAAAGATTGATATTTTGGAACCCAATGTTGATGAAGCAGTAACTATTATTAGAGGTTTGGCTTCTAAGTATGAAGAAGTTCATGATGTGTATATTGAAGATGAAGCAATAAGAGCAGCAGCTACTTTATCTGCTAGATATATAACTGGTAGACAATTACCAGATAAAGCTATTGATGTACTAGATACGGCTTGTGCTAATGTGAAAATTTCTAAATCCAATGAGCCTTTTGTATTAGTAAAAATCAAAAATCAAATTATTGAGTTAAAGAGACAAAAAGATTATATTAACAGAGACAATGATTTGGATTTAAAAGACTATACAAAAGAAATTAAAAGCATTCAAAAAGCAATTGAGGTTTTAGAAAAAGAAGAAAATATAGTTAAAGAATTATGGTTAGCGCAAAAAGAAATTATGCATAATCTTGAAAGTGCAATTTTAGAAGGCAATAAAGATGAAACCAAAGTTTTAAGTGCAAAATTAAAAGAATTACAAAAAGAGAACTCTTATATCTATAAAAATGTTAACAAAGAACAAATAGCTGAAGTTATATCTTCATGGACTGGAATTCCTTTAGGAAATATGGCTATTGAGCAAGTGCAAGATGTTTTAAGTTTAGAGAACAGAATGAAAGACAGAATTATTGGACAAGATGGAGCAATTAAGTATTTAAACAAGTTTTTACAAATTTCAACAGCGGGACTTAAAAAAGAAAATGCTCCTTCTGGTGTATTTTTATTAGTAGGACCTAGCGGAGTTGGAAAAACAGAAACAGCCCTTAGTATTGCTGATTTATTATATGGTGGTGAGCGTTTTATTACTACTATTAATATGACAGAGTTTCAAGAAAAACACACTGTTTCAAGACTAATTGGTTCTCCTCCTGGGTACGTTGGTTATGGCGATGGAGGGCAATTAACAGATCCTGTAAGAGTTAAACCTTATTCTGTGGTTTTATTAGATGAAATCGAAAAAGCACATCCTGATGTATTAAATATCTTTTATCAAATGTTTGACAAGGGAGTGTTAAATGATGGAGAAGGAAGAGAAATAGATTTTTCAAATACTATTATTTTAATGACTTCCAATTTAGCAACGGCTGAAATAACCTCTTTATGCCAAGAAAATGAGAATATTACGATTGATGAAATATCAAAAGAAATTACCCCTATTTTATCATCGTATTTAAAACCTGCGCTGTTAGGAAGAATGAATGTTATTCCTTATATGAATTTAAAAGAAGACTCATTAAAACAAATAAGTAGATTAAAACTAAAAGCCATAGAAAAACAAGTTCAGAAAAAAGAAATGCTTTTTTCATATGATGAAAAAATTCTTGATTTTATTGTAGAAGAATCCAATGCCTTAGATACAGGCGCTAGAAATATTGAGCTTATTATCAATACGCATTTAATGCCAGTACTTTCTTCTTTTATTTTAGATGCGGCAGTTAATAAAAAAGAAATAAAGAAAATTAAACTTAGTATTGACAAAAATAACATTATAAAAGTGAGGTCTTAGAATGAAAAATATATTTATAATTATCGCTGTTGGTCTTTTATTTAGTGCTTGTACTTCTAAAGAGGATTTTAAACCTTTGTATCAAAGTAAACCTGAGATTACAAAAGTAGAAGGATAAAAATGAAATTAGTATTTGACATAATAAAGAGTGGCGATGATACGTCATTAAAAAGAAACTTTCATTTTAACAAAGAAGGTGGAACTATTGGTCGCTCTTTAAATGCATCCTGGCAATTAAAAGATTCTCAAAGTTTTATTTCTAATATTCACTTAGAAATAGAATATAAAGACGAAGTTTATTTTATTAAAGATGACAGTACCAACGGTACGTATTTGAAGTTTCCTTACAAAAGACTTCCAAGAGGGAATAGAATTAAAATTAATTCTACAGATATTTATATTTTAGGAGATCAAGAAATTCAAGCACGTTTCGTTGAAGACAGTTTTTCTGAAGATATTAATGAAAAACTCTCTTCTAAACTAATTATTCCTGATGATGATTTTTTAGAAGATAATAATTTTGATTCTTTAGAAAATCAAGATCCAAGTATTCAAAATATTATTAATGACAAAAAAGAAGAAAAAGAAGTCTTCAAAAAAGAAGAAAATGAAATTTCAAATAAACTTGAAGAGCAACATGTAAGAATGCCAAATGTTTCAACAAAAGAGAATAAATTGCATCGCAAGATTGATAATACTTCTTTGCAAAGAAGTGTGGAGATTTTAGAAGACAAACTTGGAATTGATATTTGTTCTTTGGATAAAAATGACAGAGATATTATTATGTCAGAAATTGGAGACATAATTTTAAATACCTTAAGTGGTTTAAAACATTCATTATATTTAAAAAACAAAATCAATGATGATCTTAATATCAATGATTTAAAAGAAGAATTAGTTACTGTAAATCCTATTGCTTTGGGTGAAAATGCTTCAAAACTTTTACAAAATAAAGAAAATGGTGGTTTATTAGGAATGTCAAAAATTTCTGATGCGGTTAATAATTCTTTCAAAGAATTAAACAATCATAATTTAACCTTCCATACATGTGCTAAGAATATTATGAAAATATCAGTGCTTAAATTTTCACCTAAAGAATTAGAATATTCTTTTGAGAGAAAAGGGGCTTTAAAGTCCTTTATAATGCCTAAACGCATGATGATTTGGCGGGCGTATAAAGAACAGTTTGATCGTTTAAATCACGATCCTGAGTTTGGATATGACTTAATATCCAGCGAATTTGCTAATGAATATAAAAATACTTCTTATTCAATTAAACTAGCAAGCAATAAAAATTTAGTTTAGGATACAAAAATGAAAAAGAATACTTTTATTAGCATATTTAAAACCTTAGTACTTGGAATTAGCGTTCTATCTTTTATGGCGTGTACAAAGATAGAACCCACATATTTAGAATTATCTATTTTTTCAGATAAAGAGTTAAATCAAGATAAACAAAACATATCTTCACCTTTAATGTTGCTTTTTTATGAACTAGAATCGGCTGAAAAATTCTCAAAATTATCCTATTGGGATATTTTAGAAAAAAATGGAAAAAACCTTAATAATGATTTAATTTCACAAAGCAAACATGTGATTGTTCCCAATGAAGAACATGTATACAAAATAGTTTTTGAAAAAAGAGCAAAATATCTAGGAATTATTGGAAAATTTTCTGATATTTCAAAACCTACGTGGAGACATGTAATTAACCTAGAAGAGGGTGAGATCAATGAGATTGAACTAAAAGTTGTTGATTACTTGATTAAGGTTAACTAGATGGATAATAGAATTGTATGGAGAGAAGGTCTTTTTATAAGACCCCAGCATTTTCAGCAAAATGACAGATATTATGCTTATGAATTAATGAAAAGAACGGCTTCTTCAGGAAGCAATATTTGGGGATTTTTTGAGTTGGAAATTGATCAAGATTTACTTGGAAGTGGAAAAATAGTTATTAAAAAAGCATCAGGAATTTTAAAAGATGGAACCTTATTTGATATTGATTCAAAAGACAGTGTTTTGGCTTTAGATATCAACAGTGATGATTATAACAAAAACATTTATTTAGCCCTTCCTATTCTTATTTCAAATTCTGATGATGTGCATTTTGAAGATCAAGAGAATATTTTGACACGTTTTAGATCAAAAAGTGTTAGCGAAATTTCTAACTCTAATTCAGGTGAGAACTCTGTTAGTGATATTTTAATTGCAAAACATAATTTTAAACTCTTAAGTGAAGATGATGTAAATGAAGGGTATATAAAAATAAAAGTTGCTTCTATTATATCTTTGAGTTCAAGTGGCTTAGTTACTCTTGATAGCTCTTATATTCCTACTTTTTTACATCTTAATAAAATGTCAGATTTGATTTCAAAAATTGATGAGTTATTGTCAATGCTTTCTTACAGATCAGAAAAACTAGCAGAAAAGATATCCAATTCTTCACTTCAAGCAAGTGAGTTAGGTAATTTTCTAATGCTTCAATTAATTAATAAAAGTGAAAGTAAACTACATTTTTTCATGAGTCAAGACAAAATTCATCCACAAGATTTGTTTTTAGAACTTAGTTCTTTAGCCTCAGAATTAGCAATATTTATGAAAAAAGAGAAAAAACTTAGCTCTCAATTTACCTATATACATGAAGAACTAGGAGAGAGTTTTGGAAGTATCATTGAAGAACTTAAATACATGCTTTCAATGGTTTTAGAGCAAAATTCTATTACTTTAAATATTGAAAAAAGAAAATATGGTATTTCTGTAGCACAAATAAAAGATAAAGAAATCTTATATAACTCATCATTTATTTTAGCAGTTACAGCAGATGCAAAAGCTGAAAAAATCAATAAATCACTTATGACCAATTTAAAAATGGGAAGTATTGAAAATATTAGAAATTTAGTTAATTATCATTTAAAAGGTTTCAAAATAAAAGCGCTTCCAACGCCTCCAAGAGAAATTCCTTACAGAGTGAACCACTTGTATTTTGAGATTGAATTAAATGAAATTGACAAAACAGAATTAGCTAAATCCGGTGGTTTTGCTTTTCATATGTCAGCAGAACTTCCCAATTTAGAATATTCTTTATGGGCAATTAGAAGTAATTAAGGAAAGAAATGGACAATAAAACAATATTAATACCTTCATCAAGTACAGATGATAGCATAACCAATTTTTCCAGTGAAGAAAAAGATTATTCTTCATTTAAAGAAAATACAATTTCTTTTGTGAAAAACCAGAAAAAAACGGACAAACGAATTTATACTAACGAAGATATGAATTATATTATTACTTCTGCTTCTTTGGTTTTTAAACAATTAACACAAATACAAAACTCCTATGATTTGGGTACTGTTCATGAAGTAAGACAAGAATTTATTAACAATATTAATGTTTTTACAAATTCTCTTTCTTCTTTTGATATTGAAGAATCTGAAGTACTTGTTGCCAGATATGTTTTATGTACTTTGGTAGATGAGATTGTTAATACTACTTTTTTTGGTAGAGATAATGACTGGTCCAGTAATAGTTTATTAAATATTTTTCATAATGAGAGTTATGGAGGAGAGAACTTTTTCAAATTATTGGATAAGTTTCTTAAAGCCCCTGCTAAATTTATTTATCTTTTAGAGTTTATGTATGTATGTTTGGCTTTAGGTTTTGAAGGTAAATATAGGGTAGAAAGTACAAAAAAACATGAACTTGTGCAAATTAAAGAAAGTCTATACAAACAAATTAAAATTATTCAAGGTAAAGAGTCTCTGAAGTTTTATCAGAAACAAAAAGCCTCTAAAATAAAACACAGACTTTTTTATATGATTTCTTATCCTACAATTATTATTGCTACTTGTTGTTTAATGCTTATTATTTATATAGGCTTATCTTATGCTTTGAATGAGCAAAATATAAACTTCTCACAAAGCATAAACACAGAATATAAAAACTTGGTTTTTTTAAATGAAGACAATTTTATTTTAGACGAGTACGTAAAGGACATCAATGAGTAAGTTATTTAAAAGTGGGATATTTTGGACTATGTTAATAGCTGTTATTATATCTCTTGTTATAATATTTGTATTTCCTTACTATTTTGAATCTTACGAGGTTTTATCGTATCGATTACTGGTTGCTTTTTCAGTCTTTTTTATTACCTTGACGTTGGTGTTATTGTATGTTCTTTTTTTACAAGCAAGAACACAAGAATATTTACAGAAAAGAGAAGAGCGCTTAAAAAAAGAGCGTGAGCGAAATAAACTCATTAATACAAAAATCAAAGACATAAAGATACGTTTTTCTGAAGCTTTGAAAATCTTAGAAAAATCAACT
>Ga0105359_10005055_pt1 | contig 10372 bp, 12 predicted proteins | sample GOMGulsemesocosm_6_FD_83659 | JGI IMG/M metagenome (GOLD analysis project Ga0105359, IMG submission 83659) | Methane-oxidizing microbial communities from mesocosms in the Gulf of Mexico - GOM8C Gulf of Mexico | ecosystem: Environmental > Aquatic > Marine > Cold seeps | place: Gulf of Mexico... | reverse complement strand
TATAAAGAAAGAGCAAGAAGTTTTATACTCTCTAAGTTTGACGGGCTAAAAACCTTAGTTAATGGTGATGATAAAGACAATATCGATAATATTGTTGTTGCTCAAGGAGAAATTCTATCTACTAATTTGGTTCAATTATACTTAGAAGAATCTCAAATTTCTTCTTCTCTAATTTCCGCGTTAGATTTTATGGAAATAGACCCGCAAAACGAACCAAAAACGGAAATGCTAAAAGAAAGAATTACGCCGATTCTAAACCAAAACTCCACTCAAAACATTTGGATTACTCAGGGTTTTATTTGTACTAATGCATCTGGAGAAATTTCTAATTTGCAACGTGGAGGAAGTGATTATTCTGCTTCTTTAATAGGGGCGGCAATACATGCAAAAGAAATTCAAATTTGGACAGATATAGACGGAATGCACAATAACGACCCTCGTTTTGTTGACAATACGTTTTCTATTGAAGAAATTTCTTTTGATGAAGCTGCTGAATTGGCATATTTTGGCGCAAAGATATTGCACCCTCAGAGTTTAATTCCCGCTAAAGAAAATAACATTCCGGTACGATTGAAAAACACATTTAGTCCAGAATCTAAAGGAACAATTATAAAAAATCAAACCGTAAAAAACGGAGTTACTGCTATTGCTGCTAAAGATGGAATTACCGCTATTAAAATAAAGTCATATAGAATGTTATTGGCTTATGGGTTTTTAAAGAAAGTCTTTGAGGTTTTTGAGAAATACAAAACTCCAATTGACATGATTACAACATCTGAAGTTGCAATCTCTCTAACTATTGATGATATTTCCTATCTTGCAGAAATAATTCTAGAATTAGAACCATTTGGAAAAGTGGAAGTAGATGCTGATTTAAGTATTATTTGTGTTGCTGGAGATTTTTCTCAGAAAAAAGAAGGGATAACGGCTCATGTTTTTAATGCGTTAAAAGGAATTCCTATTCGTATGATTTCTTACGGAGGAAGTAATTATAATACATCATTATTGGTGAAAACTGACGATAAAATCGCTGCTTTAAATGCCTTAAACTTAGGGCTATTTAAAAAAAAATATTTGTTGTCTGAAGTAATTGATTAGTTCGTTGTCCGGACTAACCTAAAAAAGAAAAGGTATACGTTATTAAATGTAAAACAAACAACTAATTCAGCTTGTGTGTTAGTTTTTCGAACTGATCTTTTGCTTCTTTTCCATTATATAAAACCTCAAAAACAGTGTCTATAATTGGGGTTTGGGCGCCATTTTCTTGATTAATTTTATACGCGCTATTTGTTGCATAATATCCTTCTGCAATCATACTCATTTCCATTTGAGCAGATTTAACTGTATATCCTTTACCAATCATATTTCCAAACATTCTGTTTCTACTAAATGTAGAATATCCTGTAACCAATAAATCTCCTAAGTAAGCAGAGTTATTAATATTACGCTTCATTTTGTGCACTTTTTTAATAAAACGTTTCATTTCGCGAATCGCATTACTCATTAAAACAGATTGGAAATTATCTCCATACCCTAAACCATGTGCGATTCCTGCAGCAATTGCATAAATGTTTTTTAACATGGCTGCGTATTCCGTTCCAATAATATCATCAGAAATTTTGGTTTTTATATATCTACTAGCAATATATTTGCTTAACATTACTGCCTTTTCTTCATCTTGACATGCCAATGTTAAATAAGACAATCGCTCCATTGCCACCTCTTCTGCATGACAAGGGCCTGTAATTACTCCAATGTTTTGTAAAGGAATATTAAAGGTTTCGTTAAAATGCTCTCCAACAATTAAACCCGTTTCTGGTACAATTCCTTTAATAGCTGAAAATATAATTTTATTTTCTATCGAAACGGTTAATTTTTTTAACTCTGTACTTAAAAATGCCGAAGGAATAGCAAAAATTAATATATCATATTTTTCTACAATTGTATTTATATCATCTGATAAATCTAATTGCTTTGGATGTAACTCTGCAGAACTTAAATAATTAGGGTTGTGTTTATTTCTTTTAATATGTTCAATAGCATAAGCGCTTCTCATATACCAACCAACAGTTTCTATGTTCTCTGACAACATTTTTATAATTGCTGTTGCCCAACTTCCTCCTCCAAGTACTGCTATTTTATGACTTTTGCCCATCTTTCTATCCTTTTGTAGGATCAAAAATAAGAAAACAAAGTTCTTCTACACTAAACTTGAAGTAATTATTATATTTGCGCAAGACTTTTTTCTATTGAGCAGCTTAAAACGATTTTTTAAAGACACTATTATTTATGGGATTGCTGCAGTCTTACCGAGAGCAATCAATATCTTTTTAGTAAAACTACACACTTCAACTCTAGAAGCAGAAAAATATGCAATAAATACAGATTATTATGTCTACGCCGCCTATTTTAATGCATTGTTAACCTATGGAATGGAGACTGCTTTTTTTCGATTTTTTTCTAAAGAAAAAGAGAAAGGGAAAGTAATATCAACTGCTTTTCTAAGCTTGTTATGTACTTCTTTATTTTTTTTAGTAATAACATTAATTTATAGCGAAAGCTTAGCCTCTTTTTTTGGTTTTAAAACAGCCTTGTTTTTTAAGTTATTAATATGGACAATTACCTTAGATACTTTAGTTGTGGTTCCATATGCATATCTACGAGTTGCCAACAAACCTGTACGGTTTACAACTTTTAAAGTGTTGAATATTCTCATTTTTGCTATCTTAAATATTTTCTTTTTATGGTTTGTTCCTTATGCTATTGAAAACTCCATTTCCTTACCTGATTTTATACTAAATTATTATACTTCACAGCCAAAAGTCATTCATATTTTTGTTGCTGGAACTGTTGCTAGTGCAACAACATTTATTTTGTTATTTTCTATCATTTTTAAATTTGATATTAGCTTCGATTTTCAGTTGCTAAAAAAAATGTTGCGCTATAGTTTACCTATTATGGTTGGTGGATTGGCTTTTGTTACGACTGAAAATTTAGACAAGCTTTTATTGGGAAATTTAGTAGGAAAAGAACAAATGGGAATTTATGCTGCTTGTTATAAACTAGGGGTATTTATGACCTTGTATATTATGGCGTTTAGATTGGGTGCAGAACCTTTCTTTTTTAATCAAGCGGATAAAAAAAACGCCAAAGAAACCTATGCTAAAATTTTAACATGGTTTACAGTTTTAGGGGCATTGTTTATGCTGGTTGTGATTGTTTTTATTGATTTGTTTGCAACAATACTACTTGGAAAACCTGAATATTTCGAAGCTTTACAAATTGTTCCAATCATTTTATTATCGAATTTATTTTTAGGTATTTATAACAACTTATCTATTTGGTATAAGCTTACAGATAAAACAAAATTTGGAATGTATTTTTCTATTTTAGGGGCTATTATTACAATCGTATTTAATGTAATTATGATCCCTAAAATTGGTTTTATTGCTTCAGCTTGGGCTACTTTGATTACATATGGATGTATGATGTTACTTTCTTATTTTATTGGAAAGAAACATTATCCGGTACCTTATCAATTAAAAAAGGTTGGTTTTTATGTTCTTTTTTCTGTTGTATTGAGTGGAGTTTCTTTCACTATATTTAGAGGAGAAATATGGTTTTCTCTATTGACAATTTTTAGTTACTTTGGCTGTGTCTTTTTTATCGAAAAAACGACTATTAAACAACTTTTGAAACGATAACGTATGAATGTTCAAATTATAAATAAATCAAAACACGCAACTCCAAATTACGAAACAGAAGGATCTGCAGGAATGGATTTGAGAGCTAACTTAAATGAATCTGTTGTTCTTAAACCTTTAGAAAGAGCAATTATTAAAACAGGTTTGTTTATTGCTTTACCTATTGGGTTTGAAGCACAGGTTAGACCGCGAAGTGGATTGGCAGCAAAAAAAGGAATTACTGTATTAAATTCACCAGGAACAGTAGATGCTGATTACCGAGGAGAAATTGGTGTGATTTTAGTAAACCTTTCTAATGAAGAGTTTATAATCAATGATGGTGAACGTATTGCACAACTAATCATTGCAAAACACGAACGTGTAAACTGGCAAGAGGTAACTGTTTTAAATGAAACAGAACGTGGTGCTGGTGGTTTTGGAAGTACAGGTGTTTAATTATGGAAGAAATAGATCTACAACCTTTACGTATTACCTCTGGATGGGAAATTGAATGGAATCAATTTTATGAAGTAGATCCATCAGAAGAAATGATGACATACTTTGGTTCTAGCTCTTTATTACATGTAAATAAAAAGCACGCTAGAAGAGCTATTAATTTAGATTGGAGTCCAGAAAATGATGTAAATGGATATTATTATTTACGAGTACTAAATTTAACTGAAGTCATCAATCCAAGGACCAAAGAAATTTCTTACGATGGTGATTGGGATAATTTACATTATGAGTTTACTTCAAATAATAGGTTAGAAGTGGTTAAAGAGCTTGAACGATTATTCCTTCAGGTGTCTACTTTTAAAGGCTAATCTCTTTATAAATCTGGCTCATTTTTCTTACATGATCATGCAATAAATCAAAGTCCAAAAATAGGTGGGAATGATATTGATAGCCTTGTTTTTTATAAAACTGAAACGCTTGTGGTTGCTCATCCATCGCATCTAGCCAAATTAATTCATATCCTTTTTGTTGTGCTGTGTTTTCTAACCAGCTAAGTACTTTTTTTCCAATCCCTTTTCCATGGGTTTTTGGGTGTAAATATACTCTATGAAGCTTTACTGATTTTTTATTTTCAAAACCCGGTAATTTTTGATTCCATAAAATTCTAAAATTCCCTACAACCTCATCATTAAAGACAATAAAATAATAATCAGCATTCGCTTCTAACAACTCTCTTTCAATATTCTTTTTTGAATATTGAGAATTCACATACCAATCTCCTTTATCTTTCCAAAAATGTTGATAGGCAGAAGAATAAATTTCCTTCATTAACGCATATAAGTTTTTGGAATCTGATTTAGTGATTGGTTTTAAGGTTATATGTTGAGTAATTTGAATCATATTAAAAAAAAACCGCTGTTGATTGATTACTTCTACAGCGGTTTAGGTACTTAGAACTTTTAATTATTCTTGGTTTTCAATAGCATTTTTTATTTTTCCTTCTAATTCTTCCATTAACTCAGGGTTGTCTTTAATTAGGTTTTTAACAGCATCTCTACCTTGTCCTAATTTTGTGTCTCCATAACTAAACCATGATCCACTTTTCTTAACAATTCCTAGTTCAACACCAATGTCTAACACCTCTCCAACTTTAGATATTCCTTGTCCGTACATAATATCAAACTCAGCAATTTGAAATGGTGGAGCCACTTTATTCTTCACAACTTTTACTTTAGTCATGTTTCCAAGAACTCTGTCTCCGTCTTTAATTTGTGTTCTTCTTCTAATATCTAATCGTACAGATGCATAGAATTTTAAAGCATTACCTCCAGTTGTTGTTTCTGGATTACCAAACATTACTCCAATCTTTTCACGCAACTGGTTGATAAATATTACCGTACACTTTGTTTTACTAATTGTACCGGTTAATTTACGTAGTGCTTGAGACATTAAACGTGCGTGTAATCCCATTTTAGAATCACCCATTTCTCCTTCAATCTCTGATTTTGGGGTTAATGCTGCTACAGAATCAATCACTAAAATATCAATTGCTCCAGAGCTAATTAAATTATCTGCAATTTCTAATGCTTGTTCTCCATAATCTGGTTGAGAGATTATTAAATTATCAATATCTACACCTAAGTTTTCTGCGTAAAAACGATCAAATGCGTGTTCTGCATCAATAAACGCTGCAATTCCACCAGCTTTTTGAGCTTCTGCAATTGCATGAATTGTTAAGGTAGTTTTACCAGATGATTCTGGTCCGTAAATTTCAATAACTCTTCCTCTTGGATATCCACCAACGCCTAAGGCTAAATCTAAACCTAATGATCCTGTAGATATTGCTTCAACATCTTCTACTGCGACATCGCCCATTTTCATTACCGCTCCTTTTCCATAGGTTTTATCCATCTTATCTAAGGTAAGTTGTAATGCTTTTAATTTTGCTTGTTTTTCTTTATCTACTGACATATACTTTCTGCTAAAATTTTTAAAAATAAGAACGACTAAGTTACAAAAACATCCCATTATTTTTAATTTTTTTTATACTTTTAATCTTCTATGGTTGAAACAGTTTTATTGATTAGTGATGATGGTTTTTCTAGGGTAAAAATTAACAAAGGAGAACTGATTAGTTATCAAAAAAAAGGTGTTGAATATATGCATCAAAAAGAAAATAAAGGGTGGAATAATTCTGATACAGAAATGTTTCCAGTTATTGGACCTACGTTAAAAAACAATCATGTGGTTTCTACTAAAAAAGGAAAAGCTATTTTAGATCAACATGGTCTTTTACGTGAATTTGAATATGTTTTGTTTAAAAACGATCAGAAATCTGCTATTTTTTCAAAAGAATATCAAAAAAACACGTTTTTAAATAACCGTAAGTTTCCTAATAAATCATCTAAAGAGCATGTTTTTTGGCCTTATGATTTTTCTTTCGAGAAAAAATTCAACCTTACAAATGATTCATTGGAAATTGTTTTTGAAATCAATTCTGAAAAAGAGATGCCTTTTATGCTTGGGTACCATCCCGCATTTGAACTTTCTGGATTAGGAAATGAAACGCTTATAGCTGGATCTAAAAAAATAAAATTAAAAGATATTTTTACTGCTGGCTCAGATGCATTACCTATATTAAATAGCAATGAAATTATTTTAAAAAACGCAGACAAAACAGCTGTTAAAATTACAACCATAGGTTTTGAACACTTTATGTTATGGACAGAAGAGAATACCATGTTGTGTATAGAACCAATTACGCATTTTCCGGAGTTAGCATCACAAAAATATTCTGAAGAAAATATGAGAATTAGCACAGGTAAAGAAGTTTTTTATGTAAAAATTACACTATTATAATTTATGAAAAATCACCAACATTTTATAGTTCACAAACCTTATGGTTATCTATCTCAGTTTATAAACAATCAAACTAAGAGAAAGAAAAAAATGTTGGGTGAATTGTATGATTTTCCAAAAGGAACCATGGCAATTGGACGATTGGATGTGAATTCTGAAGGGTTGTTATTACTAACAACAGACGGAAAAGTAAGTGAATATATTAGAAGTAGAAAGGTAGAAAAAGAATACTATGTTCAGGTTGATGGAACTATAACACAATCAAAAATAACCCAATTAAAAAAAGGAGTAGAGATTAGTATTGAAGGTAAAAAGTATAGGACCAAACCATGTAAAGCATGTATAATTTCACCTCCAAATTTCCCGAATAGAACTCAAAAAATTAGAGATGAACGCCATGGTCCAACAACATGGATTTCTATTACAATTAATGAAGGAAAATTTAGGCAAGTTAGAAAAATGACGGCAGCTGTTGACCTCCCAACTTTACGTTTAATACGTGTACGAATCGGTGCTATTTTACTAGATGGTTTATCTTTAGGAGAGGTTAAAGAAGTAGAAAAATTAATGTAATATAAAATTGATTACTTTCTAATCATCTCAATATGTGGAATACCGTCTTCTAAGTACTCCTCACCTACTTTTTCAAAACCAAGAGATTTGTAAAATTTAGTTAAATATACTTGCGCAGAAATGGTAACTATTATAGTATTAAATTCTGATTGAACAGCTTTTATTGATACTTTCATCAACTCATAACCATAACCATACTTTCGTTCTGTATCCTTCACCACTACTCTACCAATACTAGCTTCTTTAAAATAATCACCTGGTTTAAAAATACGTGTATACGCAATAATTTTATCATTTTTTAATCCAAAAACATGTAATCCTTTTTGATCTTTAAAATCTAAATCTTGATAGACACAATCTTGCTCAACAACAAAAACTTCTGAACGTAATTGTAAAATAGCATACAATTCATTTATATTTAATTCAGAAAATGATTTTATAATAAAATTCATGTTTTTTATAAAGGTTTCTCGACTACGCTCGAAATGACATTTTAATTAAATTTTATCCAGCACAAGAAATTTTATCAACTCTATTTCCGTGTCTTCCTCCTTCAAAATCAGTATTTAAAAAGATATCTACAAATCCTAAAGCTTGTTGTACAGAAACAAAACGTGCCGGAATCGTTAAAATATTAGAATTATTATGTTGACGTGTTAAAGAAACTAATTCATTATTCCAACATAAAGCAGCTCTAATTCCTTGGTGTTTATTAGCTGTCATTTGTGCTCCATTTCCACTACCACATAAAATAATTCCAAATGTAGCTTTACCAGATTCTACTGCATCTGCTGTTGGATGAATTGCATCAGGATAATCCATACTATCGTTTGTATCTGTTCCAAAATTTAAAACTGTATAACCAGCAGTTTCTAATTTTTTTACAATTTCAAATTTGTATTCTGTTCCTGCGTGATCGTTACCAATTGCAATTGTCATAATAAGTTGTGTTTAATTGTGTTAAGTGGTACAAAAATAATGATAAAGATGGTTATCAACAGTTTTTAACAATCAATTTTTTACAGTTTTTAATAACCTCTTTAAAATAAGGCTCTTATATCTATTATCTGAATGTTAAGAACTATTATCAAATATTTAAAACTTTATTTGATTCTTTCAATTATTATTGCAATACAAGAATAGGTTTTACAATACCAACTTTTTTTATGCTTTTTTCATTTCAATTTATCAACATAAAAATAACCATTTATTTACATTTTATTTTTATTAAAAGATAACTAATACTTGTTAATTTATGTTGATAAGAATTGTTAATAACTATAGAATTGAATTGATTTATAAGCTTTTAATAAATCTACTTATTGTTCATTGAATTTAATAAGTGAAACTAAAAAATAAATCTTTATATTTTTATTGTAGCTATTAACACTATATCATAACCATTATTTTTTTCTAAATTTTAAAAAAGGTTTTTATTATAATTATATAAAGTGTTAATAACCTTAAAAAGTAAAATATTTAAAAAAGTAAATGTAGCTCTAGAAAGTATTTTTAGAAAATGAAGTTGTAAAAAGTAATAAGTGAGTTCTAAACAGTTTTTTTGTTTAGTTTGTTAAACTTTAAAGAATCTTTTTGAATCTCTACAGTTTCTTGAGGTGAGTTTAAAGGAGAATTAATAGTTGTAACAGCAATGTAGATGCCTGTGATGAATATCACGACAAAGAGAGCTATTATTTTATGCAAATTTTTCATTATTAAATCCTTCTTACTTTATAAAGACGAAGAATTTTAACAAATGTTACAATTTCTTTAAGATTTTTTTAACTTTTACAATTTAAGGTATAATAAACTGAATCGCTTTTTTTACAATTGATACATAAACTGATCCTGAATCTATTAACTCTCCATCTGCTTGGATAAATGGTTTTTCTACTGTAGAAGTAGGAGTAACTTTTAAAGTATTTGACTTATAAGTTGTTACTTTTTTATGATGTACAATGTTACCATTGTATAGTTTTGGTAGGTTTAGTATTAAATCTAATAAAGTTAAATTTTTAGCAATTGTTATATCTAATAAACCATCAGAAGGATTCACATCTTTAGTAAACTGCATTCCACCACCAGAAAATTTACAAATACCAAAAATAGTCATTAAACATCTTTCTTGTATTGTTTGATTATTGATTTCAATTATAAAATCTGATTTTTTATAAAATAATAAACCAGAAAGACCACTTAATAAATAAGCGATTCCACCATATTTTTTTAGTTTTTTTAATTTATTTACAACATAACCGTCATAACCAATACCAGCAACATTATTAAAATAGATATTCGTGTTGTTTTCTGTTGTTAATTTTCCAATATCTTGTAGTATAGAATTTCCTTTTTTTATGGTTAAAATAGATTTTTCTATCTTTGTCGGAATATTATAAGTTTTTACCCAATCATTTCCAGTACCAATAGGTATTACTCCGACTTGTATAGTAGTTGTTTCAACAATGTTTTGAGACATTATTCCGTTCACTATATGATGTAAAGTACCATCTCCACCAACAGAAATTATTTTAGTAAATCCATTTTTAATAGCATGCTGTGCCAATTCACTTTCGTGTTTTGAATATTCAGTAAATGCAAAAGAAAAACGAATATTATGGTTTGTTAATAAAGTTGAAATATGTTGCCAACTTTTTTTTGATTTTCCGTTTCCAGAAGTTGGATTCACTATTAAAAACCAATCAGTATTCATAAATTAATAAATTAAAAGAGCAGCAAAATACAAAATAGAATTGATAACAATTATTTAATCAATTTTATATATAAATAGTTGTATTTTGCTT
>Ga0105359_10005051_pt1 | contig 10375 bp, 5 predicted proteins | sample GOMGulsemesocosm_6_FD_83659 | JGI IMG/M metagenome (GOLD analysis project Ga0105359, IMG submission 83659) | Methane-oxidizing microbial communities from mesocosms in the Gulf of Mexico - GOM8C Gulf of Mexico | ecosystem: Environmental > Aquatic > Marine > Cold seeps | place: Gulf of Mexico... | reverse complement strand
GGGGTGCCGCAGGCTAAAGCTTCAGTAAGCACATTAGGGCTACCTTCTCCACGGCTTGCTAAACAAAATACATCTGCGGCGTTATACCAAGTAATCAATTGGTTGTTATCAACTGCACCAACAAAAACAACATTCTGTTGTAAGTTATGTTGTTCAATAAATTGGTTTAATTCTTTACGGTAATCGCCTTCCGGCCCTTGGGCGCCTAGAATATAGAACTTAGTGTTTTCTAAACCTTGTGTTGCTATTACGGCCTCTAAGCCTTTAATCACCAAGTCAAAACCTTTACGGTGAATAAGTGCACCAACACCTAATATAATTTTTTCATTTTGTGACAAAGCCAGCTTTTCTCTGCATTCACTTTGATCTAAATAATAAAATTTATCAGTATCAACACCGTTTCTTATAACTACCGTTCTTTTTGCGGTATTAGATAATTCATCTGCTTTTAGCGCCATTTCTTCACTCAACGAAATAACTTTGTTCGCTTTTTTAAGGTAATAAGCAACAATATTTTTTCTTAAGCCAGAATCCTGTAGATGAAATGCCTCCATACCGCGCAAAGTGACATGAAAAGGTTTATTGATTTTATTAGATAACCAATAACCACAAGGTAAGTCAGGAAAAGTCCAGTGCAAATCAATTAAGTCGAAGTCATAACCAATGTTATCTAGAACCTTTTGCACAGCTCGCCGATAAGTTACAACCTCAATAGATTTCAAATGCCCAGGAATAGAAAAAAAACGAGGGTGATATACACAGATCCCGTCGATATATTCAAACTCAGGAACACCTTTAAGGTAATCGAATTTATTTATTTTCCGATGTAATATTGAATCAGCAATGGGGTTAACAACTGTTATATCGGCATATTTACTCATCGCTTTGATACGATTCAACACAAAAACACCGTGATTCGGTTGATTTATATTTGGAAACAAATAGCTAATGACTAAAATTTTTAACTTATTATTGTTTGTCATTTAACATTCTCAATAACGTGTTACCTTCTTTAAAGGTTTTATTATAAAGTACTCTTGAACCATAGTCTGATATATGATTTGAATCACTATAGATCAACTCCCCATTTATAGACGGTGCGCACATCCCATTTTCACAAACAAGACCAACGAAATCTAAAATAAAAACATCAGTTAATGACGTTATTTCATCTTTAACAAACTCATCATAAATTAACCTATGTTGCTCTAAATCAGTTGTTTTTCGTTTGCAATATTGTGCTTCAGGATAATCAAACATCAGGTTTTTGAGCTGACATTGATTAGCATTATTTTTGAAATTTGGCACTGAATTAAGATAAATCACTTTTATTCCATTATCTGAGAACAGCTTTAATTGCTTTTTCATATTACTATAAAAAGCCCGCTCAGAATTAGCTGTACTCATATCTTTATTATTATTATCAGCCAAATGTGGCCCTAAAGGATAATTCGCCCAATTTGCAGCTAAGGCAACGTAATCAAACTTATTTTTTTTAAGCAGTAATTTTTGAACCCTCTGATTATGCAGATAACATGATTCAGAATACGTTCGATTTATCCTGTAAACTCCGGCGATTGGAGGACATCCAGGAAATGAAATAATGTCTATATCAAAAGCTTCGTTTTTTGCTACTTCTTCGAAAAAACCAGTAAAATGATTTGCATGAGAATCCCCCCACAATAATATTTTTTGTTTGTTTCCTTTCGTTGATTCAATAAAGCAATTATTTTCAAAATCAAGCGAAACCCACTCTTTAGAACAAGTATGGTCACGCGGATATGTTTGTTCAATTAGAGCCAATTCTCCCGCTGAAAACCGAGTTGTAACACCATTATTAAAATTTATGTATGTTACGATTAGCAGAAAAACAATAGCAGGAGCGATAAAGATATAACCTAAAGATTTACCTAGCCCAAACTTTGCATGCATTATTTTTTGTTCAATTGTATATCTTGTAATATAACTCAACGAAAACATCAGCATAACTAGTAAAATAATATGACTAGTACTTAAAAGAGTAAAATAGTATTTTGCAAAAGCTAATATAGGCCAGTGCCACATATATAATGAATATGAAACCAAGCCAATACTAACTGCTACTTTGCTTACCAATAAACGGTTAATTAAGGTATTTGATTCACCTGTAACAATAATAAATACAGCACCAATACAAGGTACCAGAGCGATGACACCAGGGAAGTCTATTTTTTTATTGATAATGAACAATGATACCGCAATTAGTACTCCCCCAAGATATGAAAGAAATTTAGATTTCAAAAACGACTCTTTAACATACATAGCAGAAAAGGCGCCTATCATTAACTCAAATCCCCTAGTCGCTATTGAATAATAAGCAAATTCAGGGTCTGATTTAGATAATACATATGATAGTGATATTGAAATAAAAATAAACATAATTAAGAGGAGTTTTTTATAGCTAGCACTCTTAAGCTTATAAATAATAGCTAGCGTTAACGGCCAAAAAACATAAAACTGCTCTTCTACAGACAAGGACCATGTGTGTACTAGAGGCTTTAACTCTATCGCACTGGAAAAATAGCCACTTGTTTTCCAAAAATAAAAATTAGAAACAAAAAAAGTGCTCGACAATAATGAATTAGCAAAACCCATTAAATCTTTTGGAAAAAAAAGCAGCCATGCAAAGCATATTGAAACTGATGACACAAAAAAATAAACAGGTAAGATTCTTTTGACACGTCGGTTATAAAACTCTTTAATACTAAATTTGCCCTCTTGAATTGCAGAACTTATAATTTTAGTAATCAAAAAACCGGAGATAACAAAAAAAATATCAACCCCAACAAATCCTCCAGGTAGCCAACTATTATCTATATGATAAATTAGAACTGAGAGCACAGCTACAGCTCTTAAACCATCTATATGTGGTTGATACAACATTTTTGACATTAATTATAATTCTCCGATAACCCTAGGTATTATTCCGTAACCATTCTTCAAGAACAACTAACTGCCACAATGTTTTATGATGATCAAACTTGTCATTGTTGTGCTCTTTAATAAGTTGCTCTATACGAGATTTCTTAAAAAACTGGAGTAACTTAGTTTCAGCAGATAACAATAAATTCTCAGCATATGCTCTTAATTCATTTTGAAACATTAATTTTAATGGCGTTGGAAAACCCATTTTTTTACGGTATATAATGTCGTTAGGTAAAATTCCTTCCATCATTTTCTTTAACGGGTATTTACCTTCACCTTTCTTAATTTTATGCTTACTTGGAATTGTCGCAGCAAACTCAACTAAACGATAATCTAAGAAGGGTACACGTAACTCAAGAGAAGCCGCCATGCTCATACGGTCAGCTTTTATTAACAAGTCGTCAACTAACCAAGTTTTTGTATCAAAATAGAGCATTTTACTTAAAGCATCTTCATTTTTGGTTTTCTCAAAAAGGCTTTTAGTATAATTGCGACTCGACACTTGGTTTTCTGTTTCTATCTCTGCTTTAAATTCTGGCTTGTACAGCGCTTCTTTTTCATGATCAGGATAAGTAGACATACCTTTATAGCGTTTTTCTATAGGTAGTGTTGCCATCGTTAAATACTTCGAAACCTTATGGCTTTTACCAAACACCTTATTCGCAATACCTGCAAAGAAATTACTGCCTGTTTGGCCAACAACCGCACGGTATTTATCTAATACATTCATATATTGATATAAGTCGTAACCCGCAAATATTTCATCTGAACCTTCACCAGATAACGCTACTGTTACTTTTTCTTTTGCTAGCTTAGCGACAAAAAATAAAGAAATCGCCGCAGCTTCAGTAACAGGCTCATCCATTAAAGCAATATATTCAGGAATGAATTCTTTAAATTGAGCAGGCGTTATTTTAATTTCATGGTGATCAGTTTTAAACTTATCAGCAATTATTTGCGCATATGGGGTCTCGTCAAAACCTTTGCCAAAGTCATAACCTATCGAAAATGTTTTAAGAGGCTCTTCAACTCGGTCTGCTAATAAACCAACAACTGCACTAGAGTCAATACCGCCACTAAGGAAAATACCCAGTGGTACATCGCTACGTAAACGTAGATCTATAGCGCTTTCTAATAATTTTTTACTGCCATCCACATAATAATCTAAACCTTTATCCTGTTTAGTATTAAATTTCAGATCCCAATATTGAGTAATTGTTAGTGTATTCTTCGTTGGCTCGTCGCATTTAAGTACGGCATAATGGCCTGGCATTAGCCTTTTAATACCTTGGTGTAGTGTATTTTCACCAGGAATATAACCAAAGCTCATATAGCTATCAATCAACTGCACGTTAAGTGCTGGTTTTTTATCTAAGCCTTTTAGAATAGCTTTAGTTTCGGAAGCAAAAATAAACTCATCGTCATTTTGTAAATAATAAAGTGGCTTTATACCCAAGCGATCGCGAGCAAGGAATAACTCTTTTTTATTGCCGTCCCAAATAGCGATGGCAAACATGCCATTAAAATGTTGTAAACAATCTACCCCATATTCAATATAAGCTTTCAAAACCACTTCAGTATCAGAACCCGTTTCAAAGGTATAACCTTTTGTTTCTAATACTGCGCGAATTTCAAGGTAGTTATAAACCTCACCATTATAAGAAATAACACAGTTATGCTCAGCTTCTTCTCTCGGCTGATGACCAGCAGGGCTAGGGTCAAGAATACTTAAGCGTAAATGTGCAAGCGCTACTTTATTATCATGATCAAACCATAGTCCATTACTGTCAGGCCCACGATATGGCATAGTATCGCGCATTGCTTTAAAACGATGAATATCAACAGACTGTTTAAAATTAAATTGGCCTAGTATACCGCACATATAAAGAACTACTCCCTTGTATAAGTAATTTATAAAAATGTCATTATATTACCTGCTAAGTAGCTTGGGATAAACAGCTACTTTATAATATAACGTGATATAAACTAATTAATATCACGTATTATATTGGCATTTACTCTATTTCAAGAATTAATGAATAGTTAGATATAAAATATGGTTCTATGCCCTAATAACTTCATGTTTGATCAATACCTATTAGTTCAACCATTCTATAAATTTTAGGTTACTTAAAGAAATTCCATGAAGCTTTTTAAGTTGTATTGACACACCTGCCTAAGTTAATTAATCATATGACAATATCGTAATTAATTTTATTTTAATGTCGATGGTTATTTAGATAAATTCATACTTAAAGTACCTTTATAAGTAAAATTATGTTACTCAGTTATTCTACAAAATCGTGTAACTATATTTTTAGATTGTTGATATTTAAATTAATAAATAACTACTGAACTGACATGGCCGCTAACCTTGACTATCTCTAGCTGAACTTCTAAAGTGAGGCAGCTAAATTTTTTTGCAATAATAATAAAGGAATATAGTATTGGGTTGGTTATCAAAACACTTAGAAATTTCACATAACAATCACTCACCTTTAAGACCAATGGAGGGATTAAGAGGTATTGCAGTTTTTTTGGTTTTTTTAGTTCATTATTCCTCTCTAATTGAACCGTATATAGTTGAAAAATCGATTGAAATGTTTTTTTTACACACCATACATAGACTAGGAAACGTTGGTGTTGATTTATTCTTTGTATTGAGTGGTTTTTTAATATACGGAACGCTGATAAGAAAGAATGAAACCAATTTCTTTCAATATATGAAGCGCCGAATTGTCAGAATATACCCTACATTTCTAATTATATTTTTAATTTACTTATGTTTATCCTTCATGTTTCCAATTGAAAATAAAATCCCTAATAACCTTTGGGATGCCTGTCTTTATATCTTTCAAAACTTACTGTTGCTACCTGGGTTGTTTGATATAACACCAATAATTACTGTAGCTTGGTCATTAAGCTATGAGCTTTTTTACTATTTATTGATTCCTTTAGTTATTCGCCTACTAAGTTTAAGGAATTGGACATTTAAACAAAGAATTATATTCTGGTGCATTATATCGTTAATTGGTTTTACCTACTTTGAAGTATATGGTGGCCCATACCGTTTACTTATGTTTATTTCAGGGATACTTTTATATGAAGTATTCGAAAATAAGTTGATTAAGCCACCTAAACATTTAGGTACATTATCGTTAATTCTGGCGTTATTATCATATGTTTATGCTCCATACTTAGAACTAAGCGGAGTAATGCAAATGGGAATTCTTTATGTTTTCTTTTTTATTGTCTGTTTAGAAGCTTTTTCAAAAAATAATGGCTCTGCTATTTGGTTAAAAATATCTCCTATTAGATGGTTAGGTAATATGAGTTATTCATATTACCTTATGCATGGTTTAACATTAAAAGGTTGTTTCATGTTTATAGCTTTGGTTCTAGAACCGAACAAACAATTCGACAACCTTTTTTGGTTGGCAATGCCCTTGCTCTTTTTTGTGACTTTAATATCTTCATTTATTTTATTTATATTAATAGAAAAACCATTTTCATTAAAAAACAAAATCAGAAAGCCAGTTTAATATATATAGTGTATGGGCTGTTGTCTGCGTTAACTTGGGCAAATAACTGTAATATCAACAATAACAGCGCTAAATATGCCGTATGTTCGTTTGTCATTGGCCGAAAAGGCTGGGGGTTAAAAGACTGTGAATGGGGTAAAGGGCAGTGCGATGTTGTATTCAATAATTGAAGTTGTAAAACCGAAAGACTTAATACTATTCAATTATATTACTCATTTTTCAAAGCAACTTTACGTTGCTCAGTTGACATCGAAAAGTTGTTATCGTGTAACGTAACACCTAACTCAGTGTGGATTCGTGGGAATTTGTAGTTTTCCGTTACTAGGTAACCTCTGTGTCATGTTAGTTCAGGCCATTAACTCTATTAATAAACAGAGCTCAGCTCAGCTGAGGCAGGTTGCTGCATCTCTAATGCATTCAAGTCAGTTAAAAGTAGATATTAAAATAAAATTAATAATAAGCTTTGTAAACGGTCTTTTTCATATGTCATCATTACTGAGGTATTAATTAACATCTAACGTTGTAACTTTTGTTTCACCATATGTATTTTCCTTAATAGCAGCGTAAGTAGCAGTGCTATAAAATTTATTTTTAACTTCGTTATGATTGTGTCTAATAGATTCTAAACTGAACACAATAGTTTAGCGTTTCGTGTACGTATATGGTGAAGGTTACTTCCTTATTAGCACCTACTATTTACTAACTTTATTTTTTTTTATAGTATTAAGGATTTCATTTTTATAAAAAAACCAATAGAAAACCCCGATGATGCAAGCACCCAATGCCATTTTTATTAATAATGACTCGACTAAACTGACATTACCCATTAAGAAAAATAAATTTATAATGTATATGATAATCCACATCACACACGAAATAATAAAAGGTAAAAACCAACAAAAAGTAGTGGCTAATTCTAGTTTATATTTTGCCTTTACTCGCATTAATATTATTGAAAAAGCAGTAAGAAATGAAACCAACCAACATAAAGCGGTTATTTCTAATCCAAACTGCACCCCTATGAGTATTCCGATGATGACAAGAACGGCAATTAACATTGTGTTTTTTATAGCAAAACCAGCGTCATCCATTGATATAGTAAAGTTATGGATAATGGTGTTCAGCATTCGAAAGGGAAAAACAAAAGCAAAAATTGCAACAACCGTAGCTGCTTCACGCCATCGCTCCCCCAAGAACAGTAGAATAACCTCTTGAGATATTATAGAAATCCCGAAAAAAATAGGAAATATAGCCAACGACAATAAGCTAAGAGCCTTCTCTAAATAATACCGACTTGCGCTGAGGTCTTCTTTAAGTGACGAAAAAGCAGAGAAGCCAACTTGATTTAAGATAGCAGATACTTTGGTCATGGGTAATGAAGCAATTTCTACTGCTACATTGTATATACCAAGTTGTTGCACACCAATAAACTTACCAATGATTAAAGAATCTAATTTATTGTATGTAAACCAAATCAACTCATTAAGCTGAACCTTACCTGCAAACAAAAATATTTTTCTAAAGTGACTAAAATCAAAGGTAATGCAATACTTTGTTTTCGTCATATAATTCAGCAAAATACTACGAATTATTAATTCTACACTTAAGGCATAAATAAGAGACCAATAACCAGCACCAGAATATGCGCTGGATAATGCAACTATGGTAGCTCCTAAAGCAGATACCCCTTCGCATATTGCCTTTACTTTAAAATTCATTGATATATTAAGAGCAGCATTAGGGATGATACAAAAACTATTCAGCGGTGTAATAACAGCCATGACATAAATTATTAACTCAAGTTCTGGTTGGCTATAAAACGATGCGATGTTTGATGCAAAAAAAGCAATAAATAACCCAAAAAAAACATATATCCCTAAAGACAATGTGAACAACTGATTGCTCCCCTGTCCTTTTATATTCTGTGACTTTACCAAAGCTGTTACAAAGCCATTAACCGTAAAAATACTAATAAAAGTAAATATAACCGATGTAATTGCAACGAGACCATAATCAGAGGGACTTAGTATCCGGATGACAAGAAATGTTGAAATCCAAGAGAAAACTTGAACTACCAACTTTGCTATAGCGGACCACTTAAGCCCCGAAATAACTTTAGTTTTTAATGTCATATTAATCCTTAGAAACTAAGTTCATGATAATAATTTTCCGTTCAGCCAATTTTTCATATGAACTTCAACAAGTTTAAAAGTTAGTGTAGAGACAATTAGAGTTAAAAGTACATAACAGATTAGCCACCACCAGTTAGCTTGTTCATTATTATCTAAAAACACCATTGTCATTAAATCTCGAATTAAATAATGAGTCATATAGACAGAATAAGAAATATTCCCTAAAAATTGTAAAGGCCTATTATTTAATAGAGATCCAAATACAGGCTTAAATTCAATCGTTGACCAAAGAAACAGCCCAAACAATATATGTATATAATAATAGTTTGGTAAAGATAAGATTAAAGAAGTACTAATAACAAATATTATTCCTAGAGTAACAGTAACATAACGTATTACTGTTGCTTGTTTGAGGAAGAAGTAAATAGATACGCCAAAGTAAAAACCAACTAAACATCTCAACCAACCTAAAGCGGCAATGTATTCGCCTATAGAATCGGCATCATAAATTGTAAATACAACAATAAAACAGATATAACTAAAAAGTAACCCTAATAACGAAACAAAGCGTGGTAATAATACGATTAGTGCACTAACAAAAGGAAAAGTAATATATGCTAAAAATTCTGCACTTATTGACCACGACGGTACATTCCACCCTATACTTTCAAACCACCCCCAATCCTGTATCAATAACAAATGAGGTAATATCATTTCCAAAGAGTATCGCTCCATCGGAGGCCTCTCGGTTAAAAACAATATAAATGGTATAATTAGGTACGCTAGTAGCAATAGCAAATGGAGAGGATAAATTCTTATTAGTCTTTTTTTTATGAAAACAGATAATTTTTTAGTAAAACCTCCACCACTAAATTCATCAAAATACTTCCAACAAAGAATAAAGCCACTTAGTATAAAGAAAAAATCAACAGCCAAATAGCTTGAACTAACGATTTGAAATATTGATGCTGACAATAAATCAACAATTAGATGTTTCACATGATAGAAAACAACTAAAAAAGCAGCAATACCTCTCAGTGAGTTTAAATAGAGCACTTTTTTTCCCTTATAGAAATAGCTAGAGCACTAGTCGAAAGCATTAATAAATACGGCAGCCAAAGTTGATACGCTATACCGATGAACATGCCGCCAACACAATATATATACAGCGATATTTTTAATGCTATTCCTAGTTCGTAGTCCCATTTGTTAACCGTTGAGTTCTTTATCATCGTCTGGCAGTTTTTCCACGTGATAAATATCATCAGCAAGTATAAAAGTAAGCCTACATAGCCTTGCTCGCCAAGAACTTCAAAAAATACATTATGAAACGATTTACCGTGTACATTGTCTATTATTACTTCATCAGGTTTACTATAATATTTCAGTTTACCTGCATTGTGTATTGCAGCTAAAAAACCTCCCCCAAATATAGGATTAGAATTAGCGAAGTCAACTGTCCAACGCCACACAACTATACGACCATGAGCAGATGACTCTTTTTTTGTATCTTTCAATGTAGACATTCGATCAAACCAAGAGTCTGGCGCAAAAGGAATTGCAGCACAAACCAAAACAATGATTACAAAAATATTTCTTAGCTTATTCTTAGATAACATAATAGCGTTACCCAGAAATATTCCCATAGAAAGTAAGCCTGTCCTTGCTTGAGTACCAATAATAGTTAATACCCCAGTACCACCTAAACAAATCAATAAGGGTTTGAAAAAAGGAATT
>Ga0105359_10005049_pt1 | contig 10379 bp, 9 predicted proteins | sample GOMGulsemesocosm_6_FD_83659 | JGI IMG/M metagenome (GOLD analysis project Ga0105359, IMG submission 83659) | Methane-oxidizing microbial communities from mesocosms in the Gulf of Mexico - GOM8C Gulf of Mexico | ecosystem: Environmental > Aquatic > Marine > Cold seeps | place: Gulf of Mexico... | reverse complement strand
TTAATAGAAAGTAAATCCAAAAGGTTACGCCAAGCACTTTTTTACTGGAAACATTCCATTCGAATGGCGACTGACTTTCAAAACGGTTGTTAATGATGTTTTTTGAATTATTTTGCGTATTAGTTTGCTGTACTACATTGGCTGTTTGTTTGGCACTCTGGCGCTGGGCAATTAACATCTCAGAACTAGGGCTTTCTATAAACAATGAAAAAGGCACTGCTGTGGCAATAATAAAAGCGGTTATCCATAGCCAGCTTTGCATTTCAGCAGTAAATTTATAGAGCTTAAATAGCAGCGTTAAGAGACAAAATAAACTGAAACCAATCAGTAAATGATAAATGGCAAAGCTGGCAAGTATGGTTAATTCAAAAAGCATATTTTGACCTATTCGGCTTTGTCTATTTTATCTTGCAGCGACTGTAAATCTTGCAAGTCAATATCGGTATCTTCCATTAAATGCTGTGCAAGTAACTCTGGCGAGCTACCAAAAAAACGATTTAATAGTGAACTTAGTGCTCCCTTACGGGCATCTTTTTGCGAGATTTTAGCTGAGTAAATAAATGCTCGACCTTCTTTGCGAAAATCGGCATAGCCTTTATCAGCAAGAATTTTGCACATGGTTTGCGCTGTGGTGTAGGCGGTTTTCTTCTCTTCAGATAATATCTCGGCAATGTCTTTTACCGAAGCCTCACCCTTCAACCAAAGAATTTCCATTATGCTTTGTTCAACATCTGTTAATTGGTCGGATTTTTTTCTAGCCATTATTAACTCCTAATTAATTAGTTTTTAAGATAGTTGATATCAAAAAGCTTGTCAACTAATTAATTAGTTTTTAATTTTTATGGTTATGGTTATTTCTACTTTAGTTCGTTGGTTAGCACTTTGTCGGTTAAGTCAGATAAAGCTTGCTGGCAAACATCATCATTACAATTAATAAAAGCGGTAATGCTGGTTTGTGTGTCCTTGATAAAAAAGTTTTCTGTGGTATAGCCTGCATATCCCCCGGCGTGTGCGAAAACGGTCTTGTTATTCATTAAATGTTTCTCTATACCTAACCCATAAAAGGAATTAGGCTTCAATTCCGTCGAAAACTCTTCTGCATACATCAATTCTCTGACATCATTGTTGACAAAACTTTCGTCTGAAATTAACGTTCGCATGAAAAGGGCTAAGTCTTCAACAGTAGCAACAACAGGGGCACTTGCAGGAGCAAAATTTTCAATAAAGACTTTGGTATTAATGCGTTGCCCATCAATCATTTGATAGCCAGATATTCTATCGCCAAGCTCATTTTCAACGCCGATGTAATAAGTCGAATCTAGCCCTAAAGGGTTAAGCAGTGTCTCTCTCAATAATTTCGAATGGTGATCGCCAGTAATTTCATCCAATATAAGGCCTGCTAAAGAATAGTTAGTATTGGAATAATGAAAGCCTAGGCCGGGTTCAAAATAAGCGGGTTTATTTAAGGCATAATTTACAAAGTAAACATCCGTTTTTAACTTATTAGGATCGCCTAACAATATATCGGTATCTAAGTGTTCATTTTCGGTGAAATTGTAGATGCCGCTGGTATGGTTCAACAACTGTCGAATAGAAATTCGCTCGCCATTTTCAATTTGAGAAATTAAATTTGCTTGCAAATATTGAGCAATATTATCCTCCAAATTAAGCACACCTTGCTGATGCAGTTGAATTAACAAGAGCGCTATCATAGGTTTACCTGCACTACCCGTGGGCATGGTATGAAAGGTTTCCATTGGTTGTTGAGATTCAATATCGGCTAGGCCAACACTTCCAATAAATTTTCTTTCAGGGCTTTCAACTAATAAAATAATGCCTGGTATTTGGTCGGTTAGCGTTTCATTGAGTACCTGTTGATAGTCAATTTCTGGTATTGCTTCAACCGCAGGAATAGTAGGCCTAGCATTATTCGTCGAACCGCCACCGCAAGCGGTTATTGCAATTGTTATTATGCTGTTGAGTAATACTAATTGTAATTTCTTCATCTTATTTCTCTGCCTTATTTGTTAAATTGATTGTTAAGTAGCAAGTTTGAATGGCAAAAAATAGCTATACCCGATAGCTACCTTTTGCGAGTTCGAGCAGATAATAAATAAGATAAAAACAAAAAGACGTGCCTAATATTAACAAGCTGTCTCAAAATGTATCAAAGAATAATATTTACGTTAAGCGGCTAGGTTTTATCGAGGACTGGAAGGTTCTAGCATAATGTTGTCGTATGATTGTCGCCTTGTTGTCGTCACTTACTTTGCTTGTTTTTGATTAAATGAAAGACTTCATTCAAGTAAACGATTTACTGCAATACTTTATGCAGAGACGATATTAAAAGAGCAACATTAATGAAATTCAGTCAACTTGTTTTGGTGCTTTTTGCACTATCGTATGTGTTAACAAGCAACAAAAGTCACGGCCAATTAAATGAAAATACCCATAGCAAAATAAACCAACATTTAGCGACGTTAATATCTTCTCAATTAATTTAGGAGATAAGCATGAGAATTCCGCGTAACCACGAACAATGGCAGCCATCATTGAAGATCAACAAACCAACGGTTTAACCATCCTTGATTATTACCAACAACAGCAATTATCAATTTCTAGCTTTTATGCCGTTCGAAAAAAATCAGTTTGTCGACAGGCAATTTTGTTCGCGCAAAAATAACACAGTGGCGATGCGAAGATGAGAATAGCGCTACTCGACAGGCATACTCATCACTGTCATATCATCGAAACAGGTAATGATAGCTATCGATTTAAAGAAGCAGCTCGAAGAAAAAAAAGGAGAAATAACTAGAAATCAGACTAAGTAAATGGTCATAATATGACCGCTAGGGCGGATCAATTTTCAATGCAAATGGTGGATCAGTTTTGGATGCAACTTAACACATCAATATCAAGGATATATCATGTCGAGACGAAATTTGGTTATTATTCTCACATTAGTATTTTCGCTTTTTCTGCCAAATATTGGACTGGCGGAGCAACCAGGAAAGTTAATGCCATCGGAAGCTATTGTTCTCATGTTGTCTCAAGCCATGAACAAACCCTCACTTGAAAGGAACAGGAAATCTGTCTGGAAAACCCTTTTACCCAGAGTGATCACCAAAGACTTGAGCCTTGATGAGCGTATGTCTCTGGGAGAAGTGTATTTTTTTAGTTTCATGCCAGAAGAGGCGAGAGACGCGTACTATCCCCTGTTAGAAGGAGAAAGTTTACGAGCGCGCGTAGCATGGCAAAGGGTTATGCAAATTCGCTTCAGGGCATTTGGTATGCACGAACGAGTCTCAATAGATATGCGAAATTTTCGGAAATCATTTCCAGTCATTCCAAGAGACCGAGAATACTTGTCAAGGCAAGTAACAAATTTTGCGAATTTATATGCATCAGAAAATAAGCACGAAAAGGTTGTTTCAGAGATTGAGGCTGAACTCGCAGTAATGAATTATCAGGGCGCATATTCATCATTTATTTGGCCGGCAACCTATATAAAATCCTTTGTCGCAACAGGCAAAAAACAGGAAGCTCTGAATCATCTTGTATTGGCCCGCGATGGTCTGAGTAAAACGCTTGATTCAAGGAAAAAACAGAAACCCGAAAATGATTGGGTGTACCCACTACCTGCTGACATTTATTACTTTTTCTATACGCCATTAAATGAAAAACTCGGATGGCAACAAAAGAATGATAAATTTGAAATTTTAATAGACAAATTGAATGCTGCGATACACAGCATTCATTAGTGAGTAGGCACTGTTGTATATGGTTAAGTTTCGCGTGATCTTTCTAGCGAATCTTTTTGACAGTGTTCGATTAGTGTTTGAACACCATAATCATAACCGGCACACCAAGATTTCTTTAAGTAAAGAACATAAGCAATTAAAATATCTTTACTGCTGATTACAACAGTAGCGCTAGCAAGGATAAATCCAAGCAAACTGATTCAGGCTTGTATTGCAGTTTAACTATGCCGGAAAAATTAGAAATAAACTGAAATCCACAACCAAGCTATCAATAACCAAAGAAATTTGCATCTCAATTATATCTGTATATACTGACAGTACACTGTATGGAATAACAGGACTGTTATGCGCCCACTTACACCACGACAATCACAAATATTTGATTTAATTAAAGAGAGAATTTCAGCAACTGGCATGCCGCCTACGCGAGCAGAAATAGCTGATTTTTTCGGTTTTAAGTCTGCAAATGCTGCAGAAGAACACCTTAAAGCACTGGCTAAAAAAGGTTATATAGAAATGTTGGCGGGCACTTCGCGTGGCATTCGTTTGGCGCCAGAATTTATTGAAGAAGATGGTCTGCCACTCATTGGTCGCGTTGCAGCCGGTGAGCCTATTTTAGCGATAGAGCATGTTGAAGAGCATTATAAAGTGGACGGTAATCTTTTTCGTCCTGCTGCTGATTATTTGCTAAGAATTAACGGCGATAGCATGAAAGATATCGGTATCTTAGATGGTGACTTACTTGCTGTTCATCAGACAACCGATGTGAAAAATGGTCAAGTTGTTGTTGCTAGAGTTGAAGAAGATGTCACGGTCAAACGTTTTAAGCGTGAAGGTAATGTGGTTATTTACATGCTGAAAACGAAGCTTATTCGCCAATCAAAGTGGATTTGGCAGCAGAACAATTTAATATTGAAGGTATTGCTGTTGGCGTCATTCGAGCGGCAGATTGGATGTGATTTTTTGAATGACTTAATTTTTAAATGAAACACTAAGTCATTCAGTTAAACTTATTTAATTAAAAGCGGGCAAGACATATTTAGTCATTAACTCTACCGGTTGATACAATAATTGACTGTTATAATTTCCACCGGTAAAGACAACTACTGCATTCAAAGTAGGTAGCACATAAATAAATTGACCACCATTTCCTTGTGCCGAAAAACTGTCAATTGTCGTGCCATTCTCTAATTTGAATTCCTTCATCCACCATTGGTAACCGTAGCCGTCGGAATGACCATAATCAAAAAGTACATGACGTTTAGTTGAACGATTTATCCAATCTTCGCTAATTATTTGTTGACCATCCCAGCGACCTTTATTGAGATACAATTGACCAAATTTAGCCATATCCCTTTGGCCTAACCATAAGCCACCACCAGTATGAGCTCTGCCTACCGGCGTAAATGCCCAAATAGCAGTTGTTATGCCAATAGGTTCGAATAAATATTGTTCGGCAAAGTCTTCAAGTTGCATTTGAACAGAAGTTTCTACTGCAGCGCCTAAGGCAACAGATGCAATAGTCGAATAGCTATAAGTACTTCCAGGTGTCGATGCCATTGGTAAGTCGAGTAGTCCTTTTACATGGTCTGGCGAATGTCGATATATTTCACCCAAACTGTTACGGCTATCACTATAACCATGGCTCCATTCATCCCACTGCCAACCGTGACGCATAGTTAAAACATTTTTGAGCGTTATTTGGCTTTTTTTATCATCCCAATTATCAAAATCGTTATATTGATGAAAGAAGTCATAAAAATTATTTTCTTCAGAATTAATCAGATGTTGATCAATGGCGATACCGACTAGTGCAGAAGCAAAACTTTTGGAAACTGACTGAAGACTATGAATTGCAATATCGGTATTATTTACGTAATCGTCATAGGAGTTTAAAGATTCTCTAATTTGTGCTTCAAAAACAAGGGTGTTATTTCTAATTATTAATACAGAATCGATATTCTTATAGGTCTTGTTATTGATATCATCCATCATTTGAATCAATGGTTGAGCAGATATGTCAAAATCATCTAAATGTGCAACTTGCCAGCCATCAGATAAATCTGCAGGTAATTGATAAGTATAAGCTTCAATTATCGGTGTTTCGTTTACAACAACCTTATTTTTTTCCGCTGAAGAGCCGCCACAACTAGCGAGATGTAACAACAATAAAAAATAACTTAATCTAAATATTTTCAAACTATCGCTCCAAAATTAATATCTTATAGAGGCTGTTAGCTTAACAATAACAAATTCAACTTTTAGCATTTCATTACTGAGTTGTACTCTTAGGCAATAGATGTGTCAATGGAAGGTGCTAATTCAGCGAATTTTAACCAAATATCATCACCAATATTCAAAGAAGACAGTAATTCAGCCGTTCCTTCATCGTCAATGTCGCCACTTTCGTTAACAAGAAAAGCTTCGCTTAGTTTATTCGCTTGATAGAGCAAAACCGCTAAAGGGGAAGTGGGTGTTTGTGTTTGTTGCTGTAAAGCGTCTATATAGATTTGGGGTAGTTGCCACTCTTTGGCCACATAGTGACTCAACTCTAGCGACATTTCACTCATTAAATCAATATATATCTTAGAACTTGGTGTATGAGAGTTATTAGTTTGCTCTAAGGTAAAGGCTCTTTCCAAGGTGATAGTTAAACAGTTAAAAATGATAATTTTACCAATGTCGTGAATTAAGCCGATAAAATAAGCTTCATGTTCTTGCTGTTCATATTCAGGTGCTAATAATTGGCAAAAGTTGGCACATTGCAGAGAATGAACCCATATTTGACGACCGAATTTCTGATAAAAAGCTGGCTCACAAGGTATTACATCCGCCATTAATAGCGTTGTCGCTATACTAGTTATGCCAGACAAGCCCAATAATGAAATTGCTTTTTGCAATGAGCGGATCTCACTAGAACCGCGATGGTATTTTGCGGAATTTGCTGTTTTTAATACTTTCACTGCAAAGGTAGGATCTTTTTCTAGTATTTCAACAAAACTATGAACATCAGCATGTGGGTCTTTCAGCGTGTCTAATATTTTAATCAGCATGGAAGGCAAAATAGGCACTTGCTCAGTTAACTTTTGTTGCTCAGTTAATATGCCTTTAACTTTTTGTAAGCTTTTACGCTCTACTAAACTCATAGATTCAGAAGAAGTAGTGTCATCGAACATAATATCGTAGAAGCGTGTTGAAATAGAATTTGTCATGCGAAACGTTCCTTGTGATTGCTAAGAAAAGTCTAGCTTATAAAACTGAAATCACAATGTTACTCGACAATAACGCCTTATCTCTTGAACGATAATTAACCTAGTTAAGTTGATAAAGGGACCCTTTTATTTTGGGTTGTTTCCATAATAGATAAATAGGCAGAATAGCCATCATTAACAAGGTTAACTGATCTGGTTCGTCTAAAGGGAATAATTGTAATAATGAGACAATTATCGCAGACCCTGTCATTTGAATAAAACCTAATAGGGCAGATGCTGTACCTGCATTATCACCAAACGGTGACAAAGCTTGACCTGAACAGGATCCCATAAGCAATGAAAATCCTAATGAGCTGATCATCACAGGTAACATAAAGGCCATCGGATCATGCCAATCACGCAAAGCAAACATTAATATTCCCGAAAAAATTAACGTTAACAATCCCAATTCAATGGTCTTTTGAACTCCTAATTTCATCAATACTTTAGGGGCCAAAAAACAGGCAACAATATTAATGGCGGCGTTAAGACTAAACCAGAAAACAAATGTTTGTTGGCTCTGACCTAATTTCATAATTAACCAGGAAGGAGAGCTGCTGACATAGGCAATTATTATCGCCATAGATAACATAACAACCAAGGCATTAAATAAGAATATTGGGTGTTTAATAATAGGAATGAAGCGATTTAAAGTAATTAATTTTTTGTGTTGTTTAGTGCTTTGAGGACGAGTTTCAGGTAAGGCAAAGACAATTACAATACCGGCAACAATGGCATAAAGGGCCATTACTTCAAAATTACTACGCCAACCAAATTGCTCGGTTAAAATACTACCAAGTAAAGGTGCAAGTGCGGGGACGCAACATATCACACTATTGAGGTAACTATACATAACACCACTTTGTATTGGGTCAAAGCGATCGCGGACACTGGCAAAAGCGGCAACAACGATGGCACAAGCGCCAAATCCTTGCGCCATTCTAGCCAATAAGAATATTTCAACATTGCCAGAAAAAGAGGCAAGTAAAGACGAGATACCATAAATAACTATACCGCCAATAGCTATGGGTCGACGACCAAAGCGATCAGCCAATGGACCGCTAAGTAATTGACCTAGACCCATACTTAAAAGGAATACAGTTATACTCCACTGCATTTTCGGCATAGTCACAGAAAATTCTTGTGCCATTATAGGTAAAGCCGGCAAAAAAATATCGATAGCTAACGGGCTGAAAATAACCATTAACATAAGCAGCGGTAATGAAATTTTTTGTGGCATTTGGGTCTCCAAGCAATTAATGAAACTATTATATGGCATTATACTTATGAGTAAAAATGAATTATTGTCTTGGTATATATTCCAATTTGGAATAATTGAGAGTTGCAGATTTTAAACACCTTGTAGCTATGGAGTGAGTAATGCATAAACTAGATCTAAATTTATTAAAAGTCCTAAGGGTTTTACTCGAAGAACTCAGTGTTACACAAGCGGCAGAACGCTTGAATGTTACTCAATCAGCCGTAAGTAAACATCTTGCTAAGCTTAGAGAAATGTTCGCTGACCAATTATTTGAGCGGACTGCGCAAGGTTTAAAAGCGACGCCAAGAGCTACTGAGTTAGCGCCACAATTGCATCAAATAATACAGCAGTTAGAGCAATTAACCCGTCCTACTGAGTTTGCACCTCAATTAAGTAAAAGACAGTTTAATATCCATATGTTAGATACTGCCTATGCCTTAACGTTTCCATTTTTTATGCCAAGCTTATTAGCGCAAGCCCCTAGTATTCGGCTAAAGACCAAAACTTGGAATAAAGACAGTTTGGATGACTTACTTAATTGTGAAATAGATTTGGGCATTGCTTGTCGAGAATGGGACAAACGCTCGTCGATACATATAGACAATATTCCATCAGAACTCAATCATATCGAGCTTTTACGTGAACATTCCCAATGTTTGGTGAGAGAAGATCACCCCGTACTAAGTCAACCATGGAATTTAGAAACGTTCTTACAATACCGGCATATTCAGGTGAGCTTTGGTGGTATGGAGAGCTGGTTACTTGATGATATTTTGCAAATTAAAAATCTACACCGAGATATCGCCATCGATATGCCCGATTTTTATAGTGCAATGAGCTTGTGTGAACAAAGTGACCTAATTTTATGTGCTCCGGCAAGGCAAGTAGCAAAGCTTGCAACCAGTTTTCGTTTGCGCGTTCTTAAGCTTCCTGTCGAGTTTGACTCTGGTGCATATGTTTTACTTTGGCATAAACATTTTAACAATGATTCAGGTCATCGATGGTTACGTGAATTAATTGTTAACGGTGTAGATGAACAAAAGTCACTTAACAATAAAAATGCACCAAACTCACGCTAAGCTGATGATTCTTTGCACTTTAAGAATTTTTAAGAAATTTTAAGTTAACTTTAAAGAACGAAAGAGATAAATATGTGAGCCATTGAAATACAATAATAGGTCACATCATCATGCGTTTTAAAAATTGGGTTTATTTTCTATTAATCACCCTCTATTCAGGCAATCTTCAAGCGGAAACAAGCACTGCTTTATTCTGGCGGGACGCAACCGTTTATTTTATGTTGACCGACAGGTTTAATAATGCCGATCGAGCAAACGATTTCTCTTATGATCGAACAGAAAAAGCCTCTCCATTGAGAGGTTTTGAAGGTGGAGATATCAAAGGCATTATCGCAAAAATCGAACAGGGTTATTTTACCCGTCTTGGTGTAGACGCCATTTGGATGACACCATTAATAGAACAAGTACATGGCTTCGATGAATCAGAAAGGCGCACTTATGCCTATCACGGCTACTGGCCAAAAGACTGGACGTCAGTTGATGCAAATTTTGGCAGCGAAGCCGATTTACAAAAAATGATCGCCACAGCACATAGGCACAATATCAAAGTTTTGATGGACGTCATTATTAATCATACCGGGCCAGAAACTCAGTCTGACTGGCATTGGCCAGCAGATTGGATCAGAACTCAGCCAATATGTAACTGGAAAAGCTATCAGCAAAATACTCAATGTGCTTTAGCTTCATCGTTAACCGACATTAAAACTGAAAGTAACGATGAGGTAGGGCTACCCGAAGAATTAATAAAAAAATGGCGAAATGAAGGGCGCTTGCAGCTGGAACTTGACGAGCTCGAACTTTTTTTCAAACGTACGGGTTATCCGCGTGCGCCAAAATACTACATCGTAAAATGGTTAACTGACTGGGTAAAGGAATATGGTGTTGATGGTTTTCGCGTTGATACCGCTAAACATGTTGAAGCTGAAATTTGGTCGGCCTTAAAACAAGAAAGCGAATTTTCTTTCACTAGTTGGAAGCGTAATAATCCGGAAGAAGTCATGGATGACTTGTCTTTTTATATGGTAGG
>Ga0105359_10005043_pt1 | contig 10386 bp, 7 predicted proteins | sample GOMGulsemesocosm_6_FD_83659 | JGI IMG/M metagenome (GOLD analysis project Ga0105359, IMG submission 83659) | Methane-oxidizing microbial communities from mesocosms in the Gulf of Mexico - GOM8C Gulf of Mexico | ecosystem: Environmental > Aquatic > Marine > Cold seeps | place: Gulf of Mexico... | reverse complement strand
TGACAATATCAAGCCCAAAATGACCTTTCTCTGCTGGGTCACTGCCAAATGAAAGTGTCTTCTGGTCAACAACTGGACTCTGTGTGCTTTGGTCATCACGATTAACCACAGCAACAGCACTTTGTCGATAAATACCTTGTTTGATATTTTGGTAATTACTTAACGTTTCATGACGATCTAAATGATCATCACTGACATTTAATACACTAGCAGCAATGGCCTTCATACTGGTTAGCGTTTCCAATTGAAAGCTTGATAATTCTAAAATAAGCAAATCAACCTGACTTGCTGTTTCGCTGCTTTCTGCATAATCTAAGCTCAAAAAATCAAGCACGGGAAAACCAATATTGCCACCAAGACCCGCGCGGATACCTAGTACCTTAGCAAGATGGGCTAAAAGCGATACTACTGTCGATTTACCATTTGACCCAGTAACCGCTAATAAACTAATTGGGTTAATACGTTGATTATTTATTTGGCAAAATAGCTCAACATCGCCGATTACTTGACAATCAGGGCGAACAAATTCGTTAATCCCGGTAACAGCGAGATCGATGCCAGGACTGGTAATAATAACATCAGCATCATTGATCAGTGATTCATTCCAATGACCTATCGCTAAGTTAACGTCAGGGTAGTTTATTAAAAACGCTTTTTTCAGATCAATATTGGCAAAGGGCATTTTACGAGAATCATTCACAGTGCAAGATAAACCTTGTGCGTGTAAAAAACGCACGCAAGAAAGTCCTGTTAGGCCTAAACCTAACACAACAATCTTTTTATCTTTTAACGCTGTTAATAAACCCATAAGGTAGCTGATTCTCTCTTCTTTTTATCTATCTTTTTATCTTTCGTTATACCTTTCTTTGCAGGTAATTAACGAAGCTTTAATGTAGCCAAACCAATTAAAACTAAAACAATTGAAATAATCCAAAAACGAACAATCACTCTAGGCTCTGGCCAGCCCTTTAATTCATAATGATGGTGTATTGGTGCCATGCGAAAGATACGTTGACCGCGTAATTTATATGAGCCTACTTGTAAAATCACCGATAAGGTTTCCATAACGAAAACGCCGCCCATGATAAACAAGACCAACTCCTGACGTACTAAAACAGCAATAACACCCAGTGCAGCGCCAAGTGCTAAAGAGCCAACATCGCCCATAAACACTTGTGCCGGATAGGTATTAAACCAAAGAAACCCTAAACCCGCGCCAACAATAGCGGTACAAACCACTACTAATTCACTCGCTAAAGCGAGATGCGGAATGTGTAGATAACTAGAAAAATTTGCATGACCTGTAACATAAGCAAATAAAGCAAAAGCCCCTGCTACCATGATAGTAGGCACTATGGCTAAACCATCCAAACCATCAGTTAAGTTAACCGCATTCGACGTACCTACAATAACGAAGTAAGTCATCACGACATAAAAGATGCCTAGTTGTGGTAAAACATCTTTAACAAATGGAATCAACAAGGCCGTTTCATTCGGTCCTTGCGCAATAGAATATAAAAAAATAGCTGTCGCTAAACCCGCAACGGTTTGCCATAAATATTTCCATCGAGCGATCAAACCATTAGCGTCTTTACGAATAACCTTTCGATAATCATCAACAAAGCCGATAGCACCAAAGCTCACTACGACAAAGAGCACAACCCAAACATAAACATTACTTAAATCGGCCCATAGCAAAACACTAATGACAATAGAAGCAAGGATAAGAATTCCGCCCATGGTTGGCGTGCCTGATTTTGCTAAGTGACTTTCAGGTCCATCATCACGAACGGTTTGGCCTATTTGCATCTTTTGTAAATAGCGAATTAATTTAGGGCCAAAATATAATGAAATAAATAACGCCGTTAAAGTACTGATAATGGCTCGAAACGTTAGATAAGAAAAAACGTTAAATGCAGAAAAATATTGAGTTAAATACTCACCTAACCATAACAACATTATTTAGCTCCTTTTCGAGTTATCGCTGTGCTAGCTTTGTTTTCATTATTAACTTCATTTACTTTAATCAATTTATTCGCCTGCTCTTTATCCATTGAATTGTCATACCACTGCTTAATTTCTTCTATTACTCGTTCCATACGAGCACTACGCGACCCTTTCACTAAAATAGCGAGTTCGTGCGTTTCTTTTTTGTTATTTGTTAGCACTGGCGCAATGATTTCGGTTAAGTGTTCCATTAACAAACTGCGCTCATTAAAGTGCTGACTCTGTTCTTTATCCACAGAACTTAGCGTTGGACATGACTGACTTAAACGAAAAGCATCACTAGCACTTTGGCTTAAAACACCAAGTGACAATAAGACATCAACAGGTAAACTTGCTGCATATTGCCCAACTTCTTGATGATAACTACGCGCTTCACTACCGAGCTCTCCCATATCACCCAAAATCAAAATTTTATTACCTGGGTAACTAGACAGCAACTGCGCCGCCGCTTTGGTTGATTCAACGTTCGCATTGTAGCTGTCATCAATTAATTTAAATGTATCGTTTAATTGATAGAGATTTAATCGACCTTTGACTGATTCCATTTGCGCTAAACCTAAACGAATATCATCGAGGCTTGCCTCAAATACTAGTGCGATACTTGCTGCTGCTACTGCATTACAAACATTGTGTTGACCTGGAATATTTAGGGTGATGTCACATTGCCCCTGCGTGGTATGCAAAGTAAAACTAGCGCAGCCGTTTTTATCCAAACGTATGTTACTGCTATAACAATCCGCTTTATCTTTATTGGCCGTAGGTGCACAAGAAAAGGTGCGTACTTTTTTGTTAATTAAACGCCATTGCCACTTATTGGTGTATTTAGTGTCTTGGTTATAAAGCGCAATACCTGACTCATCAAGTCCTGAAAAAATCTCACCTTTAGCGCGCGCAACACCACATAAATCACCAAAGCCTTCTAAATGGGCTGCAGCAATGTTGTTGATAATAGCAACATCAGGTTTCACTAAATTGCTGGTATAAGCTATTTCACCCATGTGGTTAGCGCCCATTTCAATCACCGCGAAATCGTGTTCGTTAGTTAACCGTAATAGGGTTAATGGCACGCCAATATCATTATTAAAGTTACCTTCAGTAGCCAAGACCTTACCTAAGCGCGACAAAATAGATGCCGTCATTTCTTTTACCGTGGTTTTACCACTACTACCGGTAATGCCAACCGTTTTGGGTGCTACTTTTGTTTTCACATAAGCTGCTATTTGCCCTAAAGCGATACGAGTATCTGTTACCACTAACTGTACAAAACGTGAAGAATCAATAGATGAAAGCTGATGATCAACAATAAGTAATCGACAACCGTCATTCGCTACTTGTTCAGCAAAGCGATGACCATCAAAATTTATGCCTTTAAGTGCTAAAAAAGCAGAATTATTCTGCTCTGTTGGTGTAAATGTTTTAAACGCTCGACTGTCGGTAACAATATTATTAATGACGAGTCCACTTAGGGACTTATCTAAAAGTAATTGTCCTTGTGTTGCCATCACGAGATCAGCCAAAGAAAGTGCGATCATAATTCTGTCTCGCTTTGAACTTGGTAAAAATTAGCAACAACTGCTCGCTCATCGTAAGCTACTTTTTTAGTGCCACCTTGGCCATCAGGAAAAATAACGTAATCTTCATGCCCTTTGCCTGCCAGTAAAACAATATCTTGAGTAGACGCTTGCCTTAACGTTGCTAGTACCGCTTGCTCTCGGTCGAGCTGTATTCTCACCTTGTTTTTAGTTTCAGTTACCTTTGCATAAGTAAAACCAGCGACTATATCTTCTGCAATTTGCTCTGCGCTTTCGCGACGAGGGTTATCATTGGTAATAACAATATGATCTGCGTATTGCTGAGCAGCTTTAGCCATGAGTGGCCTTTTGCCTTTATCTCTATCGCCACCACAACCAAACACAACATAAAGCTCACCTTGACAATGTTTACGACAAGCTTGTAGCGCTTTTTCTAAGGCATCGGGTGTATGCGCATAATCAACAACCGCTGTTGGTCGGTCTACTGATGTAGTGGCTTCCATCCGCCCGGCAACCGCTATCACTTGTTTAGCTAGACGTGCAGTGGTATTAAGATTAACACCTTGAATAAGTAAGACACTCATAGCGGCAAGCAGGTTTTCTATATTAAAATCACCTAATAATGGGCTTTCAATAAGCACCTGACCTAAATGACTCTCCAGCGTAAATGTCACACCTTGATGATGATGTATGATGTTCTGCGCACAAACGAATTGTTCACACTTCAACAACGCTTTATCTTGTCCATAAAACCAAGTGTTTTTTGTAAAAACATTCGCTTTAGCATCTTCCAAAAGCCAATGTTTAATCTGCTTATCATCAAAATTAAGTACGGCGACTTGTTTATCACTACCGGTGAATAAAGCTTTTTTAGCTTTTGCATACTCGACCATAGTGCCGTGATAATCTAAATGATCACGGGTTAAATTAGTGAAAACCGCAATATCAAATAAATCACCGGTAACTCGACCTTGCACTAAAGCATGAGAAGAAACTTCCATCGCCACATGAGTCAATTTTTCATGATGAAACTGATAAAATAATTGATGTAGCTCAGTTGCACCTGGCGTGGTATTTTCTACTGTTCGTAATTGATTGACCTTACCTGCACCGTTCGTTCCGATAACAGCACAAGGTTTATTTTCAGCGGTTAACATTTGCGCAATCAATTGACTTGTTGTGGTTTTACCGTTTGTGCCCGTAATGCCAATCATGGTCATGCTGGCTTGCGGGTTTTGATAATAAGCTTTTGCTAAAGTGAACAGCTGCAGATTAAGCTGATAGAAACTAATAATTATAATATTATCAACAGAGGAGATTTCACCATGTTGTTCCGCATATTCGCATTCGGCCAACACTAACTTAGCACCTTGTGCTATCGCTTTAGTGATATATCGTCGACCATCTTGCTCATGACCAACAATGGCACAAAAGATATCGCCAGTCGTGATAAAACGACTATCATTAACGAGATCACCTGAGTATTGACTTAACTTGTCTGTTAGATCGTCGCTCAACTTACTATTATCTTGACAGTTAATAGCAAAGTCCGCCAATACCCTAATAATACTTGTACTAACAGGTTTATACATCATCAACTCCTGTTACCTGTAGCTTATTGCTCACTACTTTTTTATTCATTGCATCTGGCGCAATATTTAAAACTCGTAAAGCGCCCTGCATTACACGTGAAAAAACGGGTGCGGCAACATCACCACCATAATATAAATCGCCACTGGGTTCATTTATTACCACCACAACAACAATTTCGGGTTTAGAGACAGGTGCAATACCAGAAAACAAACCAATATAATCATTGCCATAACCGCCAGCAACAGCCTTGATTGATGTACCCGTTTTTCCGCTGACTCGATAGCCTGGGATTTGCGCTCTCGGCACATGCTCATCAACCACAGTTTCAAGCATATTAACTATTGCTAAGCTATTTTCCTTGGAAAAGATACGCTCACCTTCTGATGCTTTATCTATTTTAGTTATTGATAGTTCACGCTTAACTCCGCCATTGGCGAGCGTTGTGTAAAAGCGCGCCAGCTGTAGTGGACTTATCGCTAACCCATAACCAAAAGACAAAGTCGCTAATTCAAATTTAGACCAACGGGATCTATCGTGCATCATGCCAGTGCTTTCACCGACTAAATCAGTACCGGTATTCTCCGCAAACCCCGCGTCAAAAAATTTATCAAGTAAGTAATCTTTAGGCACGGATAACGCTAACTTAGCGGTGCCCATATTTGAGGAGTGAATAAGAATCTCTTCAATAGAAAGTTTGCCGCGATTAATAGGGTCGCTCACTCGTCTGCCACCTAAGCGCATCCAACCTGGACTGGTATTAATGACTGAATTTGCTTTAACCGAACCAAATTCTAACGCAGCTAAAGCCGTTAATGGCTTCATGGTTGAGCCTGGCTCATAGACATCGGTAATAGCGCGATTACGAAAACGATGAATAGCGGTATTGCGACGATTGTTTGGGTTATAGGATGGACTATTCGTCATTGCCAATATTTCGCCGGTATGAATATCTGCCACCACTACGGAGCCCGAAGTCGCTTTAAAAGCCTGTACAGCCCCTTTTAACTCCTTATAAGCGATCGCTTGAATACGCTGATCGATACTTAAGGTAACGTCTTGTGCAGGCTCTGCTTCTTCGACAGATATTATTTCAATTTTACGACCTTTGGCATCTTTTCTAAAACGTTTAGCTCCACCTTTACCAGTTAAGAGTTGGTTATACATGCGTTCTATGCCTTCAATGCCTTTATCATCTACATTGGTAAAACCTATGAGGTGGGCACTAATTTCGCCTGCTGGATAAAAACGTTTTGATTCTTTGCGTAAGTGAATGCCTGGGATTTTTAATTCTTTAACGTACTTAGCCATCGCCGGTGATATCTTTCGTTCGAGATAGACAAAGCGTTTTGTTGGGGATTTAATAACACGCGCTGTTAATTTATTCAGGTCTTGATCAAGTACATCAGCCAGAGCCTGCCAGTGTTCGGTCATAGCAAGTGCATTATTATCCATAATGATTTTCGGGTCGGCCCAAACGGTTTCAACAGGTACACTAATGGCAAGTTCGGCACCATTTCTATCAAGAATTGAACCTCGCTGTACTGTGTTTTCTAGAACGCGCAAAGAGCGCATGTCGCCCTGTTTTTTTAGCATTTCAGGTTCAACAACTTGAATATAAGCACTACGCGCCATTAAAGCCAAATAAATCAATGCAATAACAGACAGCACCAAATAATATCGCCATGGAGCGGTATTTGTTTGGTTATTGTTATTATTATTTTTTTTGGTCACGCAATTGCTCGCTATTTTCTTAATGATTTATTTTTCAGTTAAAAGCCTTGTTCGCTTTCTTTTTAACAAATTAAGGTAAATTAACAATAATTTCTGAATTAATATCTGGCCGTTTCATTTTCAGCAATTTCTTCGCTTTGCTCTCAATCGTACTGTGCTCAGCTAAACTACTCTGCTCTAACAATAAATTACGCCACTCTATATTTAGTTCATCTCTTGTCGTTAACAATATTTCTAATTCACTGATAGTCTGCCTATTCACATGACTATAATAAATAACCGAAAAAGCAGATAATAAAACACTCAACAAGACTAGATAGGTAAAGCTGTAACGAACAATGTCATGCCAAATATCAAAAACTAAAGCAGCTCTGCGCACAGTCATATTATGTATTTACCAAGTTATTCACTTAACTTAATCACAATCTCTAGGTAAACGTTGTGCAATACGTAAAACAGAGCTACGTGAACGAACATTCTCTTCTACTTCAACTTTACTTGGCTTTAACCGACGGCCAATTAAGGTAAATTTTTTGCCCTTATTTGCTTCAGCTTCACTAATAGGAAGCCCACGTGGAAATGTTTTTCCTTGTGAGTGCTTTTTCATAAACTGTTTTACTAAGCGATCTTCTAGTGAATGAAAACTAATAACGACCAAACGCCCCCCCTCAGCTAATACATCAAGAGACGCTGCCAAGGCTTTTTCAATTTGCTCTAATTCACTATTAATATACATGCGAATTGCTTGAAAACTTCTGGTCGCGGGGTGCTTTTTAATTTCTCGTTGTGGTGCCGTTGTTTTAATTAACTTTGCTAGTTCGCTGGTACGCGTTAACGGGTTTTCATCACGGTTATCAACAATAGCGTTGGCTATTCGCCAAGCATGTTTTTCTTCGCCAAACGTTCTTAAGACCCAGGTTATGTCTTCCACATCAGCTACAGCCAACCACTCGGCTGCAGTTTGACCTCTACTAGTATCCATACGCATATCAAGTGGGCCGTCTTTCATAAAGCTGAAACCGCGTTCAGCTTCATCAAGCTGTGGAGAGGACACGCCTAAATCCAGCAAGATGCCGTTTATCTTTCTGGTTACATTATGTTTTTCAGCAATTTCTTCTAGATGGGAAAAACCTTGGTGCTCAATAAGAAAACGAGAATCGTCTTTAAATTTTTCAGCTGCAGCAATAGCGCTAGGATCACGATCAATTGCAATAAGGCGGCCTTGTTCGGATAACTTAGATAAAATTAATGTGGAATGGCCTCCGCGACCAAAAGTACAGTCAACATAACAGCCATCATCTTCTATCGCTAAACCGTCAATCGCCTCATTGAGTAAGACAGAAATATGTGAAGTATCGTATTCCATATTATTATTTTTATAACCTTAAATTTAAATTTTATATAGAGATAAATTCTACATAATGATCTTATAGAGACAAATCTAGCAAACGTTCTGTTAATTCAATTTCACCCGACTGTATTTTGCTAATTCCTTGTTGCATTTGTGCTTGCCATGCCGCTTCATGCCAAATTTCAAACTTGTTTAATTGGCCAACTAACATGACATCTTTGTCTAAATTGGCATGTTTCCTTAAGGGGCCATTAATCAGCAAACGTCCATTCTTATCCATAATACAATCACTGGCATTGCCTAAAATTATTTGCTTGAATAATCGCTCTTCCGGATTTGTGCTTGATAAGCTAGCTAAAGTTAATTCTATCTCTTCCCACTCAGGCAATGGATAAAGCAATAAACAAGCATGCTGAATGTCAACCGTGCAAATCATTTTTCCTTGGCAATCAGTTAATAGTTCATCACGATACTTGGTTGGTATCGTAATCCTATTTTTACTGTCAAGCGTAATAGCGCTAGTGCCTCTAAACATAAATTTTATTTTATTCGCAAGGATTATTATTTATTTAAGAAACAGTGAATAATTAACAAACATTATATTCCACAATTCCCCACTTTTTTCCACATTGCTACAGTTTAGTGAAATAAGCAAGGATATGTCAAGTAACGAAAACGAAAAAAAACCAGAGCCATACTGGCCATAATACTAGTGAAATAAGGGCATACAAGGAAGGTGATGAATTTGTGGGGTTTTGTGCGCATTTGTGTTTGTTAATCCCAAAAAACGGACTAAAAATAAATTTTTAGTCCGTTAAATTGGATTAAATTGCGTTGTTTTGATAATTTACAACCATAATGGCTGGGAATAAAAAAACACTCTAACGTAAGTTACGGCTAATAATTTTAAAACAAATCGTCATCAATATTAAATAAACAATCACTGCCTACCTTAATACTGGCAATTAACGATAAACGACGTGGTAATAGGCGAGTAAAATAATAACGTGCCGTATGCAGTTTACTTTGAAAAAAGTTATCATCACTTTCTTCTATTGCTTTATCAGTATTATCTTTATGCATATGGCCATCCTGCAGTTTAACTAATGCTACCTGAGCCATTTTCGCCCATATATAAGCCATAGCGGTATAACCAAATACATGTAGATAATCATTAGCTGCAACCCCAAGCTCATCTGGGTTATTTGCTGATTTCTCTAGGAGTTCGTTGGTTAGCGATGTTAAATCAGTTAATGCTTGCGATAAAGGTGTAATAAACTCGCTCATTGCATCATTTGTCTCGTGTGAGTCAATATATTCCTGAACTTCATCAGTAAATACTGTCAACATAGCGCCTTTTGAACCCGCCACTTTACGCATTAATAAATCCATGGCTTGGATACCGTTAGTCCCTTCATATATCTGGGTTATACGCGCATCCCGTACTAATTGCTCTTGTCCCCACTCACGAATATAGCCATGCCCACCAAAGACTTGTTGTCCTGCAACGGTGTTTTCAAAACCTAAATCAGTAAAAAATGCCTTGGCAACGGGAGTCATTAAAGCCGCGAGTGCCTCACCTTTTTTCTGTATTTCACCCTCACCATAAGTGGCATAATCAAGTTGCATCGCGATATAACTACTGAGTGCTCGTGAACCTTCATTCAAAGCCTTCATGTTTAATAACATACGACGAACGTCACCATGTACCATAATACTGTCTGGCTTGCCTTCGGTATTACCGTTATTTTTATTTAAAGCTCGACCTTGGCGGCGATCTTTTGCATATTCAAGTGCATTTTGATAAGAACGAACTGACGCACTAAGTCCTTGGATACCCACACCTATACGCTCAAAGTTCATCATAGTAAACATGCAGGCTAGGCCTTTATTTAACTCTCCAACAAGGTACCCCTTAGCGCCATCAAAGTTCATTACACAAGTTGCTGAAGCGTGTATGCCCATTTTATGCTCAATTGCACCACAGCTAACTTCATTTGCTTCACCTAAGCTTTCATCATCATTGACGTGAATTTTCGGTACTAAAAACAATGAGATTCCACGAGGACCTGCGGGTGCATCGGGAAGTTTTGCCAGTACTAAATGAATGATATTTTCAGTGAGATCATGCTCACCGCCGGTAATGAATATTTTGTTGCCGGTAATGTTGTA
>Ga0105359_10005038_pt1 | contig 10391 bp, 8 predicted proteins | sample GOMGulsemesocosm_6_FD_83659 | JGI IMG/M metagenome (GOLD analysis project Ga0105359, IMG submission 83659) | Methane-oxidizing microbial communities from mesocosms in the Gulf of Mexico - GOM8C Gulf of Mexico | ecosystem: Environmental > Aquatic > Marine > Cold seeps | place: Gulf of Mexico... | reverse complement strand
CGGCTAATACTGTTATCTAATATGCCAATAGGAAGATCATTTTGTACAAGCGCATCTTCCGCTTCAATGCCATAATCTTGGGCAGCTCGTAAGTATTGGCGCAGTGCAGCGGTTGAGGCGGATCCAAGGCGGTCTTCAGTCATAGTGCTATTTTCAAAGTGCTCTTATCACAGATGATGTCCTAATATACTACGTTACTGTCCGAAAGCGTCGTTGCTAATGTTGAGTGCGTTAGTAAACTGGTTCGACATATTAGCGCTACCTGCGTCATGGGTCTATTACTGACTCAAAATAAAAAAATAATTGGAGAAGAATATGCGTCGTTGGAACGGTTGGGGTGATGACAGTACTACGAAAGAAGTTTCTGAACATGGTGGTGCTCTGATTCGTAGCTTTATTGGCGAACCTAAAGCTTTGCAAGATGCAACGCTTGAAAGTGTTATTGCAAAAGTCCCTGCGTCTCGTTTGCCAAAGCATCCTTTAATTGTGGTTGCAGCAGAAGACCGGGTTCGTCACGCTCGTGGCCAAAGTTTTCCTGATTGGTTAGCCATGCGCAGCGGCGATTTCGATGTTTTCCCTGATGGTATTGCATACCCAGAAACCAGTGCTCAGGTTCGCGAAATCTTAGATTTAGCCGTTCAACATGATTTCATCGTTATACCTTATGGTGGTGGGACATCGGTTGCGGGTCATATTACTCCGCAAAAAAATGTGAAAGCGATTTTGACGATTGATATGAGTCGTATGAATCAACTGATGGACTTGAATGAAGAAAGTCAGATCGCTACGTTCGGAGCCGGTACTCCTGGACCGCAAGTTGAAGCTCAGCTTCAGGCACGTGGTTATACCCTGGGTCACTACCCACAGTCTTGGGAGCTTTCTACTATTGGTGGGTGGATCGCGACGCGTTCTTCAGGTCAACAGTCTTTACGCTATGGTCGTATTGAGCAGATGTTTGCCGGTGGCACACTTGAAACGATGCTTGGTACTATGGATATTCCAACCATTCCTGCTTCTTCAGCGGGTCCAGATATGCGTGAAGTGACTATGGGCATGGAAGGCCGCATGGGTATCTACACCGAAGTAAAAGTTCGTGTGATACGTGTGGCGCAAGAAGAAAAATTCATGGTCTGCTTTATGCCAAGCTGGGAAGCGGGTAAAGCGGTTGCTCGTGAAGTTGCCCAGCAAAAAATCCCAATGTCTATGATGCGTGTCAGTAACGCGGCTGAGACTCGTGCCCATGCAAACTTAGGCACTACATTAAAGCAATTTAAAATGCTTGATGGCTATTTACGCCTCCGTGGTTTGGATGATAATCGCTGTATGTTGACGTTTGGTGTTACGGGCAGCAAATTCCAGAATAAAGCTTCCATGAAGCAAGTTAAAAAAATCTTAAAGCAGCATAAAGGTGTGGGTGGTCCATTAGCCAATATTATGGGTTCTATTTGGGCTCATGGCCGCTTTAAGTTCCCTTATTTGCGTGAAACAACTTGGGCTCAAGGTATTGCAGTTGATACGTTAGAGACGTCCACTGATTGGGATAATGTTGATAACCTAATGAACGGTATGGAAGCGTCTTTGCGTACCGCATTGAAAGAAGACGGCGAAGAGGTGATGGTATTTACTCACCTGTCCCATGTATATGGTCAAGGTTCGAGTATCTATACAACGTATTTTTTCCGTTGTGCGGATACGTATGAAGAAACTTTGGCGCGCTGGAAAAAATTGAAATCTAATACTTGTGATGTTATCGCTCAAGGCCGTGCAACCATTTCTCACCAGCATGGTGTGGGTCGTGATCACGCTCCGTATATGCCTGTAGAAAAAGGCGAGCTGGGTATGCGTGTGATTGAAACCTTGATTAAGGATTTTGATCCAGAAAAGCGTTTAAATCCGGGTGTTTTGATTGAAGATGATAAGTAATTAATTTTACTTACTAAATTTCCTCCTACTTATCTCGCTGACTTATGGTCGGCGAGTTTTATAGAGCAGTAATTATGTGGCAAGAAGCATGGCAATCAGGTAATCGTGAACTGTTGCTAAAACGCTTGGAAGAAAACAAGCAAAATGAATGGGATATTATTATTGCTGGCGGTGGTATCACCGGTGCAGGTATCGCTAGAGAAGCCGCTCGTCGCGGTCAGAAAGTTTTGTTGGTTGAACGTCAAGATTTTGCTTGGGGTACTTCGAGCCGTTCGTCAAAAATGGTTCATGGTGGATTACGTTACATCGCGGCTGGCGATATTAAAACCACAATGCATTCTGTATCTGAGCGTGAGCGCTTAATGAACGAAGCGCCAGGTTTGGTTGATCAAATGAGCTATCTAATGGCGCATTATAAAGGCGGGTTCCCTGGGCCATTTATTTTTAATACCTTACTGCGTATTTATGATTTTTTTGCCGGTAAAAAATATCGTAAATTTTATAAAGTAGAAGATTTTGAATATTTAAGTCCTCTGATTAATGAAGAAAATTTAATTGGCGGTACTCAGTTTGCGGATGCGGTAACCGATGACTCTCGTTTGGTTATTCGTGTGCTGCGTGAAGCGCAAAAAGACGGCGCAGATGTCATCAACTATGTGGGTGTTAAGTCTCTTCTAAAAGAAGGCGATAATGTCGTAGGTGCCGTTTTAGAGAATGCTGAAACCGGCGAGACTTATCAAGTTAAATCGAAAGTTGTTATTAATGCCACGGGTGCCTGGGGTGATGAATTACGCGGTGAAGTTAGTGACGAAAAAAATATTCGTCCAGCGCGTGGAAGTCATGTTGTAGTGCCATCTTGGCGCTTGCCTGTGGGATCAGCATTTACTGCAATGCATCCTGATGATCAACGTCCGATTTTTATCTTCCCATGGGAAGGGCGTACCATTATTGGAACCACAGATTTAGATAATAACGGTATCGATAATAATGAAACAAGTATGACTCGTGAAGAGCTGAATTATTTATTAAAAGTCGCTAATTTTCAATTTCCTAAAGCGGAGCTGAAGGAAAAAGATATTATCTCTTCTTGGGCTGGAGTTCGTCCTCTTGTGAGCTCCGGGGCATTAAATCCTTCTAAAGAAAAACGCGATCACAGTGTATGGAATGATAAAGGCTTAGTCACGGTGAGTGGTGGTAAATTAACCACATTCCGTTTAATTGCTTTAGATGTATTAGCCGCAGCGGCTGAATACTTACCCGGTTTTAATGCAAAAGACTCGGGTGCTGATATTTTTACTAAGGCAAAACTTAAAAATCCATTGTTTATTCGACTACCCAGTTATCTGCAAAAGCGTTTGCAGGGCCACTATGGTATGGATGGTGATGCGTTATTAGCGCAAGCCCATGAGCATGAACTAGATGTTATTCCGGGTGCTCTCGCTATGTGGGCTGAGCTGCGTTGGTCAGCACGTAATGAAGCAGTGATACATCTTGATGATTTGTTATTGCGACGCACTCGTGTGGGGTTGTTGGTTGAGCGTGGCGGGTTGATTTTTGAAGAAAAAATCAAAGCAATTTGTTGTGAAGAATTATCCTGGTCTGATGAAAAATGGCAGCAAGAGTTGCAGCGTTATCAGGCTATATGGAATAAATATTACAGCATCCCAGCATAAATAATAAAAAAAGGAAGTTCCTGTGAGCCAGTCGCCGTATGTACTTGCCATAGATAATGGCACGCAAAGTATTCGTGCCTTAGTCTTTGATGCCCAAGGTAATGAGATTGCTAAGAGTAAAGTAAATCTTGAAGCGTATTTTTCTACTCAGCCAGGATGGGCTGAGCAGGAAGCTGACTACTATTGGCAATCATTAGCGCAAGCTTGTCAGGAGTTGTGGGCACAAGGAAAGGTTAAGCCAGAGCAAATTCAGGGGGTATCGCTGACGACTCAGCGTTACACCATGATTAATCTAGATGAGCATAAAAAACCATTACGCCCAGCAATTGTCTGGATGGATCAGCGTAAGGCTGAGGTGGAAAAACCTTTACCTGGAATCTGGGGTGTGTTGATAAAGGTCTTGGGTTTAAGCAATGTGATTATGGATTTGCGAGCAAAAGCTCGTGATAATTGGATCGCACAATATCAGCCTGATATTTGGGCTAAAACTCGTCACTACGTTAGCTTATCCGGGTATCTTGTTTATAAACTTACCGATGAACTGAAAGATTCAACGGGATCAACCATGGGGTATCTTCCCTATGACTATCGTAAGCAGCGGTGGGCGAAGAAAAGTGACTTGAAATGGAAGTTGCTCAAAGCTACTCGAGAGATGATGCCTGACCTAGTTGAGCCGGGTGAGTTGTTGGGAGAGATATCAGCTGAAGCGGCTAAGTTAACAGGCTTGCCTGCGGGCTTGAAAATGATTGCAGCGGCTTCCGATAAAGCGTGTGAGGTTTTAGGTGCGGGTGGAATAGATTCGCATATTGGTTGTTTGAGCTATGGTACAACGGCGACAATTAATACAGCAACGAAGAAGTATGTTGAAGTTATTCCCTTTATTCCTCCTTATTCAGCAGCAATGCCAAAACTCTATAATACCGAGATGATGGTTTATCGTGGCTTTTGGATGGTGAGCTGGTTTAAGAATGAGCTCGCCCAGGCAGAGGAGAGAAAAGCAAAGGTACTTGGTGTCGAAACAGAAGCGTTATTCGATGAGCTATTGAACCAAGTGCCTGCAGGCTCTATGGGATTGATGATGCAGCCTTATTGGTCTCCAGGGGTTCGTCAGCCAGGTCCTGAGGGGAAGGGGGCGTTAATAGGTTTTGGTGACGTACATAAGCGAGCGCATATTTATCGTGCGATTCTTGAAGGTATTGCTTATGAATTACGCTCAGGTAAAGAACAGATAGAAAGGCGCAGTGGTACTAAGATAACACGCTTAAGAGTTTCTGGTGGCGGCTCGCAAAGTGATGCTGCAATGCAGTTGACGGCTGATATCTTTGGTATGCCCGCTGAGCGTCCGCATACTTTTGAGGCCTCTGGTTTAGGCGCTGCTATTAACTGTTTTGTTGGCCTGGGGATTCACCCAAGTTATGATGTGGCGATTGATGAAATGACACGGTTGGGCCGTGTATTTGAGCCGGATCAGCCTACCGTTCAGTTATATGATCGTCTTTATAAAGAAGTCTATTTAAAAATGTACAAACGTTTGCAGCCACTTTATAAATCAATCCGGGATATTACGGGCTACCCTAAGAAGTAAATGAAGTTTAATCCATTTTAACCCGTGCTGGAGCCGAGCAACTGTTCGGCTTCATTTATGGAGTCCAAATAGAGCCACTCTATTTGGCTGGGGTCTAATCCGGTCTTCTTCCAAAGTGGCCAGCGAATCTTGTGCCATTCACCTTTTTCCATAAATAATACAGTAGTGAAAATAAATCCTAGCTTACCTGATTTTTTAATCAGTGCAGTTTTGATATCTTTCTGTAAATGTATTTTATCCAACAGATGTAATAGCGGTATGTCGAAATAAGCATCTAGGTTAGAAAAAAGACCTGCGGTGAAGGCGATGTCGCTGGCAATTCCGGGGATGGATTGAGACAGGGATTGGCAAAAGTAAGCCCGCTGCAAGGATTGCTTGCTCAATTCCATTGGCTTATCTTCTAGCTTGCCTAAGCTCAGCATAGTAACCCAGGTTTTTATCTGCACTAGGCCCACAACCATAACGGCTCGCTGTAATGATTCGACCTTGTTTTGCTGATTAAAGGCGGCAGAGTTGATTAGTTTTAATAGGCGAAAACTCAATGCGGGGTCTTTAGAGAGTAGGCCCTCAAGGTGTTTTACGCTGATCTCAGGGTCTTGTAATTCTGCGATTAATTCCAGGATTAATGTTTTATTATTGCCGAGTTTGTTGCCGTAAATGTTTGCCGGTTTACTAAAGAAATAGCCTTGAAAATAGTCACAGCCTGCTTGTAGGCAGGCTTCGTACTCTAGCTGAGTCTCTACTTTCTCGGCTAGCCATAAAAAGTTATCTTTGCCTTTATCGTCAATAATTCTTTTGGCTTTGTCTATGTTTTCGAGGGCGAGTATATCCAGTTTGATGATATCGACGTGGGGTAAGAATGCATCTTGAGCAGGGTTTCCTAAGTAATCATCCAGCGCTATTAAAAAGCCTCGTTTGCGTAAAGCGGCCACGGCACTCACGTTCTCAGGTGTTGCTTGAATGTGTTCAAGGATCTCAATAACAACACTTTTGGGGTTAAAAGGAGGTGGGTTTTTGAGCCAGTGTTCGGTAAAGTTAATATAGGCAGGGCGGCCGGAAGTCACATGTTCAATGCCTACATCATCAAATGCTGAGACTAGAACTTCGTTGGTGGCGAGATCTCCATGATCTTGTTGCCAACCTTCATTATCGCTTGGAATTGGGCGATAGAGCAGCTCATAGCCAATGGTGGTTAGCTTTTTATCAAAAATAGGCTGCCTTGCGAGTAATACATTGGCTTTATTGTGCATGCTAATCCTCAATTATCTTCTCTAGTGTAGTAGAAACTACAAAAATAATGTCAAACGTTTCAAGCTTGCTTGTCTACACTTATAAGATAAAACATATATGGAGTGGACTATGAGTGGTGTTCTAAGCACTGTTGATGCGCGTACCCAGTTGGTTGGGCAGAATCGATTAGAGCTTTTGTTGTTCAGCTTGGGTGGTAGTCAGCGGTTTGCGATTAATGTATTTAAGGTGCAGGAGGTATTGAGTTTACCGCCGCTCACTGAAATACCAGACCGGCATGAGGTTGTAGTCGGGGTGACTCATTTGCGTGGGCAGACCATTCCTGTGGTGGATTTACGCCGTGCGATAAAGATGGGTACTACCAAGATTGATGAAAATTCAACCATTATTGTGACTGAATATAATATGACAGTGCAGGCCTTTTTGGTTTCTGGTGTTGAACGCATTGTTAATATGAATTGGAATGAAATATTGCCACCCCCATCCGCAGCGGGGCGTTCGCATTACTTAACTGCAATTACGCAGATGGATGATCGAATTGTAGAAATTATTGATGTAGAAAAAGTTCTAGCTGAAATTACACCTTATGATGGCGAGATAAGCGACGATTGGATTGATGATGAGTTGGTTGAACGAATTAAGGGTAAGCAGATATTGATTGCCGATGATTCACAGGTTGCCTTAAATCAAGTGACGGGTGTTTTAGATAAGTTGGGCATTGATGTTGTTCCAACTCGCAATGGCTTGGAGGCGTATCAAGTACTCGAAGCATGGAAGGCTGAAGGCAAGGATATCGCCAATGATGTGCTTATGCTCATTACGGATGCGGAAATGCCAGAGATGGATGGCTATATGCTCACCACAGAAATTCGCAAAGATCCAGCGCTTAAGGGTATGTTTATCGTTCTACATACTTCGCTATCGGGTAGTTTTAACAAAGCAATGGTCGAAAAAGTAGGCTGTGATGGGTTTTTATCCAAGTTCCAGCCGGAGAAGCTGACTAAAGAAGTTCAGCGTATAATCCGCAAAAAGCTGGGTATGGAGGAGAAATAAATTATTAGCCGTGTATGTGGATGTATTATGATATGGCTTTATGCCATGTCGTAATGGAAGCATACATGCAACCTTCAATAAGCCAACTGTTCGTCTACCCAATTAAGTCTTGTGCCGGTATCTCTGTTTCGAGCTTTAGCTTCGATCAAAAGGGACCGCTCTTTGATCGTCGCTGGATGCTGGTAGATAAGCATTCAGGCACGTTCTTAAGTCAGCGTGAATTCCCTGTAATGGCTTTGATATCTACCAGAATCGAAGAGGGGCGTGTCTGGGCTAGCCAAGTAATTAATCCTCAAATTGAAAGCACTTTATGCCTGCCGAACGAAGGCAGTTTGCTGGATGTTAATATTTGGTCTGATAATGTTCAAGGCTTTGATTGCGGAGATGAGGCCGCTTTGTGGTTCAGTGCGATAGTAGATCTTGAGTGTCGTTTGGTCTATCAAGGAGGGTGTGAAAGAGCTGCAGATATTGAATATGCTGAGCCTGGCACTGAAGTTGGTTATGCCGATGGCTTTCCTATGCTGGTTGTCGCGGCTAGCAGTATTGGCAAGTTAAATGATGCTTGTGGTGATGCGGACATCGGGGCATTAAATTTTCGCCCCAATATTGTGGTAGAAAATACAGATTCTTTCTCTGAGGTGTATTGGCAGAATCTAGCAACAGACACGGTTTCTATGCAAGTCGTAAAACCTTGTCAGCGCTGTGTTATTCCTGCGTTGAACCCAAAGACGGGTCAGAGAGAGGGGGGGATCTTATCTGTTTTACTCAGGTATTGTCGTCGAGATAAGAAGATTTATTTTGGCCAGAATCTAACGTTTGGATATACGTCAAACATGTTAATCAGTGTGGGTGACAATTTAAATATAAACTCGAGTTGTGACAAAGCATTAAAATAACTCGATATCATCATCAGTACCGAAGCTCTCCTCGGAATCTTTTTTGAATTGGTGCTGGTAAATTTCTAAGGCTTCGGCGACGCTGTGGCCTCTCATTATGTGTTCAAACATAATACGCTCTGCTTCCATTGTATAGCTGCTTTTAATGTTGTTCTGAACACTTCTCCATGCTTCTTCTTGATAGCGTTCGTTCGAATCTGCGATTAGGTGCCCAATTTTTTCTAGGCTGTGAGATGCGTGATCCAAGCGTTGACTGAGTCGGTCATAAAATTGGAAGGCGATGACTGCTTTTTGTATTTTCTCGCTTAGGCCTTCTGCTGCAAGGAGCATGTTGCGGCGTATTTCAGCTTCGTGAGGAATGTTCTCATCTAGTTTTTGTGCTTCTTCAATGATCTCTTGGCTATGGCTTGCAAGGTCAGTAAAGCTATCGGTAAGTTGATTAACAGATTGATCGCCTTCTTTCATGCTGGTTTCAATTTGCGCAACGGTTAACGCCAGCATGGAAATTGTTTCACCAACTTGACTGAAATTCAGAGTAGGAAGGGTATCCTGGCTTCCAAGTGAGTGACGCTCTGGTTCTAGCATTATTTATCTCATCCATTAGCAATATAGAAAGCATAGATGATATTTTTTAATCTGCTTATTCGCAGGCAAAAAAAAGCCGCAATCAAACGATGCGGCTATTTTCAGTCTCTAGCGAATTACTTAGTAGGGTAATCACGCTTAGGAGAGCCAGTATAAAGCTGGCGAGGACGACCAATGCGGTAATCGCTGCTGATCATTTCGTTCCAGTGTGCAATCCAGCCTGGAGTACGGCCGGTAGCAAAAATAACGGTGAACATCTCAGAAGGAATACCAATCGCTTTTAAGATAATACCTGAGTAGAAATCTACGTTCGGGTACAGGCCGCGCTTGATGAAGTATTCATCTTCAGTAGCAATTTTTTCAAGCTTCAAAGCGATCTTCAATAGAGGATCGTTTTCCATGCCTAGTTCAGCAAGAACTTCGTCACATGTTTTCTTCATTACTTTAGCGCGTGGGTCGAAGTTTTTATAAACTCGGTGACCAAAGCCCATTAGGCGGAAAGGATCTGATTTATCTTTCGCTTTAGCAACGAATGCATCGATATTTGATTCGTCGCCAATTTCTTCAAGCATGTTCAGTACAGCTTCGTTAGCGCCGCCGTGAGCAGGGCCCCAAAGTGCAGCAATACCAGAAGCGATACAAGCGAATGGGTTAGCGCCAGTAGAACCTGCCAAGCGAACGGTAGACGTAGAAGCATTCTGCTCGTGATCCGCGTGCAATAGGAAAATACGATCCATTGCTTTTGCTAGAACTGGGCTGATTTCTTTTTCTTCACATGGCGTGTTGAACATCATGTGCAAGAAGTTTTCAGAATAACTTAGATCGTTACGCGGGTACATGAAGGGCTGGCCCATCGAGTACTTATAAACCATTGCCGCAAGTGTTGGGATTTTAGCAATTAAGCGATGCGCAGAGATTAAGCGATGTTCTGGATTGCTGATATCGATAGAATCGTGATAAAACGCAGATAAAGCACCAACAACACCACACATGATAGCCATTGGGTGTGCGTCACGACGGAAACCATTAAAGAAGTGATTCAGTTGTTCGTGAACCATTGTATGGTTTTTGATCGTGCTAACAAAAGTTTCTTTTTCTTCGGCCGTTGGTAATTCACCGTGAAGAAGAAGGAAACAAGTTTCTAAGTAATCAGAATTTTCAGCTAGTTGATCAATTGGATAGCCGCGGTGTAATAAAATACCTTTCGCGCCATCAATAAAAGTGATTTTAGATTCACACGCTGCAGTAGAAACAAAACCAGGATCGTAAGTGAAAAGATTCTTGCTGGTTAAGCTACGCACGTCTACAACGTCTTGTCCTAGGGTGCCTTTATATACTGGCAATTCTAAGCTTTCTTCAATGCCATCGACGGTTAGTGTCGCTTTAATATCAGCCATGAAGGCCTCCTGCTACTGAATTCATTTGCGT
>Ga0105359_10005030_pt1 | contig 10399 bp, 11 predicted proteins | sample GOMGulsemesocosm_6_FD_83659 | JGI IMG/M metagenome (GOLD analysis project Ga0105359, IMG submission 83659) | Methane-oxidizing microbial communities from mesocosms in the Gulf of Mexico - GOM8C Gulf of Mexico | ecosystem: Environmental > Aquatic > Marine > Cold seeps | place: Gulf of Mexico... | reverse complement strand
TTTTGCAAACACAAGTAATTAGCATACTTTTTCTTAAGTGGTTAGGGTATAATGCCGTTTTCTTATTCAACTTAGGCGTTTTAATGTCTCAATATTTAGTACTAACAGCCATGGGCTCAGATAGAACCGGCTGTGTTAGTGAATTAACTAAATTAGCAAGTGAATGCGGTTGTAATATATTAGATAGCAGGATGGCTATATTCGGCCTTGAGTTTACATTGATCATGTTGTTAAACGGCGATAATCGCGCCATTAACAAAGTCGAAGCGCGCATACCGGCGGTAGCACTTAGTTTAGACTTAATCACCATGATGAAAAGAACTTCAGGTCATAAATCTTATGATCTTGTCGAGCATTATCAAGCGGAATATACGGGCATAGATCAACCGGGTATTTTACAGGCAATGACAGCCTTTTTTGCCACCCGAAAAATTGATGTCTCGGCACTAAAGTCGGAAATAGACCCGCAAACGAATAACATCAGTGGTAGTATTTCATTTGCCCTGACTACCAAGATAAATATTGCCGATATCGAGCATGAGTTTATCGAGGTTTGTCAGCAAATAGATGTGCAAGGGCGAATAAAAGCGGCACCTAACTCTCTGATTTAAGAATACCTTACCAAGAACAGGACAATTATGAATACTTTAACTGTAGGCGATAATGCCCCTCTTTTTACGCTGTTAGATGAGAATGAACAAGCGGTTTCGTTAGCCGACTTTATCGGTAAAAAACACGTTTTAGTTTATTTTTACCCTAAAGCAATGACCCCAGGCTGTACCATTCAAGCACAAGGTTTACGTGATAGCCAACAACAATTAAGCGAATTAAATACCGTTGTTTTTGGTCTGTCACCTGATGAGCCAAAACGCTTGGCTAAATTTTGTCAACGTGATGAATTAAATTTCACCTTGTTATCAGATGTTGATCATAAAGTGGCTGATGATTTTGGTGTATGGGGCTTAAAGAAATTTATGGGCAAAGAGTATGATGGTATTCATCGTTTAAGTTTTTTAATTGGCTTAGATGGTAAAATCAGTCATGTCTTTAATAAGTTTAAAACCAAAGAACATCATCAAGTGGTGTTAGATTTACTGAATGAACAAGCATCAAGTTAATACTTTATATTACTTGTAAATGAAAAAAGGGCCGATGAAGGCCCTTTTTAATCACTAAACAAAAATAGATTTACAGTTTCGCCGTTATTTCGCTTTCTATTTGCGTTGATGACCAAGCATTAATAACCGCTTTTACCAACGTCGCTAGAGGAATGGCAAAAAACACCCCCCAAAAGCCCCATAAACCGCCAAAGAAAATAACGGCAATAATTATCGTCACCGGATGTAAGTTAACCGCTTCTGAAAACAGTAAGGGTACAATAACATTGCCATCTATCGCTTGAATAATACCATAGGCCAGCATTAAATAGCCCAGTTCACTGCTAAAGCCCCATTGAAATAACGCCACCAAAAATACTGGAATAGTCACCACGGTAGCACCGACATACGGCACCAACACCGATAACCCCACTAACACCCCAAGCAATACTGCATAGCGTAAATCTAATAAAATAAAAGCCAGTGTTGTTGAAATACCCACAATCAGAATTTCAATAATTTTACCGCGAATATAATTAAAAATTTGCTGGTTCATTTCATTACCCACCTGTACCGCCATACGACGTTCTTTAGGTAAAAACTTTTTAAAGCCAGCCAACAATTCGCTTTTATCTTTTAGAAAGAAGAACACCATTAGGGGTACAAGAATCAGGTAAATCATTAAGGCAACAATATCTGAAATTGAGTTTAACGATGCTGTTAACGCAACTTGCCCCCATTCTACCAGTTTTTCTTTTAATGCTGAGATTAGCGTTTCAATTTGAGAGGCTTCAATGATATCAGGGTATTTTTCCGGCAAGGTCATCAAATATTTTTGACCTTCAGAGAGCATATGCGGAAACTCTTGTAATAAATTACTACTTTGTTTCCAGATAATCGGCATTAAACCGAGCATAGCGATCAAGGTAATACCAATAAAACTACTGACCATGATAGTGGTTGCACTGGTCCGTGATAAATTTAAACGTGATAATTTATTTACCGGTAAATCCAGTAAAAAGGCAATCGCTAAAGCAACCAACACCGGCATCAATAGTTGGCTGAAAAAAGCGATAAATAGTGTTGCGCATAACAAAATTACCATTAAGGTAACCGCATGAGGATCTGAAAATTTTCGGGTGTACCAATCGGTGAACAACTTGATCATAATATGCCTTTTAGTTTTTCGTTTTTGTTATCGACATTTCGACAACATTTTGTGCGATTACCGTTGCGCTATAATAATAACCTAACTTTACAAGTAACTTAGGAATATCTTCAATAGAGCCGCTATCTGACAGTTGAATGACACAAACATCATCGTCTTGCATTTTTTTTAACAGCAAACGCAGCTTTACTAACGGCAGAGGACATTTTTCACGACGAGCATCGTACTGGAATTTCATACTAAGTTTCTTTTATTTAACAAACGGATCTGAGACAATCACGGCTAACGCGCTTGGTAATATTAACGTATCTACTTTTGTTTAAATAGCAGGAATCCTCAATAAATGAGCAGTTTAGATAAAAAACCTACTTTGAAAGCAGTTAATGCTCATAAGAAGCAATTAACATGGGGCGATGTGCCCGCAATATATCATTTAGTCTCCTCCTCTTTAAGTGAGTTGGATGGTATTCTATCGCATGGTTTCGATAGTGCCTTTAAACAGGTATTAGATAGAAATAATTGGAATTTATCGCTATTACAAGGGTATAAAGATAACCAAGGAAGTATCCAAGTAAAAACCAAACCACAGATCATGCTACGTCATGAGTTTAATGATATGGGCTATGAATTACATTGTTACCCTGTCATTAATGGTGAGAAAGTATTAACAAGGTTAGTAAATGATAAACAGTGTCCATTTCAACATTGGGCACCAGAACATATGAGAATGTTATTTAGAATAAATAGTTTGGTTGCTTTCTCAATATTCACTTTTCAAAGCGGCGATGAGGCTGATTTGGCGCTCATTAAATATGCATATTTTCGCGTCAATGAATTAATTAACATTTTATCCGAATCTTTTGATATTTTAGCGGTCGAAGATTATAACATTGCTGAGTTTTATCAAGAAATTGACCGCCGTAATGGTAATGTACTTAGCAATGACGAATCTCCTAATACAACCGCTAACTAAATCAAGCATACTTTAGCTGTTGGTTACCTTAACACAGGAAAAACACTTGTTTACTTTGAAACCTTTATTGTTAGCAGCAACTTTTACCTTACTTATTGCGGTATTAACATCATTCGATGTTGATGCTAATGGTAAAAATAATAAGAATAAATTGCCCGAGATAGGCATTTCCGGCTTTAGTATTTTATCGATTGATAAAGAACGTATTATTGGACAAGCCATGATGCGCCAGTTACGCGCCAGTCGTCCTGTTATTCAAGATCCGGTATTAATAGAATATATTAATCATTTAGGCAATCAATTAGTTAAAAATGCTCAAGATGTTAATTATGCTTTTGACTTTTTTCTTATTAACGATATCGAGTTGAATGCGTTTGCATTTTTTGGTGGTCATGTTGGCGTCCATAGTGGTTTAATAACCGCTGCCGATAATGAAAGTGAACTTGCTTCGGTACTTGCGCATGAAATTTCACATGTTACTCAGCGCCATTTAGCACGAAGATTAGAAAGCCAAGCGAAGAGCCAACCACTCGCTTTAGCGGGAATGGTCTCAGGTATATTATTAGCCTTAGTAAATCCTACCGTCGGTATGGCGGCAATAAGTGCCTCTATGGCCGCGTCACAACAAGCCAGTATCAACTATACCCGCGGCAATGAAAAAGAAGCCGATCGCGTCGGCATCGCACTACTGGCTAATAGTAATTTTGATCCTCAAGGTGCGCCCACATTTTTTAACAAAATGTCTGAAAAATTTCGTTATGCAAGTAAACCACCTGCCATGCTCATGACCCACCCGCTGCCAGAATCGAGAATTGCCGATGCCAGACAAAGAGCCCATAACTATCCTGCTAAACAATTACCGCCAAGTTTACCTTTTGAATTAGCAAAGTCTCGAATAAAGGCTCGTTATCAAGGTAACGCCAAAGACAATATTGCGCTCTATAAAGTACAACTTAACAAGCAACGTTATATCTTAAAACCCGCGGCACAATATGGCTTGGCATTAGCTTATTTTGAAGATAAACAGTTTCGTGAAGCACAAGCTATTTTAGAGCAGTTAATCCGCTTTGATCATCACAATCTATTTTATATTGATGCGCTAACAGATGTTTATCTTGAACAGCAGAAATATGATAAAGTATTCGCTCTACTTGAGCCGTTAACTTTGCTAATGCCCAACAACCAAGTAGTCAGCTTAAATTTTGGTAACGCGTTGCTTAGTGCTAAGCGTTATGAACAAGCAGCTACCGTACTGCAAGACTTTTTATTAATTAGCCCTAATAATTTTATTGCTTATGATCTGCTAACCTCCGTATATCGTGGGCAAAAGAAAGAAGGCTTGATGCATATTAATAAAGCTGAAGTCATGGCATTGCTTGGTGCCTATCAAAAAGCAGTGGATGAATTACAAACAAGTTATAATTTAGTTGCTAAACAGCCATTATTACAAAAACGAATCAAGGCCCGAATTCTACAATTTCAAGAACAAGAAAATAAACTAAAACGTTTATAAAAACGTTATTTTTACTTAAGAGAAACCTAAACCATGTTAACCATTTATCATAATCCGCGTTGTTCAAAGAGCCGTCAAACGCTACAACTTATCCAAGAAAACTCGTCAAAAGAAATTACCATTGTTGAGTATTTAAAAACCCCCTTATCACAAGATGATATTGGCTCTCTACTTGCCCAATTAGGGTGTACACCTAAAGAAATGATGCGAGTAAAAGAGGCTGAGTTTAAAGCCCAAGCATTAGCAGATGCCAATGATGAGCAATTAATTCAAGCCATGGTAAATACACCAAAATTAATTGAACGCCCTATTGTCAGTAATGGTAGTAAAGCCATTATTGGTCGACCGCCAGAAAATGCCTTAGTGCTTTGTTAATGAGAGTTGAACACGAAAATGAGCAGTAAACAAAAATTAAGTACCAATAACTATAGAAAAATAGCCTTAGTCGGTTATTTTTCCTTGTTAATTTATATGCCGTTATGGTTGCTAGTGATCTCTCCTAGTGCAGGCTTGAGCACATCCACCACACTGCTCTTCTTCACCTTACCTTTACTGTTTCCATTGCCGGGACTATTAAAAGGGAAACCGTATACCTACGCTTGGTCTAATTTTATTACTTTGATCTATTTTTTACATAGCGTAACTACGTTGTGGGTAATACCTAGTGACAGAATTTGGGCCTCGTTAGAGTTATTATTTGCCACTACCATGTTTATCGGCTGTAGTTATTTTGCTAAATATCGCGGTCAAGAGTTAGGCTTAAGTATCAGAAAGAAAAAAGAAGAACAATAAACCTATTGAAAATATAAGGATAAATGATGCTGACAATGTCTACCTCCTCAGTGAGTAGAAAAGTATTTTATTGCGTAGTCAGTACATTTTTCCTTTTATTTCTATCCGGCTGTAATGGTAACTCTGCCAGTTTACCTGATGATGATATTAATCATGACTCAGGGCAGATCATTACCCTCGGCGAAAATAATCAATTCTATACCGAGCAAAGTGTTGAGTTAGTGCTGTTCTATCCTGATTCAACCTTGAGCGACATTAATTGGCTGCAAACCGCTGGTGTTGATGTAACCTTGATCACTAAAAAAAGTAAAGTTATTGCTTTTACCCCAACAACCTCAGGCAGCTATAGTTTTGAAGTCAGCTTTACTCTGAGCAATGGCCAAACGCAAACAGCAAGCCACAGTATTACGGTTAATGATGCTGAGCATAAAATTTCAGCCAGACTAGGCCATACCGTACTCAGTGATAATAATGTTTCATTACGCGCGTTTGTGGATGATGCCATTGATTTAACCAGCGTAAGTTGGCGACAAGTTGATGGTACTACGGTGACCTTTGAGCAAGCAGACTCTCAAGCCAACGCACAAACGACCGCAGAGCAACAATTAGCGATTTTCTTTACTGCCCCCTCCGTGACTAAAGACATGCTACTAAGCTTTGAAGTGTCTGGTACGGATCATAATAACCAACAACATCGAGATCAGGTGGTGATTCTAGTTGAACCCGCGGCAACGATTAATGCCAATGCCTATTTTGAACAGCGAGTTGCCACCGTATTTCCGTATAAAAGTGATAGTCCTTATGCTACTGAGCTAGTTAACTGTGTTTACAGTAATCGTTTAAATAGCTCGTGTACCTTAGCTTCTCTGCCTTTACTCGCCAGTGAAAATAACGAGCTCAGCGTAGATGATATTATGGCAAGAGTGGTGGTTTCACATCAGTGGATGGGTGAGCGGTTTCAAGATTTTCTGCTCAACCGTGACAACCATGATGATTTTAAGCGCTTATTAAGAGCAACCACCGCCATTGTTATTTCGTATGACATCAGACCATCATTTTATTGGGCCGCTACTGGCGCAATTTATTTAGATCCAGAAAACCTTTGGGTAACCATTGATGAAAGAGATACCATCAATGAAGCCCCTGATTATCGTAGTGACTTTGGCAATAGTTTACAATTTGTTATGCCATGGCGTTATGTAAAAAATAATGACTACGCTTCAAGCTCTTTTTCAAGAGAACAACGAGTTACTCGCGCACCAAGTGAAAGTGAGTATCGCTTAGCATCATTGCTTTATCACGAGCTTGCCCATGCCAATGATTTTTTTCCTAATCACGAGTGGTCTAGCCATCAATCGGGCAGCCGCGTGTTAGATGCCGCACAGAGTACTGATTTTGAATCCGATCAACTTGCGGTTTTACATCCCTTAGCAAGTAATACCATGCGTGCCTTAGCACAAGTAAGTTTTGCGGGAGAAACCGCAACAGCAGTGCAAGAGTCGTACTTACCTGCTGACATCCAAGGTTTCTTTAGCGAAGATGTTGCAAATGATTATTATGCTTATTCGAGCGAGCGTGAAGATTATGCAATGTTATTTGAAGAATTGATGATGAAAAATAGATTTGAGATCGATAGAGATGTCGCCATTACCAATTTACCTAGCGGTGATAATATCACCAGCGCCGATTATATAGTTACTTGGGGACAACGAGGGCGTATTGCCAATGAGCACATTAAAACGCGGGTTGCTTTTAGTGCTGCTAGAGTATTACCTGAGTTTGATCACAGCTCGGCATTAGCACAACTGCCAGATCCTATTGAGATGACAAGCGGTCAAAGCTGGCTTGAAAACTTAACAATATCACCGAACAACACCAACAGTTTCAAGCAAAAAAAACAGCACGCTGAGTTAGGTTCATCCCCTGAGTTTCTGGGCAACCGTTATTACCACAAAGCGTTACCTAAACATTAATTCACTATTCACTAAAGACTTTCACAAACAGGTAAACCCTAAGGAAATTATTTTACTTGCCACTGGTGGGATAATAGCTCAGTTTTATTGCTGATAACTTTGCCGGAGAAGATGCTATTCGAGGGTACTAAACCAACCCCTTTAGGTGTGCCTGTCATGACAATATCGCCATCTTCAAGCGTTAAAAACGCTTGCAATTGCGCTAATATCACCTCGGGTTTATACATCATTAAGGATACCCCGCCCGCTTGTACCACTTGATCATTAATCGCTAATTCTAAACTTAGCTGCTCATCAATAGCGTCAATAGCGACAAAATCACTAAATACCGCAGCACCATTAAATGATTTTGCGCGCTCCCACGGTAAACCTTGTGCTTTTAATTTACTCTGTGCCGTTCTTTTGGTTAAGTCTAAACCCAGTGCCACCGCAGTAAAGCGACCTTGTTGATAGAGGAAGGATAACTCCGCTTCATAATGTAATGGCTCTTGATGAAACGCTATTAATTGCGTCGTAACCGCAGAATTAGGTTTAATAAAAACCACCATTTCATCTGGAATTTCATTACCTAATTCCGTAATATGATCGACATAATTTCGGCCAATACATACCACTTTCGACGGCGTAATCACTTGTTGATTAAAGGTAACTGTTTGCATGATATTCTCTTTTTATACCAAGAAGTAAAACTTAAATTAGCAAAATTTAACTTAACTCATGTAAGTTAACGCTAGAGCTAGTCTCGTAAAAGTCAGCCTAGCTTTAACACTTCTTTAATGAACGGAATGGTGAGCTTGCGCTGTGCTCGAATTGAGGCTTTATCAAGGGTATCTAGTGAGGTAAGTAAATCACTCATTTCTCGAGAAAGTCTATTTAACAAGAATTTAGCCGACTCATCACTTAACATTAACCCTCTTTGAGAGGCGCGGTGTTGCAACACCAATAATTTTTCGTTATCGTCAAGTGGCTTTATTTGCTCTGTAAATCCCCACGTTAAGCGCGATACCAAATCGGGTAACGTTAGTCCCAATTCCTTGGCACCTTGCTCACCGCTAATAATCAAACAATTATTTTGTTCAATAACGCGATTATATAAATCAAAAATAGCTTGTTGCCATAAGGTATTATTAGCAATCAGGTGAATGTCGTCTAAACAAATTAAATCTATTTGTTCTAAGCCTTCAAGTACATCGACCGGCAGCGCCTGTAATTCAGCACAAGACAAACACACTGAGCTTTTACCAAGCTGCGCGGCATAAGCACTACTGGCATGTAATAAGTGTGATTTACCTACCCCAGATAAACCAAAAATATAAAAACTATTAGGTTGGGCAGGCTGATCAAAGTTTTTTTGTTCGATAAATAGCGCTAGTTGACTAATGACGCCTTGATTTGCTTCACTTCGGTAGCTATCAAAGGTTTCATCATCAGGTAATTGCACTGATAACGCCAGTTGGTGACTACGTGTCATTTCGCTCCCCAATAAAAGATAAGGGATGATAATTGGTTAGTGTCATTATTCATGTCAGCTAAAGGATCGATATACTGCTCTAATTGCTTATTTAGTGTTAACGATGCTAAAAAAGTCTGCACTGAGCCGCGTAATTGTAATTGAAAGTGTCGAGATTGTCCTTGAGCTTGCAACAGTGTTACCGCCTTTACTGCTGATAAATCGGTTAAAAACTTAACCACATCAACATAACTTTGCATCGAATCTATATTAGCGACTTCGATAACAAATTTATCCTCATCAGTCGTTAACAGAGCATAGTGTTGATAGATCACTTCGGTAATGTCGTTCAAGCCTTGTTGCAATAGCGCATGGCGCTGTTCACCGTGATATTGTTGGCTAAATGTCTGCTTAGCGGTTATTAAACTCCAATCAAGCACATAACTTTGTTGTTTTGGCTGCGGTTGAGCACAGAGCAAACCGCAGTTTACGGTCTCGAAACTGTTAGACTCATTGTTTTCATTATGTTGGACACTCATCGCTTTCAAACTGGAATTAGATATTCGCATTACCACAATAGCCTCAGCAGCGTATCGTAATGAAGCAGCTCTTATGGGTTGTTCGAAACGCCCCCAAATATCACTAATTTTAAGTTCAACCGCATCAGTTAAATCCATCAACGGCATCAAAATAGGCAAACCACGTTGTTCAGAAAAGTCTTTCACTATGCTAGGTATCAATGAGTCGGTAGAGTTAGACATAATTCGACGAGATAAACCTTGTTCATCAATTAGCCAGAGTAAAATTTGTGGACGTAAACTTCCCCATAAAGGCAAATTCGCTAATTGAAATAATTGGTTTATTTTCGCTTCATTAAAACTCGCCACAATATAGAGCTGCTTTTCATTTCGCTGATTATGAGTCTTAGCTGAATTTTCGACCGGAAGTGTTTGGTACTTATAACGATATTGCGTTAAATATTTCTGATGATTGTTAAGTGATTTTTTAAGAATACTATGCTTGAGTACACTTTTTCCTCCCCCGACTTTGAGTAAAACAGCAGCTAATGCCTGTTTCAAAGCAGCGGGTCTATCGCGATTAGTTTGAGATTGAATAGCAATTCTGGCTTGATAAAGATCATTAACCTCTACCGCTTGAGCAGGAATAATGGCTATAAAACTAGTAATAACAAGCAGTAATAAAGATAAACGTTTAAACATACGAACATAAAAATGCAATTTTGTATTGGTAATATTACCACATTACTGCCAGTTTTTATCGACAAATAAAAATAAATTCTGATAAAGATTTTATCTATACTCCAACCTCTTGCGCTGGTAGAATACGCACCTTTAAATTCTTGGTATTTTTTTGAGGTTTGTCGTGAGCGAACAAAAACAGTCTTTGAGCTATAAAGATGCTGGTGTTGATAT